>Ga0099364_10000608_pt1 | contig 61231 bp, 46 predicted proteins | sample TergutTh196P3_FD_73070 | JGI IMG/M metagenome (GOLD analysis project Ga0099364, IMG submission 73070) | Microcerotermes parvus P3 segment gut microbial communities from Pointe-Noire, Republic of the Congo - Th196 P3 | ecosystem: Host-associated > Arthropoda: Insects > Digestive system > Gut ... | reverse complement strand
TGTTTTTTTAAAGAATTATGAAAATTACAAAAACACAGGTGACGAAAAATTGGCACTAAAAATTTTTCGTCACCTGTGTTTTTGTAATTTTCATAATTCTTTAAAAAAACATCTCTATAAAGGTCATTGTCTTTTAGAAAATGTGCTACTGTCTGATATCTTGGATGTTTATTTTTTTTTATCAGTTCGTACTCTTTAATTAGCTCTTTCATCTGAGAGATGTATTCGTCATTAATGATTTTTGAGATTTTTTTCTTCCCTACAAAAAAGCCTCTGTTCTTTTTTAGTAATTCATTCAAATCACCTGTTAATTTATATCTTTTATAATATGGCAAAAAGGCTGAGATCTTTATGTTTTTATCTCTAAAAAAATCTATTTGCCTTTTATATATTCCATGCTTTTTTTCTAAAACCATGTCAAATTCATCAGATAAACTTTTATAAAGTTCAATCCTCGAGTTATTATCTATTTTATCATCATTCATTTTTTTAGTATTTCGGACATTAAAATCAAATCTAGGTAGAGATACCCATTTATCATAAAATTGAGAACACGTTTTGTTAAATATGCTTTTTAATAAATCAAAACAATTATTGTCAACTTCTTGTGTCCACTCATTCATCCATATCTTTTTAAATTCGATAGAGATACAGCACACTTTGCCAGAATACTTATTGTTTAAATATTGTGACAAGTACCCACCGGGATATTTGACATTTTGTCTGACATCCAATCCTTGCCCCTTTCTACTCTGCGGGCGATTTGCGAAGCTACCTTTAAATTTTTGATCTTTCATAAAGGTTTCGATGTCATCTATAAATGGTTTCCATGTCTCTGGCATAAATTGAAAATTGTTTGTCCCCAATATTACTTCTGGGTTTTTTATGATAGGATCAAAATCAGCATTTAGCCCCCCTCTTCGATGATTATAACTGTGCACATCCCATATTAAAATTTTGTCGTGTATTTCCAAAAAGATTTCAATGATTCTATTTAAAACGCGATAAAAAGTATTAAACTTGTTTTCAGCTAGATATTTTTCACTGATAGACAATTCTGAGGACGCATATATTGGTAATCCCCAGCAATCTTCTGGTGATTTATATACAGTTCTACTTTTCCACCTATTCAAATCATATTCAAATCGTGACGTCAACTGTATGATATGATTTTTTTTGTCATTAACAAAACCTTCCGTAAAAGGGTCTTCTTCTCTTATTCGCATTTGGTCTGTGATAGAAATTTTTTCTTTGACATAATCAGCTAAATTGTGCCCATTATGAATTGCTAGAAACAGCATGGGTTCTGAAAAGTCTATACAATATTTTGTTTCCATATTCTCCACCTTATATTTCTTTTGATTTATTGTTTACTGTGTTTTCCCATATATATATGTTCTTTAAATAGACATAAAATATAGTATTTGTTGCCAATACAAATCCAGCTTTCCCATCTAGAAAACCCAGATTTAAAAAATACATTTTGATAAATTTTCCGATTCCCTTAAATATCGCTTTACAAATATTTGATTTTTTGTTTTTTTTAATAGCTTCCAATGCACCTAATTCACTATAATAAATCATTTTAGCTATATGAGTTTTTATTTCCGGATAGGTATAATGATACAAAAGATCGTCAATATATCCTATTTCACATTTTGTCTCTACATGCTCATGAACTGTCTTAAAGTTAAAGTTTCCATATCTTCTATCAAAAAGCTTTAGAGTATAATCTCTCTGCCAGCCTGAATACTTGATCATTTTTTTCATAAAATACGAGCTTCTTTTTATTCTATAAGCTTTGTGTGAATTTTGAGTTTTTAGTATGTCGAGTATTGAGTTTTTTAAGTTTTCGGATACTTCCTCGTCTGCATCTATTGATAGTATCCAGTCATACTTTGCTTTATTTACCGCTTCATTTTTTGCTTTTCCAAAGCCTTCCCATTTAGCCTGTGTATATATAGAACAGTCGTACTCTTTACATATTTCTAAAGTATTATCTGTCGAGCCTGTATCGTACACTACTATTTCATCAGCCCATAGAACAGACTCGAGACACCTACGAATATTATCTTTTTCATTTTTACATATGATTACTATGCTGATGGGATTTTCTTTTCTCATGTGCTCTTCTCTGTGCCTTGTCATGTTGTGCCCATTCCTTCTAAACTAGAGAAAATTTCCTTGATCTTTGTCAAAACTTCTTGTGGAGATATTCCAAAAGTATCATCATTTTTTGAAGGATACATCTCTTTGTACAAATGATGATGGTTTAAAAAAACGGAGGCAGGTGACTTTTGCAAAGGATGAGTATTACCAAAAATGGCTATCGTATTTGTGTCTGTCGCGCAAGAAAAGTGATTTATTCCGCTATCATTACATACTAAAAGTTTGCTCTTTTTCAAGAGAGCAGCTATTTGGTTCAAGGTCATTTCAGGTGCAATAAAGGGTTTATTAATCATATGCTCTGATACATGATGACAATCATCCTGTTCTTTCCTAGTACCTATCAAAACAATTGGTATGTCAAATGTTTCTACTATCAAATCTCCTAAATTTGCAAAATAATTTGTACGCCATTTTCTAAAGCTCTCTGTACTACCCGGAGATAGTATGACAAATTTTTTATTGTCCAATCCTATTCTTTTTAGCCATTCTTCCACGAAAATGTGAGAGTCTTTTTTTATTTGAAAATGATATTTACATGCATCTTCACTTATGCCCAATGGTTTTAATAATTCATGTTTTTGGCTCGCGAGGTATTTGTTTGAATCTCTGAGTACATTATAATTATACGCAAAATCTAGTGCACTATCATAGTAACCTATCCTATATTTTATGCCACTAAAAAGTGAGATTTTTTTAGAGAGAGAACTATTTTGTTGATCTATCAGTAAGTCGATTTTCAAGCTTCGAATCTGTTTAAAAAGTTTTATTATGGATGTGTAATGTTTGAGACCAGTCTCTTCACGGAAAGTAATTATATTGTCAATAAAGGGATGTTCTAGCACCGTTTCTAAAAAAGGCTCTTTTATCAGATAGTAAAGTCTGGCATCAGGCAAAGATTGTTTGAGGGATTCAAAAATGGATGATGTTAAAAAGACATCGCTATAACTACTAAATTGGATAATCAATATTTTTTTTATTAAACTAGTGTTTATCGGTATTTTATCTGTCCACATGATTGTTTCCTATTTCCTTATGTATAGCATAGTTGTTTGACTCTGCTTTCGTTTTAAATTGTAATTCATAAAAATGCCTATATTTTTGGCAATTTTCTAGCATCTCTTCGTGCTTTCCTATTCCTACGATTTCACCTTTGTCTAGTACTACAATTTTGTCTGCTGAAAGTATTGTCGAAAGCCTATGTGCAATGATAATGACGGTTCGCTTTTCTGTATCTATATCATTATTGTCAAGATTGTTTTTTACATCATTTATCGCCATATCTATCGCTTTTTGGACCTTTTGTTCAGAATCTGTATCTAATGAGGAGGTTGCTTCGTCAAAGATAAGAATAGGCGGATTGTCTATAATAGCCCTAGCTATACAAATCCTTTGTTTTTGACCACCAGAAAAGTTTGAACCATGAGGTAATACTTGAGTCATGTAGCTATCTGATAGCTTTTCAATAAATTCATCTGCATATGCAAAATGGCAAGCTCTTTTCACATCATCTTCAAAAGAAAGAGACATTTTATTCTTACCATACAAAACGTTGTTTTGTATGCTGTCAGTAAAAAGGATTGATTCTTGCGTCACTACCCCAAATAGCTTTCTTAGTTCGTTGACTTTTATTTTTTTGACATTTATCCCATCTATCAAAATTTCACCAGATGAAACATCATACATCCTATTTATCAAGTTCACAAGAGTTGTTTTCCCTGAGCCACTCGATCCTACTATGGCAACTTTTTGACCTTTATTAATAGTGAGGTTGCAGTTTTTTAAGATCGAAACGTCCGGGTTGTAGCTAAAGTTTACGTCGACAAATTCTATTTTATCTGCAAAGCCATCTTTGGATATGGGATTTGATGCTTCAATAATTTCACTTTTCATTTCGAGGATTTCAGCTACTCTATCGACAGAAATCATTGCTTTTTTCATATCTGTGATGTCATTTGTTATTATTTTCAAAGGGTGCATCATACTAAAAACGGCAAACAAAAATGCAGTAAAGTCTCCAAATGTAAAATCACTATTTGCTTCTAAAATATTTGTACTACCCATAAATAGTATGGCAATTCCGATAAATATAGTACTCATCTCAGATATGGGGACTCCAAATGACCAATACACCTGAGATTTTTTCCAAAATCTAAAATACTGTTTGTTTAAGTTTACCAATTTTTGATGCTCATATTCCTCTTTACAGAAGGCTTTTACGATTCTCATGTTGTTTAATACTTCCTCTATATTTGAAAACATATCTGACAGTTGAGCTTGTATTTTTTTTGCATATTTTTTCATTTTTGTAGAAAGGTATTTTATGACAATAGTAAATGGAGGGAATACTAATAGGCTCACCAGAAACAATTTTGAATTTAGACTAAAAGCGATAATAGCGTACATTAGTACAAGAGAGGTTTCTCTAAAAATTTTAAAAAATGTGTCTATAAATAGTGTATTTACATTTTCGATGTCATTTATCATACGAACGATAGAGTCACCAACTCTATTTTGATTAAAAAAAGAATATGATTGAGACAAGTATGTATTGTAACATGCATTTCTAATTTCTTGTATAGACTTTCCTCTTAAATTTATAAACATTATTCTATTTAAAAAATAAAATACGTTTTTTAGGAAATAGATTATTACCAACATGACACAAATCATTATTAATAATAGCAATGGCTTTGTCAAAGATAATATTATTTTGAGCTCTGACCAGATAGTACTTGTCAAATGTCTTAATGACATTTTAGGTGAAACAAAAGTAGACCGACTCTCTACAAATGATGATTTTGTCATACTAACAATAGCTTGTGAAAAATCAGTATAATTCAAATACAAAGGTTCACTGCTCTGATCAGTAATGAAAATATTGTCAAACAAAGGTATCACAAGGGTGATACTCACCCCACTAAATATCGCATAAAGAAATAGAAAAAATATGCCAAATACTAGATAAAATGGGTGTTTTAGGACATATTTGTAAATAGCCATTATTCTTTGCATCCACACTCCTACCAAACCGAACTTCATATAAAACAATTCATGCAACCCATTATTTTTAAGCAAGTTTTTTTGTCAAGAGAAAATGAAAAAAAGTATAAGGGTAACCATGAGACTGTTCACTTGTTCTTTACCTGTAACCAATTTTATCCCGCATGCTTGCTATTAACAAAGCCTTCTTGTAAATAACAGCACGAAAATAAATATACCTTGCACATACTGAAGTCGTGTGGCGTTTATTAGAAACGCGACATCAACGACAAAGTGTCTACCCCCCTTGTGCTTTTCCTGCTTCTATCCTGCTTATTTTAGGGATCGGTACAGGAGCCGTACAGGGAAGGTATCAGAAAACGAGATTGGGTGCGGATTTTTCGATTGGAAATTGGGTGTTCTTTATCGATTGTGGGCGGGGGCTGTCGTAGACAGTCCCAAATTAACGATTTGCTATTGGTAAAAAAATGGCTAAAATTACCAAAATTTTTCAGAGTCGTTTTCTGTCCGCAAAAAAAATCATAAAATTTTTTATCTTTTTTAAAGAAATTTTCACATTTTTTTGTGAAGTGTATTTTATTTATACGAAAAGATTTAATCGATGTTTTAGAAAAATTTTACCCTTCTTTTTTTGATCACCCAAAAAAATCTCTTGACTTTTAAACCCTAGTTTGAAACAATTGCCCACGAATTAGAAAAATATTAAATTGGGGAGGTGGGATATGACAGATTTCGTGGGACCATACGACTTTGTTAAAATCGCCGAGAAGGCTCAAAAGAGGGCTTTGGGCGGAGCTATGCAAAAAAGGTCTTCGATGTATACCTCTACTGAGATCGTGCAAGGAATGCCCTTCTATGCTTTAAATAATAGCATATTTACCCCCCCCCGCAAATGCTTATAATATAAGTATTTACGACAATAGTTTAAGAAGTATTCTTAAGCTATCTAGTTTGCTACATTTATTTTCCAAAGACATCTCTACAAAGATAATTTTAAAATATCTTTGTTGGGGTGTCTTTTTTTGTTTCAAGCACTATTCTCTGAGTGAAGGAAGTTTCAAATGACATCTAATTCATCTATCCTAAGAAAAGAAATTGAAAGCTTCAAAATATCAACAGGCAAAATTAGCGAAAAGCTCAATAGTGTAGGTGATATGTGGACAGACCAAAACTATGCTTCTCTATCAAAACAAATCCAAGAACTGGCAAAACAATCAAAGATCGTGATCGAGAGTGGAGATAAAGCGTGCATGAGCATCGATAAGTTTTTTAATATTGCTGGTGAGGCTGTGAGGTAGCAATGGCAAATACACGTGTTTCTACAGATGCTCTATTTAAAGTCAAATCTGCATTGCAAGATTATCAGCTGGATATTTCGGGTTTAAATTCAAAAATAAACAAGCAAATTTCAGAGATATTTCAAGTATCCAATGTCGAAATACAGAAAATCACTAAACAGATTGATATCACTACAAGTAAAATAAATCAACTTCAAGGACAAATCAAACAGCTTGAGGAAACCATCAATAATTTGAATGCTGAAATAAAATCTGCTGAAAAGAAACTCGCAAAAGCTCAAGATCAACTACATATAAAACAAAATGACGTTACCTCCCTAAAAGAAAAAATTGCTCAAATAATATATGATGAGATTGAAAGGATGAATGCTGAAAGATATTCTGATGATGGTTCAACATCCTATCAAAGAATTTCTCACTCTTATGCTCAAGAGTCTGCTTCACCATCGTCAATCACGCAAATGGCTGATGGCATGATAAATTCTGTTATCCAAAGAGTTGGCGGCGGCTTATCTCCAGATATAAGATTCGAAAACGTTGGAGCTATGTTATATGCAACATCGGAAGAATTTGTCAGAACAATCATAAGAGAATATGGATATTCGCCCGGCGCTTTGCTCCAAAGATTAAAATATCATCCAAATTTTAATTATCTCATGGATAAACTCGATGAGACAGAAACACAGATAAAACTTTTACAAAAAGAAATATCAGACCTACAGAAGTTGATTCCCGAGCTTCAGAAAAAAAGAGATGAAGCCCAATCTGAAAAAACAAAGAAAGAAGACGAACTTCATTTTGAAGAAAGGTTACTGGATAGATTGAAAAGCAAACATGAACGAATGAAAACAGCTCTTTCAAAAATGAAAGATGAACTCAATATATTACAAGCAGCATCAAAATCATTTCAAAGTAAGGCAGAGAGTCAAACAGGACAGAATATTGGTAACATAGATAAATGTATATCTGCTATTGAGGAATATTTAAATGGATAAAACAAGTAAACACCGACAAAATTGTCGGATATACACAGGAGGACGAAAATGTCAAATGCCCTTGTAGGAATAGATTCCGTAAAAAGTGCTCAAACAATTTGCAATGGAGCAATTTCTGACCTGCAAAATGCTGCAAGCAAATTGCAACAAAGGTATCAACAAGCAGGTGCTGAATGGAAAGATAAAAAATATGAGCAACTTGGTGGGATTGTAAATGAATGCGTTGGAGCGATGAAAGGACCAATTCCAGAGATGCAAAATTGTATGAACACACTCCGAGAGATTGAAAGATTGCTCACGGAATACCTCGATACTAATCTATAGGTAATAAGGAGAAAAATATGTCCAGTGTAAATTCATCAGCTGAAGTCATCAGACAAATGAAGTCTGATATGAACAAAACCATAGGAGAACTAGATTCTATCGTAGAAAAATTAAGAAATATACATGGCGCATCAAGTGGATGGAACGATGCTCAAGGCGAGCAATTCAGAGGGCTCATGCACAAAATAGCTCAATGTGTAAATCATCCGAAGCATTCGCTTCAAAATGCTCTACCCAAGCTTGAAAAATTAGCTCAATCATTAGATGAGTATATTCGGAAAAGGTTTTAAAGGGTGATTTTTATAGTCTTGTTTGAATTAAAAATTGTTGTTCAAATAAGGAGCTTAAAATAAATAAAATAAAAATTGCTAATATAAGGAGGAAAATTTATATGGCAAGAAGCATGTGTTGTTTACACAAAAAAGAAAAAGCAGTAGGTTCGTGTAAGAAATGCGGTAATCCTATTTGTCAAGAATGCATGGACGAGTATCAAGAAAATGAAAAAAATTATTGCTATTATTGTCACACAAAAATGGTAGCAAAGGAGATCAAGAAAGCCGAAAAAACGGCGAAAAAGTCAGAAAGACTAAAAAAACGACTTGAAAGAGAAAAAGAGCTTTATAGTACATCAGGTGGCCGATTTAAGCTTTTCTTTTTTATCTATCCTTTTAGATATTACATAGGAAGCCTTGTAAATCTGGTAAAAGTGATAGGGTATGTTGCTGGAAAACACTTATTATCAATGGGTTGTGGCGGTGGAATGGTGTCTCTCATTTTTTTCACTCTTGCTATTATCTTGTTGGGATATACGCCACTAATTGCCTTGATAGTGCCGCTTGTTTTGGTACCCTTCAAATGGTTGTTTGGCTCACTGAGACCAAAAGTTCGGAACGTAGAAATAGATATGGAAATCGAGGAGCTTGAGGGAATAATAGAAAATGATACTACTATCCTTCAAAATATGAGAGATTATTATGAATATCTACAAACCGTAGTTAGTATGCCTGATTTTGACTTGACAGACCTCACATCAGAAGGTGGAAAACTTTTTGAAAATACTTTTGCTCAATCTATCATACAAAATGGTTCGCAATCTGCTCATGAAAAACTACGAGAAGGGCTAGTTGAAATAGCCGCAAATGGAGAAATTGTCAGAAAACGAGTCATAAAAAGCGATAATATCTTTGCTAGATCTACTTCTGCAGCTCAAGCGACTTGATTTATATGATAACCAAGAAAAAAAAATAGCTAATTCATATTTCGCGTGTCGTGATTGCGGAAAGCAATTCAAAAAATAAAAAGAAAGGAGGTAAAACATGAAAAGTCGTGTCGTCGCAATTTTACTGTCATTCTTCTTCGGTGGTTTGGGTTTAGATAGGTTCTATCTAGGCTATACCTGGATAGGTATACTCAAATTTTTCACAGGAGGAGTTTTTGGGATTCTTTGGCTGATCGATTTGATTCGTATTATTATAGGTCACTTACAACCTAAAAACGGCTCATATAGCTAAAACGAAACAAGAGGTACACATCGTGCTTAGGTGTGCCTGACATGGATGACAGCTTGGCGGTGTAAGTCCGCTACAGGCTTGATAGTAGGAACTGTTAGCTGAAGGCAAGGGTGTCCGTTGCGAAGCGGAATCTGAAGGAAGCCGGAGGCAAAGTCTCGGTCTGACGAACAGAAATCACATATAAGGCGTGCTTGGAGCGGGCGAGTTTGCCTAAGAAAACAATGCCCTCGGAGATCCGTCCCACACCGAAGGTGTGGGTCGGAATGTCATCAGATGCATTGGAAGAAAGGAATAAATCGTCCCACACCCTTCGGGGTGGGAATGGTTTGATTTATTCGAATTTTCTATTAAACGATCACGCCTTTTGGCTTGAGTAACAAAAAATAAGATATACAGGAGAAATAATATGAGTAATGATCAAGATGCAGTAGCTGCTCGCAGAAGAGCATTAGCAGCGGCACTTCGCTCTGGGGATGATGTGGTAGTAACTCCCTCTGGTGAAGTAGAATTTCAAAGTGAAGCCGAGGAACAAGGGCATACAGCTATCCAAGTGCCTGACGGCAAATTGGCAGTGAGAGGTTAAGATGGCATTTTATTGGTATCAAAACGACCCTGAATTATTAGAAGCCGAGCAAATGGCAATGGCTAAGTTTTTCCCCTCTTTTAAGTTATATAAACTTGAGGATGGTTCAGGAAGGCTTTATTGGCGTGGAAAAGTTCAGCCCACCGGTAAAGGTGGTATGGTGTGGGATTTGATGTTGATTTACAAAAATACACACCCTCAAGCCGAAGAAGGTATGTATGGAGGCTCTATTCAAATACTGCCTGTTACACCGAGGCTAAAAGACATCGCAGATGAATTACCGACAGATAGTTCAAAAGGATTAGGGCTAGGACTTCCCCATATTTATAGAGGGAATTTTGGACGCAATGAAGAATACTTTATCTGTACTGCAGATCCAAAATACTTTAAAGCATCTCAAAAAAGGTCAACATCAGCCTCGTCGGCTCTTGCATGGGCATGTAAATGGATTATACTTTGCGAGATGTGGCTCAATGGTGAAGTCAGTGATGATGTGGCAATAGAAGGGGTGTATTAGGAATTGATAATGGAGAATAGAAAATTGTGGGGCGAACTTCGTTTGTCAGCTTTATGCAAGCTGTTAAGAAATCGCCCCTACTGTTCAAATATCCACGATTGGAGGAATAAATGCAGGTAATATTTTCCAATAGAGCCTACATGGCTATAATTGCAGAGACTGCTGAAAAGATAAAGACAGAAACAGGTGGGATATTTCTAGGTTATTATGAAAACGAGACATGGTATGTGATTGAGGCAATTGATCCTGGTCCTAAGTCTGTTTTTCAGGTAGCATATTTTGAATATGACCGTAAATATACAGAGCATCTCATCAATAAAATAGCTCGTTTGTATCAAGAAAAACTGACATTGATTGGACTTTGGCATAGGCATCCGGGTTCATTTGATGAGTTTTCATCGACAGATGGAGGGACAAATTCTGACTATGCTAAACTTTCGCCTCATGGGGCAATTTCTATACTGGTAAACATAGACCCAAAATTCCGTTTAACACCATATCATGTTAGTTTACCGCTCAGATATATAAAAATACCATATAAAATAGGCGATGAGTTTATTCCTAAGCATCTATTTTTTTTAAAAGACAAAGAAAAATCAATTGACTTTATAAACAATTATGATGAGAAATCACATTCCAGCAGAAAGACTTTTGAAAAGCCCAAAGCAGATTTTGTGAGATTGCTCGATGCAATAAAAAGCAAGTTTGAGAGCACTGTATTGTCCACAGAAGATTATAAACAAGAAGAAGCTGAAAAACATCTGGACTTTCTAATAGATAAACTTTTGGATGATATAACATATTTTTCAGAAAATAGAGGTTTAGCTCTAAAGGTTTTGCAAGATAAAGGCATAATGTGTTTAGCTCATAAAGGGTCAAACGGTATCGTTACCAAGGTTCATTTTGTTTATTTAGAACACAAAAAACAAATAGTCTTTGTCTATGGAGAAAAGTCTTATTTGTATAAAAACGGTATGTTTGCAGAATTACTGGCTGATTACCAACCACCAAGTGAAGGATTTAAATCAGAATTTATGCGTGCAATAGGAATCAAGAATCTAAATCTGTAGGGGACGCATTTATGACCGCAGTCCGAAAAGTCCGTTCCGTAGTACCAATCTTCGATTGGCTAATTTTTGAGGCTCATATTTGCGATTTAAAGGGCAAACGGGACTTGATCCTATTCAGATGACCCCTGAAAAATGTGCCGATCGGATATCTACGTTACGGAAATGGGGTTGTAGGACTGCGGTCATTTATGCGTCCCGCCTCGATTCGGGACGCAAAATTGCGTCCCCTACAGAATTGGGTGCAATATATAAATGAGGAATTATGAAAAAACAAACAATAGAAAAAACAATTTTTATATCTGATGTGCTATTTACCAATATTATATCGGATAAAATATACGGACGTTATTTTAAAGAGTCCAAGATATTTAATATCTTTCCGCCAGAGCTTGAGAACAAAGGAGAGCTTTTAGGCAGAATACTGCCAATTGGAAGTAAACCCAACAAGAGCAAATTATGTGGAGTGATAATAGATAATGGCATTGATTTTTACAGTTACGGCAAGAAAGTAAAATGTGAGATATATAGTCTTTATCAGAATATATTTTCTCGTAATAAGGGGATATTAGAATCTGATGTGATGGAACAGAAAAAAGCAATAATACTAGGCTGTGGCTCTGTGGGAAGCCTAGTAGCACTTGAGCTGGCAAGAGCAGGGGTTAAACACTTTCTTTTATGCGATGCTGACATTGTAGAATATCATAACATTTGTAGGCATCAATGCGGTATTGACGATGTTGGAGACTACAAGGTTTATGCTTTAAAAAGAAAAATACTAAATATCAATCCACGAGCAGAGGTTACGACCTTTGAAGGCATTGTTCAAAATCTACCCAAAGACATATTAGATGCTTTTTGCACGGCAGGAAATACTATTTTTGTTGGTTGTGCTGATAACAGAATAGCAGACGTTTATACTAACAGAATAAGTATTTTTTATAAATCTGCTTTTATTTCTATTGGATTTTGGGAAAGAGCATTCGCAGGTGAGATATTCTATCATCTCTATGGTAAAGAAATGCCTTGTTATGAATGTGCTATTGGTGATGGAAGTGGACTCTCTGCAAGAGCAGAAGCTAACCATCATATTTATTCCAATCAAGAGCATATAGAAGGAGTAAAGTTTGAACCGGGTATATCGGTGGATATAAATTTTGTGACATCGATCGGTATAAAGTTAATATTGGATATATTGAATGCAGGAAATGATGGCTACATTCCTCGCTTGTTAAACAACCTAAAACAATATACCCTTGTATGCAATACCAGCAATCCTGAAATTGGTGGTGAAATGGTGGAAATATTTAGCTATCCATTACAAGTAACTACATCATTGAAAGTTGGTTTTTCCAAAAAATGTAGCGATAAATGTAAATATGAAAAGTAATTTGTGCAATGGTAATCCCTAAAGATTATCCGATAAATATATAAGGAATTTCATGAGTAATATAACCTATCAAACTGTTCTAAAAATTATTAATGACATAAACAGCTTTGCTGAACAATCCGACCTAAAAATCCAACAGCTTTGGGACAATTTTAACACATCAAAGAAAAAGTTGGAAGATCAATACAATCAATTTATGGCAAACGCCACAGCAGATTTAAATAGTAATACTTCAGCCGTAAAGAAAAAAGCAAATGCTCTCAGAGAAAATGCAGAAAAAATATACAAAGAAGTTTTATCTATGGATAAAAATCTGGCAGAAAAAGATAAATACTATGTCAAGACGAAAGAAAAGAAATTGGAAGAGCTTGCCACAAAGACTAACAGCTCTTTTGATGAAGAAGAAGACATATTTACAGCTCTGGAAAAAGCTAAGGAACAGTATAAGGTCATAGCAGAAAAATATGGTAAACCGGGATTCTTTGATGGACTGAATTTTATGTTTTCTAAACAAAGAAAACAAGATTATGAAGACCTGATAGTTTTAAAAAATACACTTGAAAAACTGATAGAAGAGATTAAAAAGATAATAACGGATATTATAAGCGATTCCACACAAGATGATAGAAAATTACATAACGAAAAAACAACCCAAATAAAAAAGAAATATCAAACTGAATTAGACTCTGTCAATAGTCGTTATGAAAAAAGCATAGAAGAGCTTGCAGATGACATATGTGAACAGCTTGATATTATATTGCCTGATGCTTTATTAGAATCTCTAAAAAATCTCAATCTGGTTTCGCAGTCTTTATCACATATCAATTCAAGTTATAAATCATGGAATCACAATATTTTTGTTGGTTTTATAGATTATCCTCTTGAATTATATGTAAGTTCGAATATTTTATTTTCCTTAATTAAAGATAAATGTGCTTGTATTTTAGTACAAAGCAAATTGCTAAGGTTCCCACTAGTTTTTTCTCTAAAAAAAGAATTAAATGTACTTATAAAACATACTCATGAGGCAGATTTAAACATTAAACTTACTAATTCAATTGTCCAAAATTTTATATCTACAATTCCTATTACACATTTAAACCTTACTATTATAGATACAGAAAGTCAAGGTAAAAACACATCATATTTTGGAGAGTTTGCCCAAAAAGTACCTAATTTATTTGATGGTGATATAATAACATCAAATGACAAAATATCTATTGTTCTCGAAAAACTAAATTGTTATATAAAAGAAAGCTCTCCTATAGTGTTTGATGAAGGTAACTCATCAAATAATAACTCAAATAACGGCAATACACCAATAGATACAGTGGAAAATCAATCAGACAATCCTATCCAAAAACTAAACAATTTGACAGGATTAGCAAGAGTAAAAAGAGATGTTGTGGCAATGATCAACCTGATAGAAACTCAAGAAAGAAGAAAAATGCAAGGACTTGCCACTGCTGCTATGTCATATCATATGGTCTTTGATGGGAACCCCGGAACTGGTAAAACAACAGTTGCCAGAATCATTGCAGAAATATATAAAAATTTTGGAATATTATCAAAAGGTCATCTTGTAGAGACTGATAGAAGTGGCCTTGTTGCTGGTTATGTTGGGCAAACAGCCTTAAAAGTTCAAGAAGTAGTTGAAAAAGCTATGGGTGGAGTTTTGTTCATTGACGAGGCTTACACACTATCACCAAAATCAGGAAGTGATTATGGGCAAGAAGCTATCGATACCTTATTAAAATTAATGGAAGACCATAGAAATGATTTAGTTGTAATAGTTGCAGGTTATCCTAAATTAATGGACGAGTTTCTTGTATCTAATCCGGGTCTAAAATCAAGGTTTAACAAAAGGTTCAATTTTGAAGATTATTCTGGTTCCGAGCTACAAAATATTTTTATATCTATTTGTCAAAGCAATGGTTACAATTTATCATATGAGGCTGGTTATGTCAGCGAAATATATTTTGAATCACTTGTAGAAAATATTAGAAAAAGTGGTAAGGCTGCTCAATTTGGTAATGCTCGTGAAATACGTAATTTCTTTGAAAAAACAGTTGTAAATCAAGCAAATAGAATGTCTACTATTAATAATCCTTCAAAAGCTACTTTAGAAAAAATTGAGCTAACAGATTTACCTGTTGAAGTGCCTGATAATATGCTTGATAATATACCAAAACCAAACCATACAACAAATGAAATAGAGATAATTGAAATATATGAAGATAACACAAATAAAGAAAGTAATGTTGATTACCCCAAAATAAAAGTACTTGTTGTTTTTGATTCACCTGAAGTCCTAGGTGAAAACAATATTACCTTATTGAATAATATCATAGAAAAAGGGAGTAATCATGGCGTTTATACCCTAATAAATACCCCCTTGAGTAGCAAACATTACAATGAAAAGAAATGTATTGTCTTGCAACAAGCTGTGGATATGTTTCTTTATTACAATTTAAAGCTTTCATATAATAACCCTCTTGAAAGAAACGATTTGTCAAAATATATCAAAGATTATCTTCTGACTTATGACAGCTTTTTAGGGCAAGCTACATTGCTTGATTCTACTGTGAGTGAATTACTTGCTAGTGTAAATCATAACAAAGTATTTTCTGCCATAAAAACTATCAAAACTACATTAGATAAATATTATGAGTCTTTTGGTAAAGTTCCCGTAGCTAACAAATTTTTCTTAAAAACAATACCAGTTGGGCGGCTTGTTTACCCATTAAATTTAATATCTGATGCTGATACAAGCACACTTGTGAAAAAAGAGATTGGTATACCGAATACTGAAACATTCAATCTACCTGCTGTATTTCATTTAACAGAAAAGAATAACCTCTATATTACCTGCTCTGAAACGGCTCGTTCACAAATAGAAAGATTTATACATGGCTTAATGTGGGGATTTTTATCATTTACCCCAATCTCAAAAGTCAATTTTTGTATCTTTGACCCTGAAAATAGAGGAAATAGCATCACACCATTTTTAGATTTCCGTCAGAAATTACCAGAAATATTTGATGGACAGATTTATACAGCTCAAGATACGATGGTAAGCAGGCTACAGAAATTGAACAGATATATAGATGAGTTTATTCAAGAAAAGCTTGGGAATAGATTTGAAAATATCATAGAATATAATATAAACACACCTAATCGTACAGAGCCAATAACTTTATTGATAGTTTTTGACTTCCCTCGCAATTTCGATAATAGAAGTCTTGAAACTCTTTCAAATATACTTAAAAATGGAAGTAAATGTGGTATTTATACAATTATTTGCCACAATACCAGCATAACATTTTCAAGATATGAAAATATAGATGACCAGCTAAATGAGATGAAAAAAAATCACTGCACTGTGGTGGACTATCTCGAAAAGAAATATATCCTACAGCCTTATGGATTGACTATAGACATAGCACCTGAAATGTCTAGAATACAAGTGGATGATTTTATCACCGAGTATCTAAAAACAAATACTGCTTTAAAATCAAAAGGACTCTCATTTGATGATGTTGTCGCACCCCCTCATTTTACTTCTTCATCTGCAAAAAGGCTGGCGATACCTGTGGGCATTGGAGAAGGTGAAAGCGTAGTTAACCTTGTGCTTGGCGAGGGTTCGTCACATCATGGTCTTATAGCTGGTGCGACTGGCTCTGGTAAGTCAACTCTATTACATACTATCATCATGAGTGCTATGCTATATCATAGTCCAGACCAATTGCATTTATATTTAATGGATTTTAAGAGTGGAACAGAGTTTAAGGTTTATGAATCAGCTCATCTGCCTCATATTCAATTATTAGCTCTAGACGCTATGCAAGAATTTGGTGAAAGTATACTTGAAAACCTGGTTAGTGAAATGACTCATCGCGGTGGTTTGTTTAAAGAAGCAGGGCAATCAAGCCTATCAGGGTATACAAACAGCACCGGAAAACCAATGCCTAGAATACTCGTAATCATGGACGAATTTCAGATACTTTTTAATGACTCTGCCAACCGTAAAGTAGCTATGAATTGTGCCGAATTGACAAAACGGATCGTAACAGAAGGTAGGTCATTTGGTATACACTTGCTGATGGCAACTCAAACAACGAAGGTCATAAGCGAATTGACCTTATCTCATGGTATCATAGAGCAAATGCGTATCAGAGTAGGTTTAAAATGTGGTGCTGATGATGTACGGTATCTTTTTGGTGATAGGAACGACCAAAAGGCACAGGAAATGATGAAAGGACCTATCGGAACTGCCGTCATGAATCTAGAATATATGGAATCAAACTGCACAGGTTTTAGAGCTGCCTATTGTTCAGATTCTTTGCAAGAGAAATATTTGTCTATGATATCTAAAGAATATGCTGATATACCATCTTCTGTGCAAATATTTGAGGGTAATAGAGTTGTATCATTCATAGATTATTTAACTCAAAAAAATATAACTAAATCATCGGAAAATGTTATAAAAATGTATATGGGGACATTGATAAAAGTTGCCCCACCTTTTGAAATGGTCTTTGACCGCCGAAGAAGACATAATCTATTGATCTGCGGGGCTAATGACAAAATGGCAGAAAACTTGACCAATATTTGTATGGTATCTGCCCTACTAAACACAAATGTGGATGTTTACTGCATTGATGGAGAGGTTATGATTGGTGAGAGCGTATCTGCACCTTTATACAAGGCTGTAGAAATGGCATCCTTGCCATTTAAACTTGCAGAGAATAGAAACGATACAATAAACTTTATCACTGAAATTCATTCAGCTTATACTGAGCGTAAAAAGAGTGGTGAAGCGAGACAAACGTTGATTGTCATCAAGAACATGCAATTTCTTGACCTGATCAAAAAGATGTTTAAAGGCGAAACAGTAAACGAAAGCGAATTTATGGAAACTCCCACTCCAGCATCCTCATCAGGTTTTGATTTTGGAGTATCAAGTGATTTTGGTTCATCTTCTTCTACATCAGCGACAGATAAACTGCAGCAACTTATCAATGACGGCTCAAACTATGGCATATATTTTATAGTTTCATCACTTGAATACCAAAGTGTGAAAGAAAACATGTATTATGGTGAAAATGTCCTCGCAAAATTCCCAGAGAGGATCATCTTCTCATTGAGCAACAATGATGCTGATAACCTGATAGATGGTGTATCGGTAACTAGCCTTCGAGACAATACTGTCTATTATACAGATGGAGTGAAAAGTGCTTTTCAATTTAAGCCTTATGTGATGCCGAGTGCAGAAGAATTGAAAAAGTTTCTTAATTTATGAGTAAAGTAAATATAAGTAAAGAGATCGTTAATGAAGCAACAGCATTATGTTATAATATAAAAAAATCATTAACTGAAACGAGAACTGGTTTAAAACGAAAATTAGATAAGGGCAAAAATGACTGGAACGATGAAAAATTTAACCAACTGGAAATAATTATTCAAGAATGTCGGTCATCAATGAGTAAGACGATAAGAGATTTAGAAAACATTCATTTAACACTGATGCAAATTACTTGTGCAATCTACGAATATGAGAATATAAATTTTTATTCTGGTAACTCTTATGCAAATAATCTTCTTCCTGCCCAAATGAGTTTTTCAGGTATATTGGGTGGGTCATATGCACAGTGTGATGCAGTGAGAAAGCAATGGGAAGGAACTATTGAGGTACACCATATCCCTGCTAATGGAAGTCATCTTCTGGGCGACAAAGGTCCTGCTATCACAATGTTTAAAGAAGATCATGAACAAACAGCGAGTCATGGAACTCGTGGCGAAGAAGCCAGAGAATATAGAGATAAACAAGTGGAACTGATGATACAAGGCAGATATAGTGAAGCAATGCAAATGGACATTCAAGACATAAGAGCACGATTCGATAATAAATATGATGATGCCATAAATGCTGCTATTCTTTATTTCGAGAAGCTTGTATCTGAGGGTAGAACGTGAAAAAACAATATATAATAAATCCTTTTGTTCCTGTAAGCATTGCGACCAGAAACTATTGGAATTCATAATATTATGAGTATTGATATAATAAAAAACATATTTAAAAAATCAAGTATTGGAACAATCATATTTTTTCTTCTGAATGCTTTTCTCATTTTAAGTTTTTTTGCGTTTGGAGGGTTGCATTCAGTGCTCATAGGATTGCTTATATATTTTTGTTCAATTCTCTTGGCTTTTTCTGCTGTAGGTGAATGGATACTCTGTATATTTACTGGAGCAAGGAAAATGACAAGAATAGACATGAAAATAAGAATGATTCCCTTGCTTGAAATAGTATATAACAAAGCAAAAAGAAAAACACCCGGACTTACAAATAAAATAGTATTGAAAGTTATCTATACCCCCGAGCCAAATGCTTATGCTATTGGTCGTAAGACGATATGCGTTACAGAAGGTCTTTTTCAGCTTCCAGATGATGTAATACAAGGCATACTGGCACATGAAGTAGCTCATTTAGCACTTAGGCATACAGAGATTCAACTTTTGATAGGTGGCGGAAATTTTCTTATTACTTGTTTTTTATTATTTTTTAAGGTTTTTTCTTTAGTTATGCTCATTTTCCCCTTTATTTTTGGATATAGAAGAAGACTATCCTTTGGTGCTGCTTTTTTCGCTATTATGGTATGGCTATGGACAAAGTTTTGTTTGCTGTTTTTGCGGTGGTCTATGAGAGAAAATGAGTACGAAGCTGATAAATATACCTTTGAACTAGGGTTTGGCTTTGAATTAACCAAAGGTCTTGATGCCATTGGAGCCAGCGAACCCCAAGAATCGTTTTTAAAAGCTCTGTGGTCAACTCACCCCAACACTCATGACAGAATAGGACGATTACAGCTGATGGGAGTGCCATATTATAGATATTAGGCAAATATCTATTTATTCTGGTGATTTATATTTAACATGCACTCTCTTTTCAATATCGTCAATTGAAGGTAAGGTATCCGCTAAATCCTCTGGAACAAAATCTGATAGTTTATAACCACTGGCTCCATAGCGGCATCTTGCTGCTGAAACATTTTTTCACATAATAAAAAAATATTAAATTGTCAAGTTGACATTATGGATACCAATACAAGTTTTTTTAAAATAAAAATATGTGTATTTATATTATTTAAAAAAAATGTCTTGACATAAAAGCTTGAAAAAAAAAATGTGTTAGTGTCTAGTTGTTAAATAAATAATATGGAGGAATATACAAATGACAAAAGCAGATTTAGTTAAAATCGTATCCACAGACACTGGGATTATCCGAAAGGACGTTGCAAGTGTCGTTGATAGTTTATTGAATGCTATCAAAGAACATATGAAAAACGGAATGCATATAGAAATTAGGCATTTTGGAACATTCAAACTTAGAGTCCGTAAAGCTAGGATGGGAAGAAACCCCAAAACTAACACAAAAGTTCCTGTTTCTGAACGTGTTGTCCCTGCTTTTAAATTCTCAAAAGAATTTAAAATGGTGATAAACTCAAACTTAAAACCCGAACAGCTTGATTAAAACTAAATTTAGGAGGGATTAATGCCTTGCGGAAGAAAAAGAAAAAGACATAAAATATCGACGCACAAAAGAAAAAAAAGGCTTAGAAAAAACCGTCACAAAAAGAAATAATTGCCTTGGATGTTAGGTGTTGGAAGTTTATCATTTTATTACATTATATAAGTGATACTGCTTCTAACATTCTAGCACATGTTTATAACCATATTTATATATTACAAAATATAGAATGTTTAGGAGGGGAGTATGGCTAGCAAAGACTCCTTTAGTTTTTTCTCTGATTTGAGAGAAGTATCCCATATTCGTGCTGTTGCCGAGACTTTGATGAATAGTTCTAATGTCAGAAAAGTTACAGCCAGAGAGGCTTATGAAATGGCAAAGCGTCAACCGGGTATCAGTGAAACGGACTTGTTGATATACCCTGATTATGCAAAAGAGATCGGTTTATTAGAAGGTTCAAAGGTATTAAATGACTGTCATGGTGCCATTGTAGGTAGGACAGCAAAAGCTCGTAGATTTTACAATAAACTTGATTCAAAAGACAAAGACAAAGTAGACGGAGATATACGAGAAGCAGTATATCAAATGGAACAATATCCGCTGATCAAAGCTGAAGCTGTACTAGGTATGGATAAAGATTTGATGATAAAGGCTACCTTTATTACTACAGAGTCAGATGTATTCAATGTTTTTAATTGGTTATGTAATTTTAGGCCATTTGAACTTGTTGAAGAAGAATACAAGAGTTCAGCTGATGTACCCATTTTAGATATCATCATAGTAGCTTTTAACGAGTGGAGCTGCCAAGATCCATTTTACAACAATTCTGGAGCTCCGCAACTAGCACTCGTAGACGAAAGACAAAATGTTGTTTTTTGTCTGGGGATGCGATATTTTGGTGAGCGAAAGAAAAACACATTGACGTTAGGATGGACATCAGGTATAAAGCTCGGTTTGGCAGCGTGTCATGGTGGAATAAAAGAGATTGATTTTTCAACTTGTGATGACGAAAGTTATCATGCTCTGGGCAAAAGGTCAATAGCTTTCTTTGGCTTGTCAGGAACGGGAAAGTCATCTCACACAAATTCTCACACAAATGGAGGCACACTGCCAAAAGGTTTTAGTAAAGTGGTACTACATGATGATGCTTTTCAGATTGATGTTGACAACAATATTTGTCGTGGCTGGGAGCCTACTTTCTTTGACAAGACAGATAGCAGAGAGCCGGGAAACAAGGATTGGAACTACACAATATCTCTAATGAATCACACGATTATGAACATCAATGGCAAGAAAATGCCTGTGGGACTTGATATTAGAAACCCAAACGGCAGAGCTTTAATATCCAGGGATGTTATTGGCGAATCAGTGAACAGATGCTCATTTCCAAAAGCATTAACATGGCTGATGAAGGATAGTGTATTGCCCCCAATAATAAAATTTAATGATAAAAATCTGGCGGTAGCTATGGGTGCAACTCTCATGACTGAAAGGAATAAAGCAGAAAACATTTCGAGTGAAGAATTAAACCAATTGGTTTTTGAGCCTTTTGCAAACCCATTTAGAATATATGAGCTTTGGAGAGACGTAGAAGCCTTTTTAAAAATTGCGGATCATCATGCCGAGTTCTATTCACTAAATTCAAAAGGATATTGGAAAAGTTCAGACAAGAATATAGAAAATATCCCCTTGCAAACATCATTGACGTTACAAACTGCAATATTAACTGATGTTTTAGAATGGGAACCTTGGGAATTTATTGATGGTACATTGATACCTACGGCAGATTCTATTCACAAGATTTTACCAGGTTTTTACGAAAAGTATGACCACAGGAAAATACTAAATTTTGAGGAATACAAAGCTTTGCTGTATGATAGAATTCATCTCAGAATATTTTTCCTAAAGCAATCTGATATATCTTCAAAACCTGAATTATTAAATAAATTGATAAATTCATTCAATATAAACATCTAGATTAATGTTCTAATACATTCAGTGTATTTTATTTCAGATATTATGTATCATAGTTTGTTTAAGATTCCCACCTATCAAAGTTATAGGTGGGTTTCTTTTGTATAGGGATCGTCAAATAATGTTACACAACCTTTTGAAAAACAAAAAAATTGTTTTAGCATCCGCCTCGCCCAGGCGTGCCAATATCCTGAATCAAATAGGATTAAAATTTATACAAATCCCAGCTGATATTTGTGAAGAATTATTTGAATCTCAGCATATCTCCCCGAAAAAATATGTAAATGTTCTAGCTCTTGAAAAGTGTAGATATATAAAAAATCAATTGACTGATGATTGTTTGATCATAGCGGCAGATACTACTGTATATCTAGATAGAAAGATTATTGGTAAACCGCTAGACATAGATGAAGCAGTTTTTTTTTTGAAGCTACTTTCAAATAGAACTCATTTAGTCTATACCGGTTTAGCGATATCATATGGCAATAAGTTATTAAGTGGTTACGAAAAAAGCTGTGTGAAGTTTAAAAATCTTTCAGAGCAAGAGATCTATGATTACATTGAAACAAAAGAGCCACTTGACAAAGCCGGTGCATATGGTATTCAAGGTTTTGGAGCTCAGTTCATAGAAAAGCTGAATGGATGTTATTTCAATGTAATGGGACTACCTGTGAACTTGCTTTATGAGCTGGTTTGTAAAATTTCTACTGTTGATTGAGAACATTTAATAACAGAATTTTTATCTTTATATTCTTTAATAGCAAATTTTAAATTAATGCCTGAAATGTCTTCTATTTGTTATGATCATAGCGATATTATGCTCATTACATGCTGTTATTATATCTGAATCTGCTTTAGAACCACCCGGCTGGATTACGGACTTTACTCCTATATCATTGAGTCGATCTATAGAATCTCGAAAAGGAAAAAAGCCATCAGATGCACATACGCTGCCTGCGATGTCGAGCTTCATTTTTTGTGAGCGATCAATAGCGATATTCAAAGAGTCTATTCTACTCGTCTGACCTATTCCAAGCCCTATTGTTTGTTTATTTTTTGTAAAACAAACAGCATTTGATTTTAACATCTTTACTATTTGAAACGCAAATTGCAATTCTTTAAATTCATTTTCATTTGGTTTTCTATCTGTAGGGATAACCCACTGTGAAGGATCGTCTTTTAGCATGTCTGGAGTTTGTGTCAGATAACCATTTAGACAAGGTTGAATTTGTAAATGGTTTAACAATTCTGAGGTCATATTGGGATGATATTTTATGATTCTTCTATCTTTCTTTTTTCGTAGTAGTTCTAGCGCTTCATCAGTAAAATCTGGAGCGATCAGTATTTCGAGAAACAATTTATCTAAAACATCAACAAACTGTTTGGTGACACTATCATTTGTGATGACTATCCCTCCAAAAGGTGATATTGTATCAGAAGAAAAAGCTCTTTGAAATGCTATCGTGATATCTGGAAAAGATGCAATTCCACATGGATTGGTATGCTTTAAAATGGCTACGGTAGGTTCTTGAAATTTGATGATGGTTTTTACCGCCGCATCTATATCCAAAAGATTGTTGTATGAAAGCTCTTTACCGTGATACTGAGTAATGACCTCATTTTCTTTTTGATGATAGTGTGCTGTTTGGTGGGGATTTTCACCGTACCTGAGTTTTAGACGAGATGTCTTTATACCTTCATTTTTAATCTTGCCGCTAAAAACTTTAGCTATTAAACTATCATATCTGGAGACATGGTCAAATACCTTTGTTGCTAGTCTCAGTCTTGTCTCTAATAAAGTATCTTTATTTTCACGAATCTCTTTTAATACCACATCATAATCTATAGGATCCACCAAGACAGTCACAAATTCAAAATTTTTAGCTCCAGCTCTCAGCATAGCTGGCCCGCCGATGTCTATATTTTCTATGATGGTTTTCCAGTTTGTTTGATTAATAGAAATTGGTAAATCATATTCAACGTCATTTTGCACATAATCTTGAAATGGGTACAAGTTTACTACGACTAAATCAATAGGTAAAATTCCGTTGTTTTCAGCCTGTTTGATATGATTTTCATCATTGCGGAGATATAATAGACCTCCGTGAATTTTTGGATGTAGAGTTTTTACCCTGCCATCAAAAATCTCTACAAAACCAGTGATTTCTGAGACTGCAATCACATCTATATTGTTTTCTTGCAGTGTCTTTAGAGTTCCCCCTGTCGAAATTATATCATAGCCTAAAGCTCTCAATTTCTTTGAAAAGTCTACAATATTTGTTTTATCTGATACGCTGATTAATGCTCTCTTCATATTATATAGTCTCCATATTTTAATTTTTAATCAATCCGCAATGCCTTTACGGGATCCAGTTTGCTGGCTTTTATGGCAGGGTATATTCCAAAAAATAGACCCACAATGATAGAAGTACACAAAGCTGTCACGACCATCGAATAATCCATAATGACAGGTAGTTTTAAATAGTCACTCACAAAATCCAAGATACCCATAGATGAGATTACTCCTATGACACCTCCTACAAATGTGATGACTACTGACTGAACCAAAAATTGTAGAAAGATATCCCGCTGTCTGGCTCCGACTGTCAGCCTGATGCCTATTTCTCGAGTCCTTTCTTTAATAGATGCTAGTAAAATATTCATTATCACGATACCTCCCACTAGTAAGGAAATAGAACTTATGAAAAAAAATATTATTTGAAACATCTGACCCGTACTATTTTCTTCTACAAACTCTTCTGCTGCTGAATCCACTCTAAAAATAGGTTGATTTTTTCTCATACTTAAAAGTAAATTTTCTAGAATTGGTTTTATGATAAAAGGTTGTTTTTCATCTAATGCTCTGATTGCAATATTTTCGATGACATCATTTCCGCCGAGCTTGTTGATCATCGTGCTCAAAGGTATGATAATATATCTATTCAAATATTCCAAAGGATTCTCATCTCCGAAATCCAAGTGTCCTCTATCCATAAATCTTCTTTCCATGACTCCGATCACCTGCAATCTGCGCCCATTCAATGTCACATACTGACCTATTGGGTTCCTATAACCAAAGAGTTGATCTTTTATCGTGGAACCGAGCACTATCACATCACTTGATTCTCTGTAGTCAATTTGTTGTAAAAACCTACCCTCTGAAACAGTCCACTCATTAATTATTTCGTATGCTGGAGTCGTCCCCATTAGATGACCCCATGTCATATTTTGACCATTTGAAATGCGGTTTCCCCAGCTTCGTGTCAGGGCATTTATAGCCTCAACCTCAGGTATGTTCTCTTTTATAAAGTCAAATTCTCTTAAAGTGAAATGTCCCGGCACATTTAGAGGGTTTTCAAACCACCAGTTTCGTTCTATCGTTATTCTTTTGATCCCACCTGATTCATTCATCCATGCCAAAGATTCCTTTCTCATACCGTTGATAATAGACAATATCACGATGATAGACATGGTACCGAGTACTATTCCTATGATAGTAATCAGACTTTTTAGTTTATTTGCCCAAAAGTCTATAAAGCCCAGCTTTACACCTTCATATATGGAGATTGCCATCTGCGACTTCCCCGTCTTTGATATAAATAATTCTTTGGGCTATTTTTGCTATCTGAGTGTCATGGGTTACTAATATAATAGTGTTCCCTTCGTTATGCAGTTCTTTAAAAATATTTAATACATCATTTCCAGATTGTGAATCAAGGTTTCCTGTGGGTTCATCTGCTAATATAATAGATGGTTGAGTGATTACAGCTCTGGCTATTGCCACTCTTTGTCTTTGTCCACCAGATAGTTCTGAAGGTTTATGAGTAATCCTGTCATCCAAACCCACATTTGTTAGAATCGCTTTTGCCTTTCTAGTGCGTTCTGAAGACTTTACTCCACTATACATCAGAGGGAGTTCTACATTTTTTAGTACATTTAGATGTGGCAAAAGATTGAATGTTTGAAACACAAAACCCACCTTTCTGTTTCTGATTTTTGCGAGATGGTTCTTGTGCATCGAGCTCACCTCGGTATTATCTATAAAATATTGTCCTTTTGTAGGTGTGTCTAGACAGCCCAATATATGCATCAAGGTCGATTTACCACTACCAGAAGGACCCATGATAGCTACAAATTCTCCTTGATAGATTTCTATGTTGATGTTTTTTAATGCTACTACTTTTATTTTGCCCATATCATATACTTTTTCTAATGCTCTCGTTTTGATCATAGGGTATGTTACATTTCCTGTCATATATTCGCTCCTTTTTGAATTTCATTGATAAAATAATTTCTTGCTATATCTATGGTTGCACTTTCAAAGCTTTCAAAGTATTCTTCAAATTCCACTGATGTATTTACGATTTTAAGTTTTACCAACAGATTTATCAAGTCTTGCACAGCTACAATATTGATATTATTTATTGCGATAGCATCTTTCAAATGTTTTATCGCATTTGGAAATTGTTTAATGCTGGCAGCGATGCTAGCCAAGATGTGGTGGACTTGAGGATGTTCTGTAGCATCACGCGAAGCTAATAAATACTCATGATATGCTTTTAAATACTTTTTCTCTCTCGCAAAAACCATAGCTTTCAAAAAATGTATAGCTGGAGTCAACCCAAATGTTTCCTCAGCTTCGTTTAAATATTTGTGGGCATCTTTTGTCTTGTCAAATACAACTAATAATTCTATCAAATATTTATATCCTTGTAGCATTTTTTCTGGGAGGCTTACTAATATTTTCAAGGTTTTTATAGCTTCTTCGTTTTTGCGTAATGCATTATAAGCGATTGCTTTATTAAACAAAGCTTCTGGATAGTTTTCTTTAATATTGTTGTAGTGGTGTATCGCTAGTTTGGGAGCATCCATTGTGAGGTAAATATTACCTGACTTGAATCTAGCATACACATGTAATGGGTCATGATTTAACACTTTTTGGTAGTATTGTAAACTTTTTTTGTAAATACCTTTTTGATCGTATATCTCTGCGAGTTCGATATATAAATCTATTGCTTCTGGGTTTGTTTTTAATCCTGCCTCGAGTATTTGGACAGCGTGAAGCCAGTTGCTTTTAAGGGCAAATCTCGCTTGGTATATTATATTAGTCAAATTTTCCATAGATTAGCCTTTCCATTGTATCTTTTATTTCATCTGGGTTTATCGACGCGAATATCAGCTGTCGAGCTTTATTGCCGTGGCAATAACCTCTTGTGTAATAGGCAAAATGTGCTCTCATTGGTATCAAAGCTTTTGTATCATTAAAATGTTCTAGCACTTTGTCAATATGTTCTTTTATGATAGAGAGTTTGTCTGCTTTTGATATATCCTGTTTACTGATAGTATTAAATTTAAATTCGTTAAATATCCACGGGTTTCCTAGTGCCCCTCTGCCAATCATTACACTATCACAGCCTGTCTCCAAATACATTTTTTGAACATCGTCTATGTTACTTATGTCTCCATTTCCTATGACGGGGATATTTATTGCTTTTTTTACTAGTCCTATAATCTCCCAATTGCTAGTTCCTGTAAAAAATTGTCCCCTGGTCCTAGGATGAACGATAATAGCTGATGCACCAGCAGATTCTAGCATTTGAGCAAAAGGAACAGCATTGATATTATCAAAATCCCATCCTGCTCTAATTTTGACTGTAAGTGGTATGTTTTCATCATTTAATACGGCACATACCTCTCTGACTATTTGTTCTGCAAGCTCAGGTTTTAACATTAGAGAAGCACCCGCATATCTTTTGACCACTTTCTTTACTGGGCACCCCATATTGATATCAAAAAAATCTGGTCGCAATTTTGCTAGGAGCTGGGCAGCTTTTGACATGACTAAGGGATTGTCTCCAAATAATTGTATACCAAATGGACGCTCTTTTTCTGTAAACTTAACTTCGTGTGCAAATTTATCAAAGTTTTTCTTTACACCATCAGCACTGACCATTTCGCTTACTAGTACGTCAGCTCCACATTTTTTTGCAATATATCGAAAAGGAGCGTCCGTGTACCCTGCCAGAGGTGCTAGCCAAAGCTTTTTATCTGTGATGTTTTTTAATACGAGTCTTTTTTCGTTATTTAAAGCAAATTTATAGTTTTCAGATATATTACTTTCAAGTCTTTGCATGATTACTCCACATCCTTTGTATGGCTGTTATGCATTTCATACATTAAAATCCCTGCGACTATAGCAACATTTAGCGATTGCATTTTTCCAGGCATGTTTATGTTTATTTTCTCATGTGCTAGCAAGGAAATATACTCAGAAACTCCATGAGCTTCTGAACCGATGACTACGATACTCGGTACACGTAAACAGTTTCTATTTTCTTTCATAGAGATGCCTTCTGTAGCATCACATATAAAAATTTTTTCTTTCCTTGTTTTTAGCCATGTTTTATCTACTATGTGGAGAGGAACTTTAAAAACAGCACCCAACGAAGCCCTAATGAGCTTTGAGTTTGATAATTCACAGCATTCGGTATCTAATATTAGCCCTTTGATATGAAACGCAGACGCTGTCCTGATGATTGTACCGAGGTTACCTGGGTCCGAGATATTGTTCAAGTACAAGATAGGTGAGGTCACAGAGTGAATAGGCTGTTGAAAAAACCTTTCAGAAAATTCGATTTTTATAAAGATGCCTTGTTCGTTGTTTGTTTCTGTTAATTCATTAGATTGTTTTTTAGACAATAAAAATATTGGACAACTTGCCTTTGAAAGAATAGATTGATATTGATTTATTTTATCATGCCTCACAAAAAAAGACTTTACCTTTACGCCAAAATCAATAGTTTGATTTATGAGTCTTTCACCTTCCAACAATATATCAAAGTGCTCTGATGATTTATCTCGATATTTTTTTCTGTTCAGTTTGCACAACCTCTTAAAGTATTCATTACTTACGTTCTCTATCATAATGACGACAATTTTATAAATATAACATTTTCGTCAAGCAAATTATTTTTTTTATGAAATCGAGAAGAACCTGCAATAAATAAAAACAAAAAAAATGTTTGACAAATATAGAGCTGAAAAAACGTTTGTAAGGAAATATGTTGAACCGATTTAATGTTATATGTTTGGAGAGTTGATGGTGTTTTATTCTGAAGTATCCTCGTTGCACACACCTTTTGCGGTGGAAAATATAAAAGAGATAGCTTTAAAACTTTTTTCTCTAGATGAAAAAAAAAAATGTATATGCAATGCAAAACATGAGGTATGCCTTCAATGTAGTAAATGTAGAGCTACTTTAAAGGATCAGATAGTTTTTGACTATCAAAACATCAGCCAGTGTATTGATCATACATTATTGAGAGCAGATGCCTCTCAAGATGACATCTATCGACTATGTATGGAAGCAAATATTTATAATTTTAAAAGCGTTTGTGTCAATCCATACTTTATCAGTTTTGCGAAAAAAAACGTAAAATCAGCTGAAATATGTACAGTAATAGGGTTCCCTCTCGGGGCAAATACGACAGAAGTAAAGATTTATGAAACTCAAAAAGCAATAGAATTAGGAGCTACAGAGATAGATATGGTTGTGAGCAATTATAGCATAAAGAAGGTGGCTTTTTGTATGGTGAGCCAGCATAAAAAAAGAGTAGCAGGATCCATCAACGAAATTTTATATGAAATATCAAAAATAGCGGAGCTCTGTTCAATTCAAAATATTCCTCTAAAAGTTATAATAGAAACATGCCTACTAACAAAAGAGCACATAATCATAGCTAGTCTAATATCAAAAAAAGCAGGTGCAGATTTTGTTAAGACATCAACAGGATTTTCTACTAAAGGAGCGGAAATAAGTGATGTTTTGCTGATACGTGATGTAGTAGGATTAAAGATGGGGGTAAAAGCCTCTGGAGGAATCAAAACAAAAGCAGATGCGATATCAATGCTACGAGCTGGTGCCAACAGGTTAGGAACGAGTAACTCAGTAGGCATTCTCGATATAGCAAACATAAAATGATTTACAACTGTGGAGAAATAGTAGATGAGTATAGCAGATCAAATATTTGTAAACATGTGCAATGAGATACTAAATGATGGTCATTCAAGCGTAGGACAACATGTCAGACCTCGCTGGAAGGATGGGACACCAGCACACACAATCAAAAAATTTGGAATAGTAAATAGGTACAATTTACAAGATGAATTTCCGATCATAACACTTCGACCGACACGACTAGAATCAGCCATCGATGAAATTCTCTGGATATGGCAAAAAAAATCAAACAAAATTCACGAACTGAATAGTAATATATGGGATTCATGGGCTGATGAAAATGGTAGTATTGGCAAGTCGTATGGCTACCAGCTTGGTAGGATTATTGATTTTCCTGAAGGGAAAATGGACCAGGTCGACTGGCTATTGTATACTTTAAAAAACAATTCATCCAGTCGTAGGCTTATTTCAAACATTTTTAATCACGATGATCTAAAAGATATGGGATTGCAGCCTTGTGCATGGTCTATCACGTTAAATTTGACAGGTAATAATCTGAATATGATATTAAACCAACGCTCTCAGGACATATTGGTGGCAAACAACTGGAACGTTTGTCAATATGCAGTATTGTTGCACATGTTTGCCATTTCTTCAGGATTTGAAGTGGGTGAGCTAGTTCATATTATAGCAGATGCACACATCTATGACAGACATATACCTCTGATAGAGGAATTGATATCACGAGAGCAACACCCCGCTCCCGTTCTAGAAATCAATCCTATTATAAAAAAGTTTTATGATTTCAAGGTGGCTGATTTTAAGCTAAAAAAATATCTGACAGGAAAACAAATAAGAAATATACCAGTAGCAATATAACATGTGAACCACTCGGGAAAGCATGATTGTATTAGGAGAGTCTTATTGCCCGGACTATTGCTCTAAAAATATCTCCATACTTTTAATGACTTCGATCTGGTATGCACTATAATCAAGCTTTTTGAATCTGTGATGATAAGTAAAAATTAAAGGATCTATAGTTGTTTCAGCAATATCAATGATAGTGTTTACTAATGATTCTATTTCTGCTTCGAGCTCTATATCTCGTGTGTTTCGGAGTCCATAATTTACTCTTTGAACCACATAGCCAAACTCTTCTAGTGATTCTACAAGCCTAGAGATAGGGTCCATTCTTATCCCGAGTGCTTCTAAATATTTTTCTCTATTTTCTTTAAATATAGACTCGACCTGTTTTATGCTGATAGGATTTACGATAGTGTTTATTTTTGCTTGTAGATCATCGCTAATCCAAACTTTTTGTATCACAATATCACCATTAAAAACATGATATTCTCGAGCTTTGAAGCCATGCAATAGCAGTGTGTCTTTTACCGCAAAGTTTGGTCTCATTCTACTGTATAATGTAGATGTCGCATCTGCCATCAATTTTCGTCTTTCATCATCAAAGGTTCGCAATTCTGTATCAATTTCTGCTTGATTTTGCCTTTGTTGATAAGTTTTGAATGTTTCAAAATCGACAGTCGTATATATCCTCAAGGGATGGTGAATCATCGTCAGTTCAAATGTGTTAAAGTTCCATATTGAAACTATCAATTCATTTTGAACTTCCGCAAACATATTGTCATAATACAACTCTCTAGATATAATATCCATCTCTGAGCGAGTTATGATCAAGGATGAATAAAGGTTATTTATAAAAAGCACACAAAAAATTGTTATTAGATTTATTCGCAATGTCCTGCCCTCCTATTTTAATTAAGAACATTTATTTTTCAAATAATATTACAATTATTTTCAGAAATTAAATAAAGATATTGACAAAAAATAATATATAAAAAATTATGGTTGTAGAAAGAAAATAAAGAATACGGAGGTCTTTATGCAAAAAAAGACAAAAAAAGGCTTATTTTGGCTGGCATTATTGTTATTTGGGTTTACGTTTTCGGGTATTTTTGCAGCGTGGCATGATAATATCCCGAATCAACTCACTCAGCCTGATGGTACCATCATTGATGTATTGTACTCTGGGGACGAATTTCACAATTGGTCCCACAACGAATCGATGTTTACCATCATACAAGATGATCTTACTGGTTTTTGGTGCTGGGCAAAGGCTGTAAATGGGAATCTGGTTTCTACAGGATATCCAGTTCATTTACATGATCCTAAGATCTTAGGTTTGGTACCTGGAGAAAATGTCTCCAATGAAATCTATTTACAAAAGAGAGCCTTTATGGATGCGGACAACAATTCTAGGAGTGACATAAGATCACCATCTGTAGGCGTAGTACAGAATGTCGTAGTATACATCAGGTTTGCTGATGATGAGGAATTCACAAAAATAGTCGCTTTTTATGATAGCATGTTTAATGATGCTGGTGAAAATGTAAATTCTCTCTATCAGTATTTTTGGGATGCCTCATACAATCAGCTAGAGGTATATTCGCCATTTTTCCCGACAAATAATGGTAGTACTATTGTCTCATATCAATCACCACACCCTAGATCATATTTTCAGCCATATAATGCTGTTACCAATCCCAATGGTTATCCCGGAGGCAGTAATGGAATAGAGAGAAGAACTAGGGAGCATGCTCTTTTAAGAGATGCTATCGCGTATATCCATGATCAAGTACCTGCGAACATGATAATAGATAGCGACAACGATGGAAATGTGGATAACGTTTGCTTTGTCATCAGGGGAGGAACTGGAGCATGGGCAGAGCTTTTATGGCCTCACAGATGGACACTCAGTACATTCAATGTGAGTCTCAGAGGCAAAAGAGTCTGGGACTACAATTTCAATATTGAATCTAGTATGGATAGCTCTGGAGTCAGCGTTTTGGCACATGAGTTTGGTCATTCATTAGGATTACCCGATTTTTATCGTTATGATGACAATACAATAACTCCTATAGGCAGATGGGACTTGATGGCTAGTAACACGAGCCCTCCACAGTCTATTTCAGCACATGCAAAACAAAAATATACACAATGGGTGCCAAGCTTACCTATAATAACAACTTCAGGTCAGATCACTCTTTACCCAAATTCTATTAGTCCAGAAAACCATGCTGTGAGAATTAATTCTCCGAACTCTACAAGTGAATATTTTGTGGTGGAATATAGAAGTAGAAATACAGGTCTTATAGACTCGGCAATACCCGGCTCTGGACTTTTAATATACAGAGTCAATCCTGTTTTAAATGGAAATGCGCAGGGACCGCCAGATGAGTTGTATGTTTATAGACCGGGTGGGACTGTAGCGATCAATGGTAGCATTAATAATGCACACTTTTCTGCGGATACTGGTAGAACGATAATCCATGATTACTCAGACCCAAGTTCTTTTTTATCAAATGGTTTACCCGGCGGTTTATTTATACATAATATTGGGTTTGCAGATGAAACAATTTCATTTAATGTGATTATTGGTAATCCCAATCCAATTGATTTTATAGAATCTTTTGAAAATCAGCATTTTACTGACTTGGATTGGATAATGGACTCTGTTGCCCCATGGACAATATCTAATGAATTCGCATCTCATGGAAATTACAGTGCTGTTTCAGGAAATGTTGATCATAATCAGTCGTCGAGTCTTGAACTGAATATTATTTGTGAAACAGGTTTTGTTCAATTTTATTTTAAAACATCTACTCAGCTTGATGGAGATTTCCTCCGTTTTTACATTAACAGTCAAGAAGTCAGTAGCTGGTCAGGTGAGAATGATGCGACACACTTTTTTATGCCTGTAGGAGAAGGATTAAATTCTTTTAAATGGGTTTATCAAAAAAATAATTCAGCTGTTTCTGGCAGTGATAAAGTATGGATAGACCAAATAGGCTTTCCAAACATCAAAGGACATATTCTATATCCTGTCAAAAATCTAGACCACACTCTCGATGATAGGTTGATTTCATTGAACTGGGATACACCTTTTGTCTCTAATATGCCAGACCCTCCATTATTATTAGGCTACGACGTATTTCAAAACTCTGTGAAACTCAATGATACTCCACTTTTAGAAAAACAGTTTGAAATATCAAACGCTACTGGAGGTTCTATGCAGTTTTGGGTAGTAGCCGTCTACGACATTGGAGAATCGGAACGTTCAAATGTGGTTTTGGTATCATTGCCATTACTCGCACCGGTTAATTTACAGGCAAATAATGAAGGTGCAGGTGTTAGACTAAACTGGGAATTTCCCGTAGAATCACACACACTCTCAGGGTTTAGAATCAGCAGAAATGAGCAAGTGATAACATCTACTGTTTTACCCAGCAACATCTTTACATATCACGATACGAATGTCGTGGCGGGAGAGACCTATGTCTACTTTGTGAGAGCGATGTTTATAAACCCTGCGGGTATGTCACCTCCTTCAAATGAAGTATCCATAGTTTCTGTTTCTGAATCTGAAATAGACCCTGTGTATCTAAACTATCTAGGGATAAATTATCCAAATCCGTTTAACCCTGAGACTACTATAGGCTTTTCTATTCAAAACGACAGTGATGTAAAATTGGAGATATTTAATGTCAGAGGTGCTCTGGTTCGAACCCTGATTAATTCAAAGCTGTCTCGAGGAGATCACACCGTAATTTGGGACGGAAAAAACAATCAAGAAAAACAAATGGCATCGGGAGTATATTTCTATAGGATAGAAGCAGATGATTTTCTTGCTGTCAGAAGAATGGTTCTTTTGAAGTAACGACCTCAATAAAGAATTTTGTGAGAAAATATTTTTTTTTAATGGTATCGGCAAACGAAGTTTGCCGATACGGAGTTTTTGTCCTCGTCCTCAATTGATAAATTGGCACCATCTCCGTAGGAGTTGACTCCGAAAACCCTATTTTCAATCTGTGCTTTTCCCGCTTCTATCCTGCTTATTTTAAGGATCGGTACAGGAGCCGTACAGGGAAGGACTCAGAAAACGAGATTGGGTGCGGGTTTCTTGATTGGAAATTGAGTGCCGTTTTATCAATTGGGTGCGGGGGTACTGATTTGTCGTATCCACCACCCCGAAGGAGGGGAATTTGATCGCCGCTGACACATATTGGGTTTTAATACGATAGCAGAACGAAAAATAGCGTACCCTACGGATGTGGATGTGGAACGCACAAGTGCGTTCCCTACGGAAATGACAATTTGATGAAAAAAAATAGCCAAAATCACCGATTTTTTTCGATATTTTTTAAAGCCCTCTTTTGTCCGTAAAAAAAACGCAAACTTTTTTCATTTTTTTTTAAGTAATTTTCACATTTTTTTGTGTAGTCTATTTAGTTGTCACAAAAAGATTTAATCGATTTTTTTGAATAAATTTGACCCATATTTTTTCGATTCCTCCAAAAAAACTCTTGACTTTTAAACCTAATTTTAAATAATTGTCCCCAAACTCAAAATTATGTAAAGTTTGGGATATATGGTTTAGAAAAGACATTGTTATATTTTTGGGTTAACCATACGATTTTTAATCGTTTTGATCTTGATAAAGGCTAGCTTGAAATCGAATAAGATTTCACCACTTGTTTTGCTGATAGTAGACGACAGTTACCCCGTCTAATTTTGCTTTTGGATACTTCTAAAGTGTTCAGCTATGCACGGTACCTCAGCAAAACAAAAAACACTTTTTTGGGAATTTTAAAAGTGATTGTATTCAGGTTGGGGTAATGGTAGCCTGGCAATGAAAAAAATAAAGATAACCTCTGACGCTGCAGAAGTGTGATGTTATTTTTATGCGTAAATGCGGTATGAAAGGTATATTTACGTTAAAATTGCTTTGGTTGCTGTAAATATCAGCTTGGAATTTGTGGTTTGCTACCTTAGAGTCATGATATTTTTTTCACAATAACCAATCTTTTCAAAGCATTTTTTTTCGTAATACAATTCAATCAATGCTTCATCTTTTTTGAAAAATTGTGGGTCAAGTGTAGCCCGCAGGAACGCACTCCGGAAATCCCTATTTTCAATCTGTGCTTTTTCCGCTTCTATCCCGCTTATTTTAGGGATCGGTACAGGAGCCGTACAGGGAAGGACTCAGAATACTAGATTGGGTGCGGGGGTGCTGATTTGTCGTATCCACCATGCTCCGCAAGCTCCGCAGGCATTGCCCGCCGCGGTGCGGCTGCCGCCGTATCGCATAAAGCAAAAGGCGAAAAACCCAAAAAAAAATGTCCAATAAAATGTAACATATCCAGTTTTAATACGATAGCGGAACGAAAAATTGCGTTCCCTACGGATGTGGATGTGGAACGCACAAGTGCGTTCCCTACAGTATTTGAATATAATAATAAAAACAAAAAAAACATATTGTCTAGGGAGGACAAGACATGAAAAACATGAAAATATCAACGGCGAGACTCCGTTGGTACCTACTAACCATGATACTCTTCTGCTTCACGGCAATCGTAGCACAAACCGTTGAAGCACCGGATTTATCCAACAATGCAGGGGAATCTGCAGACAACCCAATCATCATACGTAACTACGGTAACCTTATGTGGTTATCAGCAAACCACCAAAATCGCTTTTATAGGCAAGAAGGTCACATTGAAGCGCCTACAAACCCCCGGCATAATTTCACCCCTATTGGAAATTGGAGTAACGGGTTCCGAGGAACATATAACGGAGATGGGTACGAAATACGAAACCTATATATTAATCAGACAGTCGTTTCTGCATACACTGGATTATTTGGTTATTTAGGACATCAACAAGACACAGCTAGGGGTACTATACGTAATATAGGTCTTGTAAATGCTGAAGTTGGTGCGACAAGCAACTCTGCATCCCCAGTCTACGCTGCTGGAACTCTGGTAGGAATGGTAGCGACAGCAACCATAGAAAATTGTTATTCGATTAATGCACGAACCAACGTTAATCTTCCTTCCGCAACTGGTGGAGTTATTAGAGTAGGTGGTTTAATAGGTGGTGCTTATACCATTGCAAGCAGCAGTGTAACTCAAACAATATCAAATTGCTATTTTGAAGGAACAATAAATACAAATACATTAAACAATCATACTGGCGAGAAAAATATAGGTGGTATAATTGGTCTTCATCGTGGAACTCTCAATAACAGTTATGTTATTGCTATATTCACAGGAATTAGTAGTAGTTCTAACCGTTATATTGGTAATATTGTTGGGGCGCAAGGTCAAAGCTCCCAAGGTGGTATTAGTAACGTCTATTGGCAAATAGGTAGTGGTTCTAATCTTTTAAGAGGATTTCCTTCATGGCAGACAGCAGATGGGAAAACACCCCTTGAGATGAGATTAGCAAATACCTATAACAATTGGAATTTTTCTGAAATATGGACGATAAACCCCAACCTAAACTTCGGGCTTCCGTACCAGAGAATTTTTAGAAAAGATCCGATAAGCACTCCAGCACCTCGCGATTTAATCCTTACTTTAAACGGTAACGCTGTGCCAACGTTTGAATGGACAGCTCCTGCGGATTCAGATTTGGATTTTTTAGGATATAGAACATATCGTAACAGGGAGGTTTATCAGGATTTAATAAATGATACCAGTTTTACAGATGAACCTCTTCCCGGTGGGTCTTATGTCTACTATGTTACAGCGGTTTATGTAGAAGGGGAGACGGGTCCTGTGTTTGAAGAAGTATATATACCTTTTGGTTTTGATGGGGTTAGAGAATTTGGTGCTGCTCGTGTAGGTGATGATGGAAAAGTAAGTGTATTTACGATAGAAAATGCGGGGTCTACGCCGATAACGGTGAAAATCTTTACTGATGGTGCTAATCAAGGTGATTTTGAAGTTAAAAATATTTACTGTGTAGGTGGTTCAGGTGATGAAGATGCGTATACAATCCCTGGCGATGGAATCGCAGAAGTTACGGTAACCTTTAAGAGCTCCGAAGTAGGCACCAGAAATACGAATTTATATGTGGAATTAGTAGATCCGTAGGAGTCCCCTCCGAAAACCCTATTTAATGTACGTGACGGAATTTTGTATCCCGTAACATATTGGGTTTTAATACGATAGCGGAACAAATCAATGCGTTCCCTACGTATGTGGATGTGGAACGCACAAGTGCGTTCCACATCTACAGAAATAGGAACGGTTAAAAGTCAAGTTGAAATCACAGGTTACGGATATTTTCGGATCGTTTCATATTTTATCTCAATTACTTCAAGGTTTAATCTTGTTGTTTCTTTTTCGAGCTGATCTTTCAGATCAATGTATTTTTCTACATATTCTAGTGCCTCTTTATATTTTTCCACCATTTTAAAATAACGGTAATAGACTTCGAAAAACATTACCATATAGCTCTCATTCTTGATTTTCGGAGAGATAGACTCTGCCTGATCAATGTATTTTTTCATCATTGCTGGTTGTTCTTTTTTGAGATACATTTTGGCAATGGTAATCAAAGCATAAAAAATATCTTCATCCATTTCTTTATCGGTATAGATTGTTAAAGCCTGCTGAAAATGGTGGATCGCCAGTTCATAATCATCTAAGTCAGTATATAAATGACCTGTTTCAAGATAACAGTTAGCTAATTCTCTAGGGTCGATCTTGATATCTGCTGTTTGCACCAGCTTGAAACATTCTTGTGCTTGGTCGTATTCATGTCTGAGCCGATAAACTATCCCCAAAGTGATATGAAAAGTAACTACCATATAGTTCATTTTTCTTTCTGTGGCAATACTTATCGCATCTTGAATTGTTTCAAAGGCTTTATCATATTTTTTTATCTTACAATACAATAGTGCCAACTTTGTTAGAATACTAGCATAATAGGCAAGATTGTCATTTTTTTTATGAATCTCGGCAGCTTTTAAAAAGTTAAAAATTGCCGCTTTGTAGTTTTTTGTCTGCTCTGCTTCCATGTTTCCTAACCAGCTATAAGTGGAAGCTTTCCTTGCGATAAAGGCTTTATTCAGTTTACACTGTAGGGCTTCTATGGCACAACGAAACGCTTGCTCTATTTCTCCTTTCATAGAAAAAGCTACAAGATGCAGTTGCAATATATAATATAAAACCAGTTGGTCATCAAGATTTGCTGATTTGTATAAATTAAGAGCATGCTGAGCATTTTTTAGACAATGATCAATATTGGCAAAATAAAAAGCTTGGCAATTTCCATCAAGCATTAACCAGTAGACCATAGGATAACCTTGCTTTTCGTCAGCTACTTGTTTAAGTTCATCAAGATAAAACTTACCTTTTTCAATTTCCCGTTTCGCTAAATGGTCATTACTGATGAGGAACATTGCCCAACCATATAAATCATCATATCCTAAGTTGAGCATTTTTTTTCCAAATTGATGTAATTTTTCCGCTCCTCCCTCGCTGGGATGGGCAAAATTTACATCATAGTATAGCATCTTCTTTCTGTAAGCATGATAAGGGTTTTTCATAGATTACCTCCAAGTAACATGAATAAATTCTTTTCTCATGAGAACAGTTTTTTCAAATAGGGTTAAAAAGTCAAATACTTTCTTCATATAACCCAAATTGAGAAAAAATCTAAACTTTAACTGAATAAGGGATAATTTTTCGAGCCAATTCCCGATCATGATAAATAAAAAACCCCATTTGAATATAACAAATGGGGAAAAGTAAAGGAGTGTATGGTATTTCTTTGTTAAAAAAGAAAGTTTAATATTCTGGAAATAATTCCTACTTTAGATCCGTCATTAATTGGACCTTTTCCTTTATAGGAGATCTCAGCATCTGCTATGTGTTGAGAGCTTACTATATTGTTTGCTCCGACATCCTGAGACCTGACGACTCCTTTTAGCGTGGTGATCTCGTCTTCTCCATTTATAGAAACAGTTCTTGATCCTTCAATCATGAGGTTTCCATTGTCATCGATGTCGACAATTTTTACAGTCATTCTAGCATTTAAACTAGCATCTCTCGTAGTGTTCGCATCACCTCTAAAGTTGTTTGATGCGCTACCACCCATTCCAGCCATCGGAATAAAACTCAATGGTCCTTGTCCTGCGTTGATATTAGTACTATTGTCCATAGACCTTCCTGTTCTTGATTGTGATGTGCTGGTTGCTTTGCTTTGTTCTGAGATATCTACTGTCAAAATATCTCCGATGGAAAAGCTTTTATGGTCTGAATACAGTGATGTAAACAAGCTAGCATTCATAGTACTTATCCATAAACAAATCATTGAAACAATAATTTTCTTTAATGAAATCTTTTTCATATTAGTCCTCCAAACTAATTAATACTTTATTTTTATCTATTACTAAAGCGTAAAAATCTTTTTTTGAATCAGGATTTTGCAGCATGATTCTATCTCCTATCCAGCCATCTGTTCTTGCGATAGCTTCATAACTCAAAAACATTGATGTGCTTCTAATCAAGACATTGACTAAGTCGTTTCTGTATACGTGTGGTGCTGTTTTCACATCAGAATTTTTTAGATATGCACCCTTTGGTATAAAATTGTTTGCTACTGTTTCTGTGCTTTCATCAATCTCCATGATGTATGAGCTATTCGGACTGATAGCTACCATGACCTTTAAAAAATCACTTGATGATATTTTTTGACCTTTACGAATACTTTTATTGGCTTGAAACACATATTGTTTATCTTGAATTTTGCAAAGAATATTAAAAACATTAATGATTTCTCCATCAAAATAAACGAACCCATCTAGCCGTATAAAGTTTGTGTTTTCAGTAGTTCTGTTATGCTTAAAGCTTAAAATAATATCATCAGAGGGAATGTGTATCTTTGGAACATTAGTAAAAGTAAATTCTGCATTTTCACTCAAAGGATAGTAACCTTTTAAAAATTCTACAGCTTCTTTTTTAATTAAATCTTCTTTTAACAAATATTCTTCCCAGCGTACAGCTGTGATAATGTCTGAGATCATTATCTTTAAATCAGGGTGGTGTGATTTTATTTTGTTCAAAACTTTACTACTAGATATATTTATCATACGCTTTTGATATGGAAGAATATCAATGATAATATTTTTGATTTTTAATAAATCATCAAGCTCACCTTCCCATAGCTCTAGCAGGTCAGAAACAGCAATCTTTTCGTCGCTAATCAATGCAGTTCTCTTTAATTTAATTGAGAGCGGTTTTGATTCATTTTGCAGAGAACTCGCCTCTAACATTACAAAAGCATAAATAAATACAAACAATAAAACAAGAATAAACTTTTTCATGATATTCATCCGATTAGACGACAAAAGATGTCGCTATCATCACAAGCTACCTTTTCAGTCCTATAGCTATTTCTAGCATAGATTCAGCTGTTCTGACAGATTTTGAGTTCACTTCATATCCTCTTTGAGCAATGATCATATTGACCATTTCTTCTACTATTTCGACATTGCTAGTCTCTAGGTATCTTTGATTTACAGAACCCATGTCATCATTTCCTGGGATACCTATCATTGGTTGTCCTGATGCTATCGTTTCTTGGAATCTGTTTCCACCGACACTTTTTAACCCTGCAGGATTAATAAATCTGGCAAGCTCTATTTGCCCTATTGTTATTGGCATCACTTGATTGTATACCTTTGCTTGTACTATGCCGTCTGGTGAAATACTGATAGCTTCAGTATCGGCGGGTAAAATAATATCAGGTTCAAAATAGTATCCATCTGTAGTCACTACCTGACCATCGTCATTCACTCGGAATGCACCTGCTCGAGTATAGAACATTTCTCCATCCCCTCTACGAACCTGAAAAAAGCCATCTCCATCGATAGCTAAATCAAGTGGGTTACCAGTATGCTCATGATTTCCTGTAGTAAAAATTTTAAAGGTTGAAACAGGTTTTACACCGTTTCCTATTGTTAATTCAACAGGTCTTTTTGTCATACTAGAAGTGAGTGTGCCAGCCTCGTCAATAGTTTGATACAATAAATCTTGAAATTGTAATTGTGATTTCTTAAAACCAGTAGTGTTTACGTTTGATAAATTGTGTGATATATTATCAATATGCATTTGTTGAGCATGCATTCCTGTAGCACCAGTAAATAATGATCGCATCATTTGAATACTCCTTTATCTTGCGATGTCCCTAACAGCTTTTTGTAGGGCATCGTCATTTGTTTTTATTGCTTTATCGTTTGCTTGATATTGTTTATTTATCGCTATCATTTCGATCATTTCTTTTATTATTGAAACATTTGAACCTTCTAAAAAACCTTGTTTTACAAAAGATGCCTCGTCTACGATCTGGATAAAGTCGTTTTTTGCATAAAAGAGATTATTTCCTCTTTGTAGAACATCATTTATGTCAAAATTTTGAATTTGAAATTTGTTTACAATTTGATGATCAACGACTACATCTCCTTGATCACTGACAGAGAAAGATTTTCCGTCTATTTTGATGGGACCATATATTCCTAAAACATAAAATCCGTCTGCTGTAGTGATATATCCTTCTTCGTTTTTTGAAAAAGCTCCATCTCTTGTCCATGCCGTACCATCGGGTGTTTGTATAGTAAAAAAACCAGCCCCTTCTACAGCAAAATTCAAAGGATTTGTAGTTTGTTGTAAATGTCCTTGTGTGTATTCAACATAAGATTTTATTTCACCTTTTGGTAAAGGGTCTATAAAGTTTTGATCACGATATTTTGATTGCTCAGCTACCATATTCATTTGAAAGGAAACTCCAGATCTTTTGAAACCATTTGTGTTAGCATTTGCTATATTATTGGATACTATATCCATTTTCTCATCAAGATATTGCATTGCTGATGAACTATAAAAAATTCCTCTTACCATTGTTCAGTCCTCCGATATATTTGTATGGAGCAATGTGCATGCCAAAAGATGTATTGTATATATTATTCATTCTTATATAAGGAGATAGGCAGACAAGTTTTTTTTTAAAAGTTTAAACTCGATAGGAAAGTAATTCGCATTGAGCAAAATTTTCTCAAATCAAAATTGCTAAAAGGACAATGAGTTTTTATCTCATTTTTTTATGGTTTATATAATATTCCTATGGCTTTGGTGTAGCCTAACTCTCTATGAGTTCGCATACCCAAAGACACATCAAAACGTTGTATACTTATTATCACCCCAGCAGAAAATTGGTTTGGGTTGTTTATAAAACCAGTATTGACAGAGAACATATTTAATAATTGTCTCGAAACAGAAAATGCATACCTCATCTCAAAATTCTTTTCCTTTTCAAATGATACGCCAAAGTTTGTTTTTTCTATAGGTGTGATCATGCATTCGTATTTCAATGTTGTTGGCAAGGATATACCTTTGCTAGTAGAATGTGAAATGTTACTGTATGTCATTCCATGAGTCAAAATCTCATTATGCCAAATAAGTCCCAAATTAAGCGTAACAGCATCTAAATGCTTGTATCCTTTTATTTGTTGATTGTAGTACCTGAGGTTTGTACCGAGAGATATATTAGAAAATAGCTTTGAGTATCCGATATAAAATACTTTATCAGAAATATATTCGTTATCCAATATATGAGTACCTGCAGCAAATAGTTCTTTTAATATCAGAAACTGTGATGCCAGCTGAATGACATTTAGCTCGCTAAAGCCATGTGGATTTGAGTGACAAATTGAGAAGCCTTCAATATTTTTTGCAGGCTGATAAAAAGTCGTTTCTGTTGTATTTGAGAGCAGATATATCTCACCTAATGAAATAAGAGTTGGAGATGAATACATGTCTATTCCAAAAGCGTACCCATAACATGGAGTTAACAGTACAAAAATTAAAACTTTTAATAAAAAAGATATCATTTTACATTCTCCTAATATCATATGTTTACAAAGAAAATTTTACGATAATATCCGTCAAGACAAATATGTTTCTGATAAATATTTTACTTTTTTTTTATTTAATAAAATTTTTATCTTGACAAAAAAGTCTCGTTATTATTCTTTGTTCTCCATGTGCAGGAGTGGTGAAATTGGCAGACACGCTAGATTCAGGTTCTAGTGAGCACTAGCTCATAGGGGTTCAAGTCCCCTCTTCTGCACCATTTTTATTTTGAATAATGGACACACATAAGCTTAAAACACAAAAGCGACCTTTCGGTCGCTTTTGTAAAAAATAAGACTAAATTACTTTACAGATTCTTTTAGTTTTGAACCAGCACGAAAAACTGGAGCTTTTGACGCAGGAATTAAGATCTTTTCTTTTGTTTTGGGGTTGATTCCTGTTCGTGCTTTTCTAGCACTTACACAAAAGGTACCAAAACCAATCAAAGAGACCTTGTCACCAGCTTTTAATGCTCCGGTAATACAGTCTAACGTAGCATTCAAAGCTAGGCCCGCTTGTTTTTTTGTCATCCCAGCTTTCTCGGCTACATATCCAATAATACAATCTCTAGTCATCTGTAACCTCCATAAAGATTAATATTTGCCAGAAATACTAGACTATGCTTTATTGTCAATTGCTTTTTCTATTTTTATACAAAAAAAGAATGAAATTAAACCATAGTTATCTGTAAAGTATATTTAAATAAGGATATTATGTTTTTATATATTTTGCTTATTATGTATATATATGCCTATCGTGTTTTGCAAAAAAAATAATAACATTAAAAAAAATAGCTATCATGAATAGAAATACTTGACAAAAATCACTACAAATTAAAAATGCAACGAGGAGGATGCAATGATGTTTTACAACGCTAATAAATACAAATCCAAAAAAAAGGAAATAAATAAAAAAAACAAAAGTAGAATATTTCTTTTGCTATTAATTTCTTTAATTATATTATTCTTCATTGTAATAAGTTTAAGCAATTTCAATGAACAAGACTTGAATCGAATAATATCTAAAATATCGTTTTTGAATGAAAGTGTTGTGCAGGAAATTGATTTAAAAAAACTAAATGAAAGAGAACAAATTTTTTATTTTGCTGAATCGTTCGGGATATTGCAGAGTCTCGTTCGAATAAATAATAGGGGAGACTGGATAGAGATAGCATTGCCGATAAATTTTTCAGCAGTTGATTTAAACTATACAAATTTCAGGCTTTCAAATTTTTTTGGTTCGTTAAACTGGGAACAATTAAGTGGAGAAGAGCTATCAGAGCAAAACGTACAGGTTCTAACATTTGTTTCACCATTGGAAACTAAATATAGATTTAGAGTATTTTACGATAGAACAGGTGCCTATCCAGAATCAAAGCCAAAGATGTCAATAGTTGTAAAAGGTTTTGGAAACATGAGTCCTTCTGAAATGGAAAAGTGGCTTAACGTGGACAAAAATATCTGTTATGCGGTCATACCAATAAATAGGATATCCAGAATCAATATGCAGAGTATCATACAAAGAAATTACGAAGCACTCATTGAAATTCCTTTAGAAGATCCTGGTCATCCTTTTGTCTTGACACCTGACTATGCGATATTTGGGCATTTTAGAGATGCTGAAATCGTCCGAAAACTAGACCAGTATTTTTCACTATTACCAGGTGCAAAGGGAACTATCACACATAGAGGTGGTTTAATAACAACAGATAGAAGGATTATGCCTATCATATTGAAGTATATCAAAGATAGGAAAATGTATTTTATCGATGACAAAGCAATAGAAACCTCCATTGCTTTTGACTTTGCACAGCAGTTGATGCTGTCCTCATTTGAAAAATCTATAACCTTTAATCCACGATTTTTTCTCACTGATGTTAATAATCACAGATTAATAAATGAGCTAAAAACAATAAACAAAGATCCTATGATAGTCACGCTCCAAAGGCCTGATGATGAAACTTTTTCTTTTTTAGAAAAATTAATTAAGGTTGCTAATGAGATAGGATTTGAAATCGTGCGAGTTTCAGAGCTCTAGGACAAAAAATCACAAAAAATCAAAATGTTCACTGGTTCTTTACCCATAATCAATTTTGTCCCGCATGCTTGCTATTAACAAAGCTGTCTTGTAAATAACAGCACGAAAATGAATATACCTTACACACGCAGAAGTCGTGTGGCGTTTAGTCGAAACGCGACATTAACGACAAAGTGTCGTACTCCCCTTGTGCTTTTTCCGCTTCTATCCTGCTTATTTTAGGGATCGGTACAGGAGCCGTACAGGGAAGGTATCAGAAAACTAGATTGGGTGCGGGTTTCTCGATTGGAAATTGGGTGATCTTTATCGATTTTGGGCGAAGGCTGTTTTATATTCCGTAACATATTGGTTTTTAATACGATAGCGGAACGAAAAATAGCGTTCCCTACAGAACTAGGTTATTTTTCGACCGCCGATTGAAAATAAAAATAAAATCGTTTGACAAATATCTGTGAAAAAAAAACAATGTTTCTAAATAAGGGAATATTTGATTGAGTAAAAAAAAAACTAAAGTTTACAGTGTCATTGTCGAAAAACAGAGAGTGGAGTTTTGTACTCGCTATTTTTGTACCAATTGATAGGTAACATTTATAGACGCATAGTGTGGAATTGTTTGAATAAGTAAACGAATGTTCTAAAAAATTATTCCAACCAAGTTCATTTTTTAGGACACTATATTTTTATGTAGTATGTGACAAGAAAAAACATAAATAAAAAAAAATAAAGAACGAGAGGAGAAAACTATGACAAGAAAAACAGTTTTCCTTTTAGGATTATTAATCCTACTATCTACTAGTTTGTTTGCCCAGATCGACCATCTGACAGGTATCAGATTGATATCACCTGCACCAGAAGGTCTCAGTACGGCAACTACAGTGACACCAGATTTGGCATGGAGAAGACAGACCATGGACGGAGTAACAGGAGTACTCATTGATGACAACCTCAGTGCCACTTCTGTTTACTTTTATGTCTACGTAAATGTGAACTCAAATTTTGACGGTGTAGAGCCTATTCGCGTTCCTGCGACAGGTTTTATCACAAACCCAACTCATCAATTCTACAATGTCCCTTTGAAAGAAGCCTTTGAAAATGATACCATGTATTTTTGGTACGTAAGGCAATTTTTGAGCACAGGTGTAGAGCAGACTCCATCTGATATAGGTTCCTTCAGGACTCCACAGCAGTCCGTGCTTCCTATATTCTCATGGGATCATATCGCTATAGGCGGACAGATAAACATCACAAACCGCTATAGAATCAGATACTCTGAAAATCCTGCATTTCCTGACTCAGTGAACGGAGTGCAGACTACTTTTTATATTGAGCCTACAGACACCGAGGATGTACTAGTCGGTGCTGTCACAGTCGCAGTTCCCGTCACAGCTACGAGGATGGACTCTAGTGACCTCGCACTGAAATACGGCACTACATATTATTGGCAGGTCCAGAGAAACAACAATGCTGTAACAGTCTCGCCTGTGGTTTGGCCCACAGTCTGGCAGCAGGGCGGTTCTTTCACTACAAAACAGTTGAATATCATCTCTGAAGTTTGGCAATATACCCTGAATGGTACCACATGGCTGCCACTGAGTATGTATGGAGAAATAAAGCCCATCGTAGATGATGATGACGATTACAGGCTACGCTACACAGCTATCACTGATGAATTTGAAGAGCTCCTCAGTGGTGTTGGTCGCCGCACATCGTCATGGTACAATATATCATCGAATGTTTCTGATATTGACGAGTTAAATATTCATCTAATGTACGGAGATCATGATCCCGACATCTCTTTTGCAAATGACCCTAGATTGATTTTAAGAGGTACTTTGGCTCCTATCAAATATGGTATAGACCCAGATGCCCTTCTAGGCGACTACGGTGTTGATGCAGAGGCGGAAGTTCCCCTCTATATCACAAATGATCAGATCATCACGATGCTGTTTGAATACGGAAGTCCTTTTACAGTAATCACAACTCTGGGAACAGGTGTGGTCATCCCTCCTATAGCACCTGCCGCAGGTGTCGGTGTGACTGTACACCCAAATATAGAGACTAATCCTGAAGATCCTCCGATTTTCGCAGATGGCACTACGATCACTGGTCCCAATGTAAACCTTGATCCTGAGGATATCGATCTATTTCAGTTTAGATATCGCACAGCAGCTGCGACACCTCTAGGAGCATCGCTAAAAATCATCGTAAAGAACATGGACAATGGGCAGGAAGAGGTGAGATATGCCTTTGGTGATGGCTCCTCACTCTATTACTCCTTTATCATCTCCGCAGATGAGATAAACGAAATGTTTTATGGTCCGGGCAAGGTGACAAATGGTCGCCCTATCCGTATCAGTGTTTACCCTGCGGACTATCCACAATATCCCGAGCCATTCGCTGTGGGCGGTACTCCACCTGCTTTTTACAATTTTGACTTTATGTGGTTTGGCTTCCCTGAAGATCTGACACCTGTCATTACTTCTGCATCTAATGTCGGCTTTAATAAAAACACACACAGTCGTATAGAGGAGATAGTCATTTCGAGTATAGTTCCAAATCCGGGTTGGGTCAGGATTTTTTCAAATGATGACCCTGTGGGATTCGTTATCCAAGCCAGTCCAAATCAAACTATCATCATAGGTGACTATACCGACCCTGCGACTAGGACTATCCGAGCCTTTATGGGTACGACTACTGTACCTAAATATGTTTTTGCAGCTACGATAGATTTCAATGGTTATCCTTTGCCAACTCTATTACCAACTGCTCCGAATCCTACAAATGTTCGTGCACGTACACAGGTCGTAGCCCAGAGCTATACACCATTTAACCTAGTGACTCCATCAAACAACCTCACTGGTGAGTCTATATTCCAATATTTTGAATGGACATCAGCCTTTTCATCAGAAAGAAGCTGGGATGGAATCACACACTATCGTTTTAGAATATCTACGATATTTTCAGATTTTACAGCTGCGACACCGTCAGGCAACCTTCAGACATATGAATTGACAGATACATTTATCTATCTAGGTGACTTACCCTTTAGCACTACATACTACTGGCGAGTCGATGTCGTACCTACAGGTGCAAACAGCATTCCCGCAAACATGGGTGGCTTGCCCGCATGGCAGTTTACGACCAGGGCAGCACCTACAGGATCAAATCCTAGGATAGAGATCACAGGTACTATAGCAGCAGACAGAACGCTGTTGCCAGATGTGAACTATCACTTTTTCAACAATCCTATCATCGCACCGGGTGCTACACTGACTATACCGAACGATTCAAGTGCTCGTGCGATCACCTTTGCCCCAAATACGACTCTGATTGTCCAGGGTGACCTTGTAGTTGACGGAGCGGCATCTGGTACTATTATCACCATGAGACCTGATCCAACCACCGCAGGAACGCCTCCTGTTCCAACGACATGGAACGGTATCCAGTTTGACGGAACATATCACAGTGATCCTACAGTAGTGGGTTCAAAGCTGGAATATGTGATTATACGAAATGCTATCAATCCTATCAGCGTAGCTCCGGGAGGAGTACCAGTAAACATAGAAATAAATAATACTCATTTTATAGACGTACACAATGGTATCGAAATAGGTCCCGAAAGTATCGTTACTAATACCACATTTGGTGACAGAGCAGCGACTTTGACTACGGGTGCTCGTGGATTTGCTAATGTGGGAACAGCAGACGGGTTCGCCATAAAAGGCGGAGCATACATCGAGAATGTATGGATAGACGGATATTTTACCGAAATGGCAGGTACTCCACCAGCAGCAGAAGCAAGATATTTCCTAGGCTCTGGTATCGTCACCAGCAATCCAAACGCACAGATCATAGGTTCAACAATCAAAGATGTTAAAGGAAACGGTATACATATATCTACGAACACACAGGGTGAAGCTATCATACACGACAACAACATCACCGGTACAGGTAATAGTGAAAGCAATTTTTCTATTCTGGCAAATCCCGGTGCTACAGTATCTAAAAACAGGATAGGAAACTGGAATGTGACTCACTATAGAGACACAGATCTCGACCCCGCAGGTGCTACATACGAGACAGACTATGACCTAAACGCTCGCCAGAGGAACTTTGGCTACGCTATCATGGGTGGGCATCTGATCAGGGACAACCTCATAGCTCAAAACCTAGGTTTAGGAGCTATCCTAGCGTCTCCTGGGGCAGAAGTCCTGTTTAATAGAATTTATGACAATGAGGGCAACGGTATCCAAAACGGTGGAACTATCCAAAACAACCTGATATTTAACACTGCTGTAGATGGTCCTATACATCCTGTGGATGACGGAACACCTATCAGAGTGTTAAACGGTATCGAGGCTGATATGACAGGGGCGAATGTCTCCTACAACACTATCACCGACCACACAGGATTCGGTATCCGTTATGGTGCTGTGATAGCAAAAAACACTATCACAAACACTATTCCTCCTGAGACAGAAACATTGTCTGTAGAAAATCAATATGCTATATTCGCTTCACCGGGAGCTACTGTAGATGAAAACGCTATCACAAACCCTGTGGGTTATGGTATCAGAGGTGGCAAGGTCGTAATAAACAACCTGATTGCAGGCGATGATGCTACCCAGGAAGGTGCTTTTGGTATCGAAGCTGAACTGCCCACTGCCACATATGAAGTCGAAGTGTCCAAAAACACAGTCCGAAATATGAGAGGAAATGCTATCACGAATGGTACCATCATCCACGGAAACACTATCGTGGGCGGACTAAACGGTATTCTCGCACAGGACTTTTCTATAATCGACTCAAACATGATGAATAAATCAGTGGTAGGGGCTCCAAACCCTCCTACTTCTGTGGGATATGCTATCAGAGGCGGACGGGAAATCACCCTGAACTGGATAGAAAGATATACCCTCGGCTCAACTACTGTTCGTGGCGAGTTTGACATCGTCACTTCACCGACAATGGAGGTGTTTAATGGTAATACGTTGATAGCAAATGTGGCAAATCAGGGCTCTATATTTGAAGTATATCGCCCCGCTAGCCCTCTATCACTGGAAATCATAGGAAACACATTTACAAACAATAGATACAAAGTAAACACCATGAGACTGCACAGTGCCGAGCTCTCTGTCATAGACAATTCGATAACAAACAATATCGCCAAAAACGCAGCTGGTACACAATGGCTACCCACCACTGGTGGACCTGTAGGTGTTGCCACTGCTGTAGAAAGAGAAGCTGTCGCAATATACATTCTATTACATGCAGATCCTGTGGTCATGGAAGGAAACCTAGTTTATGGGCACCAAGGAAACGTATACGGAGCTGCTCTATATGTAGAGTCAGCCTCTATAAACAACGTAATATACATCCAAAATGAAAATGCCCTCTCAAACAATCACGCCACAGGCGAGGGAGCGATGGGTGCCGCTATATATCATCACAGCGGTACTGTCCTATTAGGTCCAGATATGAGAAATGGAAACGATGTAGAGGAGATGAAGGGTAACACCATCACCGCAAACAGCGTACCAAACATAGCCGCCACTCTACCATATGATAATGAAGAAGTCATCCCTCTGTATGCGGGTGCTGCTGTGCATACCATGAACAGTTTTACCTCGACAGTAGGAAAGATGTATGTATATAGGAACATTATAGCCTCGAATCACGGAAACTGGGCGATATGGGGAGCTCCTGAAGCTCTAGCATGGAACAACCTCTATCAAAACACTTTTGATGGAAATGAAGAGCACTATTTCATCATCACAGAAGCTTTGAAAGATCTTTATGAGCCTGAGTATGATGATTTTGATGACGGACAGATATTGTTTGATCAGTCAAATAGAGGCTCAAACTTTAAATACGACCATTCGATACTATTCAACGCAAACAACAATTTCTGGGGACAGAGATATGATGCGGCGGTGGGTAGCACCCTATATCATCAGCCTGATGATGGATCGCTAGGTCAGGTGGTTTATCAGCATCCTATGCTGCCTAGCTCACACCAGCACACACCGAGCCTCGTTTCTGGTATTCGCGATGTATTGGTCATCGGCGAGGAAACTATGCCGAGTGTCACCCAGACATCAGCTACTAGTAGCGTGCGAACACTATCTCCAGAGGTACCATATCATATAGTCGTACGAGCTACTGACAGTAATGAGTTTACTAGAGATTTTACAGAAGTGCTCATCCAAAATCAAAATAATCAATACTTTATAGATGCTCTTTTGCTCGAGACAGGTTTTTATACCCACGTATATGAAACAAATTTTACGCTGATCGGGCTCGTGAATCCTACTCCTGCTGATTTACAAGCTGCCCACTGTCTGATAAACAATTTTTTACCTGTAGAAGATGGTGATGTCATCGTGTTTATCTCAAAGCTGGATCCGACAAAGAGGATCACCCTGATCGTAGATTTTAGCAACAGGCTCATGGTGTACCCTAGTATCACACATGCTACATTGGCAAACGATCTCGTTGTCGAAACCTTTCACTTTGGTCAACATCTTCAGGGTGTTAATATCACAAAGAGATTTACTTTCACCAATGGTGGTGGTGTGCCTTTGTATATGCCTATAGCCGATGCTATATATATGGCTACGACTGTAGATGCGATCACGGCAGGCACTTCACCAGTATTTAGCATTAATACTACTATGCCACTGCCGACTCCAGATAGCACGAACCCTATAATAATCCCACCGAATGGGTCGATAGACGTGATGGTCACTTTTACAAATGCAGGTGCTTCCCACAACCATGCATATCTGCACGTAAATGCTTCTACGGATCCTGCAGGAACACCGATAGATGCAAATAGGGTGGTAAAGATACAAGGTGAAACACTCGCTAGCTGGGACGATGCCGACTGGGCAGGCATCCCAGATGCAAGCTTCTTTGGTTCCAAAGTCCCCGGCTGGATACAACCAAACCAGATGGTGGTGCAGGGCAGGGTTCGTATCGTGAATACTGCAGGTGCACACGTGGACGCTCCTATAGGAACAGTGGTCGGAGCATTTGTAAATAGTATAAATTCTGAGCAGATACGTGGCTGGTCGACTACATACAACGCAACTGGTAATATCTCTATCGTAGTAAACACAGCTGATGCTGGTGAAATCATTTATTTCAAGATTTTTGTGCCACATACTTCCATAGGTGGTCCAGCATTTTATGATACACCTAGGACCTATGATGTAGTGTCTATCCCCGGAGGTACTGTGGGTGGCACAGGCACATCTAGGAACAACGGACCTATACCTATCGTTGGTGCAGCTGTCGTAGTAGTACAGGGACATATCGCAAATCATGATGGTACAGACTGGGCAGGTGGATATGTCACAAATGACTATGCCGCAGCATACAACTACACTGGACTAAACCTGGACCCATGGTTTACTGAAGTCGGAGACCATTTCCAATGGATCACAGATGGTTTAGGTATCTACAGATTTGGCGTGTGGGCAGGACATGGACTTGCCCTGAACCCTGTTTCCAGCAGGCTAGCTTTTCAGACTACAAACTTTAATCCGGGTGGTTCATTAACAGAGATAAAGCCGAATGATGTAGCATCTGCATCTCCGCACAACACACAGTATTCGGTATATGTAAATGATACGGACCCTATAATAAATCATCACAATGTTTTATCTAGTGTCCTTTCACTAGATTTTGAATCATTCCTAAAGGTAAACTTCCTAGCAGGAAAGATATATTTGTCCGAGAACAATCCATATGCAAATGGTGAATTTAGCGTAGTTTTGGGTGGTGATGATGATGCTGTGATCCATCGTACAGACGAGTTTGGATATTTCTATTCTCCTGTGGTGGTGGGTGCAAACGTATTGAGAATCCAAATAACTGCCGCACAATTTGCCAGAAGCGGATATGGCGATATCCAGTCTGAAGATTATTATCTCGAAATGGTGGAGCCCGGTGGTGGTGCTGAGATTCCTGTAGCATTGGTAGATAATAGCACACTGACAGGACCAAATATGATGACAGACAGGATCAGACCTCTCGAGTTTATCCTTTCTCCTCAATACAATATCGAAAGGACACAAAAGGTACTCCTGCGAAAAGGCGGCTGGAATCTGGTGTCATTTAATCTAGACTTCCCGAGCGATGCGATGGATGTGACAGATGTGTTTGCTGTAGAAAACCAGTTTATAGCTGAGACAGGAGTAGCAGTTACTCCAGTGGTTGGTTTACCTCAAGGGCAGGTAGTCGATGTCCGTACCCCTACACTAGGCTGGGTACCCGGTGCTGCTGCTGTGACCCTAAATGTAGGCTATGATCTGGGCTATCAAAGTCATCGTGGTGGATACTTTGTACGCACAGGTGTTCTCACCGCCTCAGATCTAGGGATACCTGCTACACCGATATCTAAAGATATATATGTCACAGCTACTGCGACACCTCGATTTAACTACGAAATGAATTTGATGGGTAACAACTGGAATCTCGTGGGCTATAGTCCGGGCAGACCAGCTCAAACCAGAGCAGTAGTGGCAAACAATCCTGATGTAGAATACATAGTTTCTGACTCATGGGTTTATTTCCAAGAAGAGGACACTATCGGTGCGTCTACTATGAAATACATGAGCCCTTCAGAAGGGTATTGGATGGAAAACAGGACAGAAGCCGGCCTCGTCGAGATGAGATACAACAACCCTGACTACAATAATGTACTAAAGAGATTTTGGCTAAATACCGCTGCTACTGGCACATCCTCACATGCCTTTGGTATCATCGATGATGAGTATCTAGGCTATCCTATGGCTGTAACTGGAGGTATTACTGTGGCAAACTTGGTACTGGGTCAAACATACAAGATACTACGACTACACCCTGATCAAGATGATCCTACGAATGCTACTGCTGTAGCTGCCGCTGCCGCTGCTTTTAGACTGGCAGGAGCTGTGACAGGCCTACCGGGTGAAATATTTACAGTGATCAACAAGGAAGCAGTGACAAATACTGATGGTATGGCTCGTAATATCCTGGAACCAAAACCGATCCAGGTGAATATAACTGGTGGGGTATCTGTCTCTGGGATCAGTGCCACTGCGGACTTTAATCCACACGCCCTAAACCAGTTTTATGGTACTTTTGAGCACCCAGATCCTCACGGTGAGATAACCTATACTCCTTATTATAGAATATTAACATCTGGTGAATATGGCTCAGCGATAAGTTCATTGGAAGGAACAGGTATGAACGGGTTTATGACTAGTGTCAATGCTATTGCTGCAAATGACTTTAGCACATTTGGTTTTGGAATTGGTACATATTATCTCGTCTTTTCTGATAAAGACTTGAATGATACAGATACGAGAAACAGTGCTAGTATAGTGGTGTATGCTCTGGTCGTAAACAATATAGCTGCTAACTATCCACAAGTGTATCCATTTGGCCATGCTAATGCTGGCGATCCTATCGGAACTGGTATGTTTGGAGTGTCTCTCGTGAACAATCCAACGGGACCGAACAGGCAAGTCTTTGACGGCGTGCGTGTAGGTGGAGCCGACAGCAGAGTGTTTGTGATAGCACTGCCATCGACAGATGATATAGCTCTAAGTGCAAAACTGTTCTTTGACACCAGAGGACACGGTACATACGTAGCTTTGGCATCAGGAGCATCAAATGTGGCAGCTGCCAATCTCATAGTCTCAGGCGGAGTCGACCCCGGAAACAATCCCGGAACGCCAACATTACCTATCACAGGTGTCACTCATGGTTCTATGAGGAGATTTTGGGTACGTTCCGGATCTTCTGCTGAACTGGACTCATCTGAAGCATACACAGTATTATTCGTCAGATTGGAATCTGGGCAGGGCTTTACCTTTGAAAGAGTAGACAGAGATCCTGTACCACCTCCACCTCCTCCACCAGATCCATCAGAATCAACAGAAAATCCATTTGGTATAGTGCAGGTGAAAACAAATAATCATTTCCTCATAGCACGTATACACAACAATGGAAATCCTATACATACTGGCTACTGGCTAGCTGCCTATGTCGGTGATGAACTGCGTGGAAAAGTACAGGTAACACCTTTCAGTGGGCAGACATGGGCATATCTGATGATGAATACATCTATTCCAGATGAAGTGATAAACCTCAAAATCTGGAAGTCAGAAGATAAAGAACCGGGACTGTTTACAGAAACGATATTATCTATTCCGGGTGGAACTACGGGCTCCGTCACAAATCCTATGCTCTTTGACTATGATCTGGTCATCATAGATGTAGAAGACGATCCTGGTGTAGTGCACATCAATGAGCTGAGACAAAACTATCCAAATCCTTTCAACCCAACGACAAATATCAGATTTAGCCTCAAGGATACCCAGCATGCGAATATCACCGTGTACAATATCAGAGGTCAGAGAGTTGTTACACTGGTAGATGATGTCCTCGAAAAAGGTGAACATCATATCGTGTGGGACGGCGTCAATTCACACGGTCGACAGGTGGGATCCGGTATATACTTTATCAGAATGCAAACAGAAGGATATACAAAGGTGAATAGAGCCGCATTGATCAAATAAAATAACAGTTTGGGCAAAATGCCTATGAACTGAAGATAAAAAAAAGGGTGCCTCGGCACCCTTTTTTTTTAGGGCATGTCGTGGCGGGGGGTGCTGATTTTTATCGTATCTCCCTCGTGCTTTTCCCGCTTCTATCCTGCTTATTTTAGAGATCGGTACAGGAGCCGTACAGGGAAGGCATCAGAAAACGAGATTGGGTGCGGGTTTGTCGATTGGAAATTGGGTGATCTTTATCGATTGGGGGCGGGGGTGTTGATTTTTTTCGTAGCGAATAAATGCGTTCCCTAATTTTTTTCTTGACTTTTTTGGTAACAAAAAAATATTTGCAACATAAATACGCTTGCGGGAGGTCGAATGAAAAACACTGTAATGTTGCTGATACAGGAGAGTAGATTTAAAGAGCTCAGAGAAATATTAGATAAAATCAATGTTGTGGACATTGCGGATCTTTTTGAACTCTTAAATAAAGAACAGGTTATCATTGTTTTTAGACTACTGGGTAAAGAAGCCGCAGCAGAAGTTTTTTCGTACCTTGAGCGAGACAATCAACAATATATCATAGAAAGTATCTCAGATAAAGAAATTCAGAATATTATAGAAGAATTGTTTATTGACGATACCGTCGACTTTTTAGAAGAAATGCCTGCAAATGTGGTAAACAGAGTTCTCAAGAATGTTGATGGCGAAACCAGAAAAACTATCAACCATATCTTTACCTATCCTGAAAACTCTGCGGGCAGTCTCATGACTATAGAAATGGTCGATTTAAAAAAAGAAATGACCGTATTACAAGCTATCAATTATATAAAAAAAAATGGGGTTGATAAAGAAACTATCAACAACTGTTATGTAATAAATGAATATAGACGTTTAGAAGGGACTGTATCTATTCGCCGCTTGATCTTGAGCGACAACGATGTTATAATCAAGGATATCATGGAAACCGATCTTATCAAAGTAAATACTTTTGATGATCAAGAAGAAATTGCCGAATTGTTCAAAAAATATGATTATACCACGATGCCAGTTGTTGACAAAGAAAACTGCTTGGTTGGAATTATCACTATTGACGATATCGTCGACATCATTGAACAAGAAAACACAGAGGACTTTCAAATTATGGCAGCGATAACACCTTCTGAAGAAGAATATATCAAGACACCCGTTTTGACACTTTTCAAAAACAGAATATTATGGCTATTTGTCCTGATGGTCTCGGCGACTTTTACAGGTGCTATCATTAGTGGATTTGACAGTGTGTTAAAAGCGAATATGATATTAGCATCTTTTATTCCCATGCTGATGGACACAGGGGGAAATGCTGGCTCGCAAGCTTCTACGATGGTCATTCGGAGCATTGCTCTGGGAGAAGTAATTTTCAAAGATCTTTTTAAAATTTTATGGAAAGAGTTTCGGGTTAGCCTTTTAGTAGGGGCTGTCCTTGCTTCTGTAAATTTCCTCAGAATTATATTGTTTAGTCAAGCAACTTTTATGATATCGTTTATTGTATGCGTGAGTTTATTTTTGACCGTTGTGATGGCAAAGTTTTTAGGAGGCTTGTTGCCGCTGTGTGCTAAAAAGTTAAAACTAGATCCTGCGATTATGGCTAGCCCTTTTATCACTACTCTCGTAGATGCTATGTCGTTAACTGTATTTTTTAGCCTGTCAGTATTGCTATTGGATATTTAATATAGGAATATGTCGCTCATCATGTATATATAACTGGCAAAAGTCAAAAAAGGACCAAAGGGTAACCCTTTTTCACTATTTTTTTTTATTCTAGCTTTTATTAAAAAAAATATCAAAGCGATACAAGAAGATATAAATACTATAAAAAACACCCCTTCCAATCCCCAAAAAGCTCCTATGCCCGCGATGTATTTTATATCGCCTCCGCCTATACCGACCTCTTTTTTGGTTCTTTGATAGATCAATGAGACAATCAAAAGCAGTGAAAATCCAAACAACACGCCATAAACACATGATTTCCACCCAGGCTGTATTAATAAAAACGAGAACACTAAGCCAAGCGCTATCATAGGTAACGAAACAAAGTCTGGGATTAAAAAATACCTGATGTCTATATACATCACGACAATTCCTATTGCAAAAAAAATGATATTCTTGATAATAGTTAAATCGATATTTTGCTCCTATTTCCTATGTCATGGCTATATTTTAACTTTAAACAAGGGTATGCACTCTTCTTTATGCATTATTTTCTAACTGTACTAAAAATCAGACAATATATGCCTAATTTCTCCACCACTCCTGTGAATGATGTTGAAACGCTGATGAATGTCCTCTGACCTGTTTATATTCAAAATAAAAGGTAGTATTTTCCCATGGCTTGTACTCTAGAGAAAATGCAGGAACGAAAACATTTTGATTATCATTGTTCCCTTTGAAAGTTAAGTCATTTTGATGGCTCATTGTACCGAGGTTCACTAGACTAAGATCAAGGTTTAGATTTAGATTTTGCTTTAACTTAAACTGCAGATGATTTGTATAAGCTGATTGATAAAAACCATCTCCTCTAGAGGACACTCCACTCATAAAAGACATAGAATGGCTCATTTTTACATTATCAGGAGACATAAAGCTACCTAAACTAAAGTTTGGATTAAAATTTGGAGTAGGTCGATCAAAACTAAACTCTGCACTTAAAAAGCAAAAAATATTAACTAAAAATAAGATGACGACTATTTTCTTCATCACATCCTCCAATATTACTGATACAAATACAACAATTTTTAGGACTGATTTGTGTCAAGTTTTTTTTTCTATTGCAAAAAAAAAAAATTAAATGCCTTTACCTACAGAAATAGGAACGAAAAATATCTATATATTTATAAAATTTATTTGACATAAAATATGTTTTTATTTTCTTTGTATTCGAATGGATAATAGTGTGAACTATAGGACTGATGATAGAAATGTTTAAAGGAGGCTTGATTAGCATATGCCAGAAATTTGATATATAGGATGGTGAATTATTGCCTTGTGAGAATTATGCAGTACCGGTGGTGGTGCTTTCTTTAGGAGAGAAAGAAGCACGAAACCTCGTTTGATGACTTTTGCAAAAGGTAAAGTTGTTTTTAAATACTGTACAATGAATCACCGTATATTGCGTTTTAATTTATAAAATAAAAGACTAAAGGAGAGTTTAGTATGAAAAAGTTAGTTTTGATGGCAACGGTCATCATGTTGTTTACGGTGGTATTTGCTCAGGATGCAAATATCGTAAACAGAAAAAGTTTTGAGACAGGTATTGAAGTTTTAGAAGAGCTTTTATACTACGACGTTGATAGCAGTGATGCTGAGTTCAATGATTTTGTTCCATTTATGGAGAGAAGTCAAACACAGTTTAGTCATGCGACGTTAACCCATTCTGCGAACATGGGTTCAGCCACAATGAATCCCAATTCATTCACTATGCCGCTTCATCGGTACACAGCTCAGCAGCTAGCTGATAAAGGCGTGGTTGGCAAGAATCTTACAAAGATCGGGTTTAGAACAGGTAGCCTAGTTCCTAATGCAGAGATATCCATTGTTGCATGGTACGGAGATTCTTTTGCTGCCTTTGTACCTGGTGTAAACAATGCAAATATTAAACAGACTGCTGGTGCCACAGGATCATTTACAGCAGCAACATGGTATGAAATAGAGCTATATGCGCCTATATATATAGAAGAGGGTTTTGAACTCGTTTTCGGTATGTACATCGTCTATAGAGGTTCTGCACAAACGGAGTTCAGAGCATATAGTGCAGATCCGGGACCAGCTGTGCCAAATAGTGGCAACATGACAGGTAATAATACAGGGTTCAACATCAGTGCTACTGATCGTAACTGGAATATCTATGGAATAGCAGAGGATGTCATTTTAGGACCAAAGCCACTTCCATATGTTCAAGATTTTCAAACAGAACCGTTCTTATTTGGACATCAAGCCCTAAATTCTCTCGGTTGGACAGGGATTTTTGATAGTGGCAATACTTGGATCACTCTTAAAGGTACGGCATTTGGTCCAGCTGATGATCTGGCGCTTGAAGTTTCATATTTTTACACAAACCCTCAATGGGGTATTACACCTCAAATAGGTCCTATCTCATCTACCTCTACGATTGATTTTGAATATCGTATTGCTAGCGGAGACAATCCAATCACTTTGGGACCAAGTGAAAGACTCAGAGTACTCGTTTCGACGACTGATACACAAGCTTCTAGCTTTACACAAGTATATGAGCTAAACAGTAGTAATCAACAGTTTATCAGTAATAAATACACTCCATTGAGTATCCCTATAGAGCAGTATGATGGGCAAAACATCTATGTAAAACTAGAGTATAACAATTTGTATACTCCCATTCGAATAGATAATTTCACTGTAACAGGAGAACCAGCTCCTCCTGAGCCTGATGCAATTTACATAGGAGACGTAAATAGCACATCTGGCACGTATGAGTATCCGTTTAATTTTTATTATAGGTCTAGTGTCTCTCAGGTGATTTATCTATCAGATGAGAT
>Ga0099364_10000607_pt1 | contig 61300 bp, 52 predicted proteins | sample TergutTh196P3_FD_73070 | JGI IMG/M metagenome (GOLD analysis project Ga0099364, IMG submission 73070) | Microcerotermes parvus P3 segment gut microbial communities from Pointe-Noire, Republic of the Congo - Th196 P3 | ecosystem: Host-associated > Arthropoda: Insects > Digestive system > Gut ... | reverse complement strand
GCGTGTTCGGTCTGCCCCACATGTCCCGAAACCGAACCTAAATTGACGATAGCCCCCGCGCGCTGCCTTTTCATGATCGGCAGCACGTATTTGTGGCACAGAAAGGTTCCTCCGATATTGACGGCCGTCACCTTTGAAAACTCCTCGAACGTTGTTTCCTCCAAAGGTTTCACAACGACGATACCCGCGTTGCAGTTGAGCGCGTCAATCCGCCCGTAACGCTTTTCCGTCTCCTCTATGAACGCTGAAACGTCATTCTCGCTTGAGACGTCACCCGTAAAATCGAAACATTCATATCCGCTTTTGCGCAAATCTTCGCCCACATCGCAAATCGCCGGATTTATATCCATGATCGCGGCGATATATCCTTCTTTCGCGAATTTATACGCCGCCGCGCGCCCTATTCCGCTTGCCGCTCCGGTTATGACCGCAACCTTGTTCTTGTTCATCGATTAAGTCCCAGAAGTTCGCGCGCTTGCGCCGGGTTCGCGATCTCGCGCCCCAACGACCGGGATATATCCGCTATCTCCCTGACAAGCTCGTGAGTTGTCGCTATTTTGCCCTGTTGCGTATAAGGATAATCCTCGGTACCGACTCGCACGTTGTCGCCGTGAATGATGGCGGACACCAGAATATCCATCTGCTCCGGGCACATGATGCTCACGGTCAGCGCACAATTGCCGGGCATCAGGCTCCTGCGGTAGAGGTATTCCTGCACTGTCGGCGGAGACCATGTGCCGCCCGGCCAGCCGAAAAACATCGTGTTGATGTACGGCGGATCGAGCAAATCCTTTTCAATCAGGCGATTAAGATTCCAGATCGAGCCGGCGTGCCAGACTTCAAACTCAGGTTTTACCCCATATTTTTTGCACGCAACGGCATATTCCTCCAGCTCCGCGAGTGGATGCAGAACATCGCAGTTTAACTGTGCGAACGCCTCGGCATGATGATTGAGAATGATGGAAACCATGTCCGATTTGTTCTCGAATAATTCGATGCGTTCCTGGAGCGTTATGCTTGACATCCCACTCTGAATGATGATGTCGCTTTGCTTGCGCACTCCGTTAATGACCTCGGGCCATTGCCCTTCGCCATGCGTGTGAAGAACCGAAGCGCCGTTTTCGCGGCAAAGCGCGGTTTCCTCAATGATTTCCGGCGCGGTTTTGGGATACTCCACATCCGGTTTCAGCCAGCAAATATTTGGGGTCGCGGTGATTATAAGCGGTTTCTTTCCCATATGTATTTCCCCTTTATTATTTTTTATCTGCTATCAGATCGAAAGAATCGTCTTGGACATGGTGGTCATCTTTCGGCAGCCATCCTCGGTGACCACGTAGCAATCTTCAACTCCGATTAATGCTCCCCGAAACTCCTCCCACGCCTCTATCTCAAATACCATATTCTTCTCGAAAGGTTTGTCGAGCGCTCCCAGCACGCCGAAGATGTGCTGATCTTCGCATTGTAATCCGATGCTGTGCCCTATCGCGAAGGCCAGGCCGTCCGGGACCGTTTCCTTGTACCAGGCCAGCGCCTCCTCTCCTAGTTCCTTCATATTGACGCCCGGCTTGATTCGATCCTCAAAATACTTCTGGAAGTCCAGCAGCCCTTGCACGAGCCGTTCGGCCTCGGGCGGCGTCTCTCCGACCACCACATGCTGGTTCACATCCGCCACATATCCTTTGTAAATCGCTCCGAAATCGAGCCGCACGATCTCTCCCCTCTGTACGGCGCGGCCTGTGCCCGGCGCTTCGGGGTCGGAGTCGCCGATCGTCATGGTCAGGTGATCCCAATCGTCCGCTCCGTGCCTGATCATGGAGTTCTTGGCGATTTTGAGCAGCTCGATATCCGTGATCCCTTCCCGCACGGCCGCAATCGTGTCCTTGAGCGTGAGCTCGGTAATGTCGGCCGCCTTTTGCAGATATTCCACTTCTTTGTCTTTTTTCACAAGGCGCAGGTCGAGAAACGCCTGATCGGCCTCGACCACGATCATGCCCCCCTTTTCCTTTGAGACGGCATCCACAAGGAATTTGGGAGCGGTGGATTCTATGCCGACGCGCTTGCCGACCAAGCCCCATTTTTTGATCTTGGAAAAAACAGCCTGTCCGACCTCTTCTTGGCTCTCAATTCCCACAGTGTCCTGGAACCAGCAGAACAGGTCGGCGCTCTTAAACACCTTCCAGTGGATCACCGTTCCTTCGCCCTCGCGGCGGATCATGGCGAGATTCGGATACTGATTATTAAGCGCGAGCAGGATTGGATTCGCGGCGCTGTGCAAGAGCGGCAGGCCGCTCAGGTAAAAAACATTTACCGGTGAGGCTGCGATCAGCAGATCGAGATCGTACTCCCGCATCACCTTCGCGGCCCTTTTTTTGTCGTATCCCAGCGGTTCCACTATATTCACCTCCGGAAGGTTTTTGTTGATCGGGATGGAGGGAGCAAGCCGTTCCAATATCTCGATCGTTCGATTTTCATCGGCCATCTTTTCAATTTCGGCGGTCTCGACCGGACGCCCTTCGATTGCTGAGAGGTAGCCCGCCAGGATACTCGTGATCGCGCTCATGGACTGCTCGGGCGTAAATTCCGGCTCACGGTCTTCCAAAATACACCGCGCGAAGTGCTCGTCTGTTTCCCGCACCGATATGGTGTAATACATTGGAAACGCGGCGTGTTCGATATCCGGCTCAACCCATTTCTGCTGGTTTTCTCCCATGCGCGCGTCAAACGAACAGTAGCGCACCGGCTTCTCCCATGCATGGTTTTCCAGAATAGTTCCCTTGGTGCCAAAAATTTCCATGCTGTTGTATGGCGTGGTTATCTGCGTAAAGCTCACCGTAATTTCCGCGAAAGCGCCGTTATCAAAATGGGCAATCACAGACGCGTTATCCTCCGCCTTTTCCGGTAAGTTGATCGCCTGTTTAGCCAGAGAGGCCATGACTTTTTTGCATTCGGCGCCAATGATATACTCGATCGCTGCAAACTTATGCGCGCCCATATCCATGAGCGCCCCGCCTCCGGCTTTAATCGGGTCGCCTTTCCAAAAACCGCTTTCCGAAAGGCCGGCGATTTCGTTAACGCCTTCGTAAGCCCGCACCATTAATACGTCGCCAATGAGCCCCTGACGCACTATATCGCGCATATAAACGTGAGCGGGAAGAAAGCGATGGTTTTCCGCGATCATAAATTTGACCCCGGCATCGCGGCAGGCTTTGATCATCCGGCGGCATCCCTCCACGGTCGTTCCCATGGGTTTTTCGCAAAGCACATGCTTCCCCGCTTCGGCGCAGGTAACGACGATGTCGTCGTGATAGGCGTGCGGAACCATCACCAAAACGGCGTCTATGTCGGATTCGAGCATATCGTCAAGCGTTTGATAAGGCTTCATATCGCCGTCCTTATAACGCCGCGCCATTTTTTTTGCCTTTTCAAAATCCAGATCATACACCGCCGCATAGCTGATGTACTTCGATCCTCTGTCGCCATTGCTGTGAAAATGAAACGCGCCTCCGGCTCCGATTATCCCGAATTTTATCTTATTCATAATCAGTCCCGCTTCCCAATTATTTTTCACCCGACGGTCAGGTACGGACTAAACGCCGCATTCGGGGTCACTATATGAATTCATCCAAGAACAACTCGAGAATTCTTTGAAACGCAATCGCGTCCTGCCGCGGACCCGTATAGTCAATATCCCCATTCATCTGCGCGACGCTGGAATGAATTCCGCCCGTCAAAATATCGAGCGTTGTGCGAACGGAAATGGAAAAGGTCACCGTAGGAGCCGGAATCGCACCACTGAAAACCTCACAAGCCCCATTACCGAATGTGACGGCGTAGGTATCCCCGTTAATATTAAATTGGAACGCCTGCGTCATATTCCTCATCTCATACGCTATCTCCGCCGTTTGATTGCAGACCTTGCCAAACAGCTTGGAAACTTTTTCAATATCCGCTCTTTCCAAGGTTCCGTCCTGTATTTTGGGACGGAGTTCTTCCGTCAAATCCTGATCCGCGTTTGCGGACGCATCCACGAATTGCTTCATTATTTTCTAGCTCAACTCCTTGCTGAATGTACGGCAAATATCCACGACGCACGCAGCATAGTCAGCGATTTTTGCCCGCGTAATATTTGCCGTGGGCCCGGATATTCCCATGCTGTAACTAACCTGGCCGCCAAACTTAAATATGGGCGCCGCGATGCACCGCACGCCGAGGGCAATTTCCTCATTATCAACCGCATATCCGGCCTCCCGGATTCGGCCGACCTCTTCAAGCATTGCGTCAACATCGACGATCGTGTTTTTCGTATATCTATGCATCCCAAAACGTTCCAGCATCATTTTGATAAAGCTTTCGTCTTTGTACGCCAAAATACATTTGCCAACTGCGGAACAATGCCACGGCTCAATCATGCCTATCGTAGCTGAGAGGCTATAAGCGCGCTTGCTGCGAACCTGATCGATCACGTAAACCGCGTCATCCGTTACCGAACAAATATGCACACTCTCGCCGATCTGCTCGCTGAGTTTATACATATGCGGCTTTGCCAGTGAGATAATATCAATGTTCCGTTCGATACTATCGCTCAATGTCAAGATACGGAATCCAAGATGATATTTTTTGTTCAGCGCATTAAGGCGCACCATATCATAATTCGCCAGAGTTACCACCAATCTGGAGGCGGTACTTTTATCGACGCCCAGTTCTTTTGCCAATTCCATGACCGTCGCGCTCTCTTTTTTTCCTAATATAAGAAGTATCTCTAATCCGCGCGCAAGTGACTGAATCAAATCATATCCACCTTACATGCAACGCAGGGAGCCGTCCGCAGCTGACTATACAGCTCCTGATTTTTCCCCATATACAACATACAACGCACCCCCGTTTAGGCCGTTTCTTCCGCGTTTATCTAAAAGACTTTTGGATGGGTATCACATATCACAACGCCTAATGCGCATTGTGCAACTGCCTGAATTATAAAAAATGTTTTCGTCCTTGTCAACTCATCCCCGCGCACTTTGCCGCAATGGATTTGGCATCCAAACCGTACCGCTTTGTCAGCTCCGGGTAAGTGCCGGAGTGAATAAACTGCGGGCGCCCTGATTTATCCAATAAATTTGACACATATACCTGTCCCGGCGGCAGCGGCAGCTTGCTAAACGCGGCGTATTCATAAAATCTTCGCGCGAGGTATCCGTTGTTCTGCTCCGCAAATAAGAGTTTTTTGCCTTGTTTCAGCATCTCTGCCAACAACCCGCCGTCGAATGACGGCATATCGATCACCTGCGCACTTGTCCCCTCGCCCCGCAATATATCGTGCGCGCCGAGGCATTCATGCACGCCGCGCCCTGATGAAATCAACACAATGCTGCCCTCTTCCGTCAGGCTGTAGCCCTTGCCGATTTGAAAACCGAAGTCGTCGTCGTAAAGAACCGCTGAACCGGCGCGCATCATGCGGACATACATCAGCCCTTTGTTCCCTTCCATTATCCATTTCATGACGCCGACCAATTGCTGCGGGCATGATATGTCTATGATGCTGAGTCCTGATACGGTATCAAATACCATCAAGTCGTCGTTGCCCATATGTGTTGCCCCATTGGTGACGGTATCCATATTGGAGGCGGTAGCTAAAAACGTTATATCCAACCCGTGCCCTTCATTCAGCCATCCTGACCGGCTTTCGATATCTTCCATTCTCTCCTGCTGGCCCACGGCAATCCGGCGCATTACCTGCCAGTTAAAGAACGGGCAAAACGTACTTGTCCATACGTTATAGCCCAAAACGGCATATGCCTCGGCGATATTCATCATATTTGCCTCGGCAACCCCCACGTTGATGCCTCTGTGTTTGTCAACATAACCGATTCCGGCCACCAGGCCGGATGTCGACGAGAGGTCCGAATCGATTGACACAACGCGTTCGTCCTTTGCGAACACTTTCATGCATTCGCGCACAACATCCAAACAAACGGCTTGCCCACCTTTTTTGAACTTGGGCAGGGTATCCTCTTCGTATTTTATCGTTTTATCGCGTTTTGGCGCGCGCGCGCAGACCGCCTCGGCCTGTTCATATCCGATGCCTGTCTCTGACAAAGCGATATTCATGCCCCGCGCTATATCGCCAAGGAGTTTTTGGGGGCCGGCGTCCAAGCGCCCGTACATCGCCGACAAACGCTCTTCTCGTCTTTTCAGCTCGTTTTTTTGCAGAGCGCGCTCGCTTATATAAACGCCTTCTGATAATGTAATCTTGTGCTGGTTGAAGCAATTTGAAAAACTGCCCTCACCCTTTCGCGACAAGCACATAATGGCGGTGGGCCTTCCATTTCTGCGGCCGTACTTAAACTCGTCCAGGGCTTGCAAAATGCCCTCCGGTGATCGCGCATCCACCTCAAAGACGTTCCACCCAAAAGCTTTGAACTGTTTAGCGAGAGCCCGGTTCGACGGATATAACAGTTCGTCTGACCTGTCCAACTGCCCGTTATTGCAATCCACCATAACGCAAAGATTTTCCAAGCCCGCGTGCCTCGCGTACAGTACGGGTTCCCACGCAATCCCTTCCTGCATTTCCCCGTCGCCTGTCAGCGAAAAAACGTCAAATTTACCGCGTCCCTCCATGGCAAAGCCTTGCGCGACGCCTATACCCTGCCCCAATGGCCCTGTGGAAACAGGCACGCCCGGGAGGATTGGCCCGGGATGGCCATTCAGCAAGCTATCGCAGGAACGCGAATTCTCAAGGATTGAGGCAGCGAAGTAACCCAAATCCGCATAGATGGAAGCGAGCGCTGCGACAGCGTGTCCCTTGCTGAGGATGAATACATCGAGATCCTCTTTAGTGGGACGCTTCGCATCGAATGAAATATACCCGCCGTAATACAACGCCACCAGAGGTATCAGCGCCGAGAAAGCGCCGCCCGCATGAATTCCGCGGTCAACTGCGCTGTATCCTTGTTCGAGCATACTTATACGTAATTGGGTCTCTTTAGTTTGCAACAGACAAACCCAAGCGTCTTTGAAGTTACCTGTCATCTGCCTCGTATCCATAGCTGTCCCCCCATCCGGTCATAAAACCCCGTTTTTAGCCCCCGAAACATCATAACTCAAACCGCACCCCGATAATACATCTCACAGAAGGTCCATGCAATATGCTTGCGCCTAAAAAAAATCAAGGGGGGTTTTAATCCCCTTGATTTTATGTGCCGGAGCGCAAGATTTAACTCAGAACGCCAAGTGCGCCCATTCCTCAATATTGTGGGGGCCAAGAACCATCGACGGGTAGATAACAAATCTTTCAACTTCCACGCCGTTGAGTATATCCATCATGGCGCTAACGGCTGTCGCGCCTATTACCGGCTGATAAGCGGCCATACGCAGTTTGATGTTCGGATCATCCGTGCACTCTTGCAGGAATAGCTTGGTGCCGTTGAAACCGGTCGAGAGGCGTATTTCATTTCTTCCGGCGTCTTCGAAAGCCTGAAGGGCTCCGCGAGCCGCGTATTCGTCATGACCATAGATAACGTCGATATGCGGGTGCGCCTGCATCGCATTCATCGCCGCTTCGTATCCTCCTTCGGCTGAGTTGGTGCCTTCCGCTTCGCCAATGACCCGGACATTCGGATAATACTGCTCAAAAACCGGTATGGCTTGCATACGATCCGCGTCGATCGGGGTTCCGGCGACCATACGCATGACGAAAACGGTTCCGCCTTCCTCGCCGAGAGTTTCGCCGATGTAGTGCGCCATCAAGCGCGCGCCGCCGGGGTTATCGCCGGCTACAAATGTGGTGAATACTTCGGGGTTGACCATCCGGTTGACAATGACGACCGGGGTGCCCGTGTTGTATATCTGTTCGGCCATCGGCCCAACCAAATTGCCGTCCCAGGGTGAGATAACCACACCGTCATAGCGTTGCTCATAGAACATTTCGAGTACGTCGACCTGCTCTTCTCCGGAATTTGAACCGACGACGTCAAACGTGAAGTTGTCCGGCGCGTTCGCGATCACGTTCTCGATTTCCACTTTCATGGTAGCGTGGAAGTCGTTCAGGATAGGCGGAAGCGATACGCCGATTCTGAACGTCGGAGCTTCTTCGGCGGCGCACGCCGCGCCCGCGGCCGCCATTAGAGCGATGACCAACAGAAGTGCCAATACCTTTTTCATGATTTTCTTCCTCCTTAAATTTTTTTTATTCACACCACTGCTTTCAGCAATGGATACGAATCTGCCAACACCGAGTTATGACATACTTATTACGCGTCTTTCTCGCGTCTTTGAAGCAGAACGGCGAAAAGAATGACCGCGCCCCTGACCAAACCGGTGAGGAAAACAGATAAGCGAAGCATGGCCATCAGATTAGCTATTGACGTAATTATTATCACGCCAAAGAAAGTATTCAATATTTTGCCGCGGCCGCCGCTGAGCGCCGCGCCGCCCACGACTACCGCCGTTATGGCGTCAAACTCATACATTTGGCCCGCAGTCGGCACAGCCACCGTGACCGTGCGGGAGATGTCCAGCAACGCCGCTAAACCGGCGCAAAAGCCTGTCATGGTGTATGCGATGATCTTGGTTCTGTTTACCGCTATGCCGGAATATTTTGAGGCGATCTCATTGCCGCCCACGGCGTAAATGTACGAGCCAAACTTGGTAAATTTCAGAATACATCCCAGGAGAACGGCCAGTCCGATCCAAATGAGTAACGGATAAGGGAAAAAACCGAAGAGACTGCCGGTGCCGATATTACGAAATGCCAAATCGCTGCGGTCGCCGGTGAGCGACATGCCTCCCGTCAGGTATAAAGCCACCGATCTTGCCATTACGCCGACCGCCAGAGTCGCAATAAAAGCCGGAATCTGGAATTGCGTGATAATAATCCCGTTTATGAAGCCGACTAATGTCGCAACCGCGAAACACGCTAAAATCGCGGCAAATAACGGCACATTGGGGTTGCTTTGCAGCAGCAGAAGCACAGCGGCGGAGGTCGCCAATACATGTCCGGATGAAAGATCGATGCCCCCGGTGATGATTACAAAAGTCATGCCCATAGCAATCACGCCGATAATGGCAGCCTGCCGCGTAACCACCAGAATATTTGAAAACTGGATAAAGCGCGGGGCTAATAAGCCCGCTACAGCGAAGATCAGCACCGTCACCACGATTATGCTGTATTCCTGCCAAATATACTTAAGGATGCGCGGAACTATGTTTTGTGTAGTCACAGTGTCTGCTGACATGGTTTATGCCTCCTGATGCATTACGTTTACGACGTGATGCATGATATTATCTTCCGTTCGGGCGCTGCCGGTAAGCACTCCGGTTATTTTCCCTTCATGTATGATGATCACTCTCTGACAGATGCCGAGCACTTCGGTCATATCCGATGATACCATTATGATGGTTTTGCCCTCTTTTGCCAGTTCCTTGATGATGTCATATATTTCGGCTCTCGCGCCTACGTCTATACCTCGGGTTGGTTCATCCACGATGAGGATATCGGGGTCGGACGAGAGCCACTTTGCCAGAACGACCTTTTGCTGGTTGCCGCCGGACAGGTGCTTGACAAGCTGGTTCGGTCCCCTGCACGCCACGCTCAGCCGGTTTATCATCGCTTCAGCCCTTGAGCGGATGGCCTTCGGAAGCAGTATCCAATTACCCTTATACTTGACGCGGAAGGCAAAATCCGAGTTTTCCGATATGCTTCTGTTCTGCACAAGCCCCGTCCCCTTACGGTCTTCGGTGGCAAAACCGAGGCCCGCGCTGATGGCGGTTTTAGCGCTTTTGATCGTGACCGGCCTGCCATGCAATAACACCTGGCCGGCTTTGAATTTACGCAATCCGAATATCATTTCCATCAGCTCGGACCGCCCGGCGCCCACAAGCCCGCAGAAGCCCACTATCTCGCCCCTGGCCACCGAAAAATTCACTTCCTTCAGGATATCGCCCGTGATACCTCTGACCTCGAGAACAATGTCGCCGGGGTTCCCGTCAAAATCTTCGGCAACGGAATCATCCACGTCCCGCCCGACCATCAGGCTGGCGATTTCTCTTTCCGTCACGTCGCTCACGTCTCTGGTCGCAACTAAATGGCCGTCGCGCAGTATCGTTACGCGATCGGCTATCCGCTTTACCTCGCCAAGCCTGTGGGACACATATATGACCCCTATCCCGCCGGCTGTCAGGCTTTTTATAAGTTCGAACAATATCTCGGCTTCAACGAGGGTCAAAACCGCAGTGGGTTCGTCCATTATAATAACTTTTACGTCGAAAGATATTGCCCTGGCGATTTCCACCATCTGCTTCTGCGCGATTTTGAGGGTCTTTACCTTTGAGGCCGGATCAATATTTTGACCGAGCCGCCGCAAAAGTTCTTTAGCTTCCCTGTTCATCCGAGGGTAATCGATAATGCCGAATTTTTTCGGCTCACGCGTAAGGAATATGTTTTGCGCCACGGTCATATCTTCGAGCAGTTGCAGTTCCTGATGGATAATAGACACGCCTTCGCGCTGCATTTGAAGCGGGGTCATGTGAGGAATTTCTTTGCCCTGGATGGTAATAGTCCCTTCGTCTCTAGAATATATCGCCGCCAACATGTTCACCAGCGTCGATTTGCCCGCTCCGTTTTCGCCGCACAGCGCGACCACTTCGCCGGCTCTTACGTCAAAATCCACCTCATGAAGGACTTTTACGCCGAAAAAGCTTTTGCTCATGCCTTTCATTTCCAGTAAATTTTCCATCGCAGCTCCTTTTCCCCAAAACACCCGGGATTGCCGACAAATTCGCGCCACGACTTACATTAACCACCAATCGAGAACTTCGTGTTAGTTTAACAATTTAGAAGAAAATAGTCAATATGGTCAATATTTTGCGCCGGAAGTTTTCGGTGAAAACTTCGGTGAAAACTTTCTTGCGTCCGGTTTCCTTTGGTAGTATTATAACAAATATCAAGTAAAAACATCGGGAGAGATTGATTATGAAGCTGACAGGCGGAGAGGTTGTACTAAAACAGATTGTAAACGAGGGAATACCATACATCGCAGGTATACCGGGACACGGTGTGCTTGGGTTGTTCGATGCTTTGCGAAAAGAAGAACAAGCCGGTAATATCAAGTACATCCAGGTAAAGCACGAGCAATCGGCAGCCGCGATCGCCGACGGATACTTCAGAATAAAAGAAAAGCCTTTGGCGGTATTCGCGTCCATCGGGCCCGGCTCGCTCAATATGAGCATAGGACTGGGGACTGCATATGCGGACTCCACGACGTTTCTCGCCTTATGCGGCGATACGCATGTGCATATGAAAGGCACGGGCGTGTTGCAGGAGCTTGAACGGTATCAGGACAGTAATATAGTGCGGAGCCTTGAGCCGCTTGCAAAGCGGAGCTGGCGCGCCGAATCAGCCCGTCAGCTTCCAAGGATAATGCGCCGCGCTTTCGACCAGATGACGTCCGGACGGCGCGGTCCCTGCGTGATCACTCTGCCGATGGATGTTCAGGCGGAATATTGTGATTTCGAGTTTCAAGCGGCAAGCAAGGCAAGATCGATGCCCGCCGCCGACGCCGCATATATTCTGGAAGCGGCGGCGCTTATGAAAACGGCAAAAAGACCTGTGATACTCATGGGCGGCGGCGTACTCTATTCAAGGACGGGCGAGCTTGCCACGGCGCTTGCGGAAAAATGGGGCGCGGCGATGGTCACGACGCTCGCGGCAAAGGGCGCCGTATCCGAAACGCATCCGCAATACTGCTTCCACGCCGGCTCGAAAGGAACGCCCATTGGCCTCAGGATTTGCAGAGAGGCTGACGTTGTACTTGCGCTGGGAACAAGGTTTGCCGACGAGACGACCTGTTCGTACCGCAAGGGTATCGCGTTCAACTTCCCGGACACCAAGTTGATACACATAGACATAGACGCCCATGAGATAGGCAAAAACTACCCGGCAGACGTCGGGATAGTTGCCGACGTCAAAGACAGCTTAACGCAGATACTCGGATTGGATACGGATTTTGCCGTAAACGCGGAGTATCTGGCAGAGATTCAATCGCTCCGCCGTGAGTGGTTTGATTATATCGCCGCCGTGAGGGCGCGGAGCACTGATAAATTAACGATTTCGCAGATCGTCGGGATGATGAATGATACGCTGCCGGAAGACACGATAGTTGTGACGTCCTCGGGTAATACGCAGGCTCAACTTTTCCAGGAGTACTGTTATAAGAAGCCGTACCGCAACCTGACGACAGGCGGTTTTTCAACAATGGGCTGGGCAGTCCCGGCGGCTATAGGCGCAAAGCTTGCTGAACCCGAAAGCCCGGTGGTGGCGTTCTTGGGCGATGGCGACTTCTTGATGACGATGCAGGAGCTTTCAACGATAGCACAGTACGGCATACCTGTCGTCATTATGCTGGCCGACAACAGCGGATGGCTTGCGATAAGCGATCTGCAAACCGACGCGCTTGGCAAGGAAACCGTTTTCGGCAATGATTTCACGACGCCCGACGGCCGGATATACAGTCCTGATTTCAAGGCAATAGCGGAAAATTTTGGGATCAAGGCGTACAGTGAAAGTACATTGGAAGGCTTAAAGGGCGCGCTCAAAGAGGCGCTGAATTCGAACAAGCCGGCGTTTATCAAAGCGGACGTGTGCAGAGAACATCCGAACTCGGGCGGAAAAGCCTTCGGTTGGTGGGACGTTCCGATCCCGGCGTATATGGAAGAGAAGCGTAAAACATATGAGGCGCAGGTAAAAGAGGAGTTCTAACGCGGAGTTCTCCGCGTTATCGCTGGGAGCCCCTTCCCCGGCGGAGGGCTTATCCGCCGATTACCTTGCGCAGTTTGAGGAGCTTTTCCTCGCTGTTGCCGGCGAGTATTACTGTATCGCCTTCCAAAATTACGACCGATTGAATGGGCGCGATTAATTTTTCGTCGCGCTTGATCGCGATGATGTGAAAATCATTCGGCAGGTCAAGTTCGTGAATGGTTTTGCCGCAGACCGCGCTTCCCGGCGGCGTCTTCACCTCCAGCAGTTTGTCCTGTATTTCGGTTGTGAATTCCGTGAAGGTTTTCAGCGACATGGGTTTGGAAGTGATCAAATCGAGCGACCTGGCCAGCGGCGCTATCAGTGAACCCTGAACTATAACCGACAGCATACACACGAAGAAGACCGCGCAGAACACGTATTCCGCGTAAGGCAGCCCGGCTGCGAACAGATATATGGCAAACACGATGGATGACGCGCCGCGAAAACCCGCCCAGGACACAAGCGCTATCTCCTTCAAGCTGCGGCCGAAGGGTTTCATCAGCAGGAGCATGACGAGCGGCCTCGCTATTACGAACAGGAACAGGGCGAACGCCAGCCCGCTTGCCGCAACGCTGATAACGGACGACAGTTTTGTCAGCATACCCAAAACGACGAAGAGGTTTATCTGCGCGAGCATGGAGAACGCGCTGAAAAACGCGGCGAGTAGCCGTTTGCGCACCAGTGGTTTGTTGCCCATAATCATGCCGCCTATGTACACGGCAAGAAACCCATTCCCGCCGAACCGGCTCGCCGCTCCGTAAATTGCCAACGCGACGCCCATAAGCAGCGCGGCGTAGAGGCCCTCGATATCCAGTTCTAATTTATTGACGAGAATCTGCCCCAGCTTCGCGCCCACCACGCCAGCCGCCACACCGACGATGATTTGCGCCGCCAACAGCGCGGCCGCGCTCTGCGGGTTGCCTGTCGCGAGCGAAAGGAAAATGACGGTAAGCATGTAGGCTATTGGGTCGTTGGAGCCGCTCTCTATTTGGAGAACCGAGTCGAGGTTGTTTTTCAGGTTCAGATTCTTGGAGCGCAGTATCGAAAAGACCGAAGCCGCATCAGTTGACGATATAACCGCACCCAGCAGTATGGCTTCGTAAAATTGCAGCCTTAAGACATAATAGCCGAAAGCGGCCGTCACGCCGGCGGTTAGAACAGTGCCCGCCGTCGAAAGCAGCGTAGACATGGCAAGCACGGGTTTTGCCTCGGCAAAGTTCGTCTGAAAGCCGCCGGTGAATATGATCAGCATCAGGGAAAAATTGCAGATTTGCTCCGCGTCGGATATATCCTCGAAGCCGAACCACCTGCCGATGGCCATGCCTATCAAGATGAAGCCGACCAACACAGGCAGTCCGATTTTGTCCGAAGTCTTGCAGGATAAAACCGCTATAATCAGAATAATACCGACGATAAATATCACGCTCACCTATCTCACCCCCGTAATCAAATCGCGGCCTTGGCGCGAGAGAGGTATTTCGCGCAAAACGGCCTCAGGATACCCTCATCATACACCCTCAGACTGCAACGGCGAAGACGTTCAATGTCCAGGTTCATGGCGTCCTGAAAGGCCATTGCCGTTATGGTGAAGCCCCGCGTTTTTACCGCGCCGAGAAAACCGTCCAGGCTGTTTGTACCCTCATCCTGCCCGCGGCAGCATCTTTCCGCCTCCGGGTCGCGCCGCCAGCGCTGCCCCACATAATTCCTGTTATCCCTCGCGGCCGTTATACCCGAGCGGTCCCTTTTTTCTCCGGTGAGCAGAGGCCGAAGCCCGCGACACTCGGAAATGAAGCTGCCGTGGAAGCCGCAGAAGGGGTGATCGCATCTGGAAGGGCTAAAGTTTGTTATGTCAATATCCGTCTGTTCGCAAACGGATGAAAGCAACTCGTCGAGCGTAACGCGATCGTTGTTTTCAGGTTTGCCCGGATACCGCCCCAGGTAAGCGACGGGTTGGAAGTGAATTCCCCGCACCGCCGGCGAGAGTGAGGCTCCGAATTTAATAATATCCCCGATCTGCCCGTCGTTTACGCCCCGCACGATTGTAGGAACGAGCGTGACCCCAAGATTATATTTATCGCACATTTCAATCGCGCGGAGTTTTTCGGCGAACAGCGGCCTGCCGCGCAGAGCTTCATAAACGCGGTCGCAAACGCCGTCGAACTGCATGAAGACAAAAGACAATCCCGCCCGAGCCAGAGCTTCGACATATGCTTCGTCATTTGCCAAACGCAGGCCGTTGCTGTTGAGCTGCGTATATTCGCAGCCCATTTCGCGGGCATGAGATATAAGCTCGGGCAAATCATCCCGCAACGAAGGCTCGCCGCCGGAAAATTGCAGCAGGGGCTTGTCTTCGGCGCTCATTATTATTTCGACGGCGCGTTTGAGTTCATCAATATCGGGCTCATGTTCTAACTCGCCCGCGAAACAGTACTCGCATTTGAGGTTGCATTTTCCCGTGACCTCAAGAAGAACGCAGCAGACTCCCTGAATATGCTCCATGCAGCCGGCGCAACCGTCCGGGCAATTCGCGTTTTCACCGGGGCGGAGCTCGCCTGTGCCGCCGCGCCAGCTCTCCATATCGACTTTATCGCGCCATATGATCGTTTCGAAATCCCCGTGCGTATCGCAGTTTTTTTTCACATATACCCCGCCGGGGCCGCGGACGAGCGCGGCTTGCGTTTGCTTGAGGCATACCGGGCAGACGGAGCGGGTTTGACGTAATAAATCCTGATGGGATTGTTTTTCGGGAGACATCGCGCTAATCAGTCACGAGCGACGAGAGCCAATTCTCGAAAGCCGCCTTTTCGGATTCCCAGCGGTTTTCGGGGTAATTTACCCTTATGGTATGAGCTTCCAGTATCCCTTTGGCGTTTACGCCGTCTTTGCCGGCGGAAAACAGCGGACGGCGGTATTTGTGATTTTCCGTGACCTCCCAGCCTTCGAGAAAGGCGATAAAGCCCCGCCCGTTTATCGGCAGACGGTATTCGTAGGTTTTTGCGTCAGCGAAACAGTTTTCGGTTTTTTTGACGTCAAACTTCATCGGCAATATCCCTGACAGCTCCGATTGCGGTTTCGATTTCGTCCATGGTCGTGAATCTCGACACCGAAAGCCTGACCGTGCCTCCGGGCCTGCCGAGGCAGCCGAATAACTTCGGCGCGCATTGCATACCCGCGCGGCAGATAATGCCATAGCTCTCATTTAGAATAAACCCAACCTCGGAGGGCGTTTTGCCCGCGATACCGAAACTGACGACAGGCATACACGCGCCCTCCGGCTCGACCACATCGGCGCCCGCGTCTGAAAGGCCCCGCCGCAGGGCTGCCAGCATTTCGCCGGTTTCCGCCTTATCGGGCGGGTTTCGCTCCGCCCATTCCAAAGCCGCCAACAGGCCGCAGAAGGAGGGCTCGTTGCCTGTCCCGGCTTCCAGATGAGCCGGCATATCTTCCGGCATTGTTTCCAAATCGCTGTGTATTCCCGTGCCGCCGACCAGATGCGGATCCAAGACCAGGCCGGGACGAACGTAAAGCCCGCCTGTCCCTTGCGGCCCCAGCAGATACTTATGCCCGGTAAAAGCGACCATGTCCGCGCCCCAGTTGTCCGCTTCTATATCCTCCCAACCGCAGGTTTGGGAGGCGTCCATCAGGACGTCCGCTCCGGCGGCCTTCGCGGCTTTGATAAGGGATTCGGCGTCGTTGACGGCGCCGGTAACATTCGAGGCATGGGTAAACAGGGCCAGCCGCGGCGAGTACCGCGCGAGGGCCGATTCCCATTCTTCGAGCGGGATACGCCCCGTTCGGTCCGTGTCCAGATATATGACGTTTATCAAACCGCGCTGTTCCAAGGCATACAACGGGCGCAGGACGCTGTTATGCTCCGCTTTTGTGGTGAGCGCCGCGTCGCCTTTCCTGAACCGATAACCGAATATGCCGAGGTTCAAAGCCCAGGTGGAATTAGGGCCGAGCGCGATTTGACCGGGCGTCCTTACGCCGATAACCCCGGCGATTTTATTCCGCGCCTCTGAAAATACGTCAAAATCCTCCACGCCGCCCCTGCCGGCATGTCCCGGACGGGAGGCGAGCGCTTTTGAAACCGCCTCGGCCACGCAGCCGGGTTTAGGCCAGCTCGTCGCGGCGTTATTCAAGTAGATAAAGTCGTTCATATCAAATCACACCGGAATTTCCCAGGACAAACGCATGAAATAAATTTCATGCGTTTGAAATTGAGAATTGAAAATGGAGAATGGAGAATTAAGTAAAAAATCGCTCCAAATTGCACGAAAAATAAACAGAAATTCACGATATTTTTTAATTCTCAATTCTCAACTCTCCATTCTCAATTCGACAAACGCTTCATGCGTTTGTCCCGGCATTTCCCAGAATTTCCATGGCTTTCAGAAAAGAAGCCTTTACTATTCCCGGACAGCGCGCAAGTTTATTCCCGGGGTCCCCGTTTAAGATTTCCGAGCATATATGCCCCCCGTAAAGTTTGCCGTATTCTTCCCTGAACCAATTTGCAAACTCGGATATCATGTCGGAAAGCGCCGGGTCCTCCAACTCATCGGCGTCGCCCTTTCCGGCAAAATATGAGATGAGGCAGCAACAGCCCAAGAGCGCTCCGCATGGGCCGCTTGTATCGGCAAGGCCGTTATTGAGGCCCCCGGCCGCGCGCAGCAGGTCGCCGTTCTCCTTGCCCTCGGACTCAAGCGCGAGAATCACGGGTATCTGCGCGCATTGGAAACCCTGTTTGGACATCTCAAGCATACGCAAATAAAGATCAATGTCGTCCATGAGCAGCCTTCCCGCTTGTCAGATTTTTCGCGTTATCCGCCGCTTTCCGTTGTACATGCGGGGATACTCCTCCATCGGAATAATTTCCGCCGAAATTCGCAGGTTTTTCGTATTCGCAATCGCGGGCAGGGCGTCCAGCGCATCGCTGACGGCCTCCTTACGCAGCGCGGCCATGCCGGCGAATGTGGCGACGCTTATGCGCAGCGCCCCCTCTTCGGCCTCCGCGCTGAAGTCCATGACCTGGGGCAGCGCGAATATCGCTTCGTCCATATCCGGCATCGTGAGGACGCCGCCGCCCAACATTATACCTTCATTCAATCTTCCTTTCACATCATCGAGCCGCCGGAGCCCGCCGCCGCATGGGCACCCGCCCGGCAGCAGACGCGATATATCCCCCGTGCGGTAACGGATCAGCGGCATTCCCCTGCGCGTTAAAGTCGTAAAGACCACCTCTCCCCATTCACCGTCGGGAAGGGCCGCGCAAGTTTCCGGTTCTATTACCTCAAGCAGCAGGTCGGTTTCCCTGATATGCTGGCCGCTATGGGCGTCGCAGTCGATCGCGCATCCGAATCCCATCTCCGTCATGCCGTAGTGCTTATACACCCTTATGCCAAACCCGGCCAATTCATTCACTATCGCCTCGGGAATATAATCAGCGGTAAGTAATACGGATTCCAGTTCGACGGCTCTCTTACGTATATGCGTTAAATAGCGCGCGAGGGCAAGCGCCTGCGAAGGGACGCCCACCAGCGAGCGGACGCCCTCGCGCTTTAAGGTCAGAGCGGCGTCGTTAAAACTTTCAAGCGTTCCAAACGGAACCGGGCGCGCCGGAATCCGTGAGAGCCCTCGGCAGATCAGGTCCGCAACGCCGCCGGACGATCCGAGCGGCAGCATAATTGCCATCACCCCGCCGGGCGGCGTCACCGTAGTCAATCCGTCCGCGAAAAAATCCGCGGTCAGTTCCTGATCATCGGAGGTAAAACAGACCCGCTTCGGGTTGTCGGTTGTGCCGCTTGTGCGCAGCGAAACTATCCTGACTATCTCACCGGGCGGCGCGCACAGCAATCTCAACCCCTCGCGCCGGAGGTCGCCGCCGTCCATCAGCGGCAGCCCGCGTAAATCCGTCAAACTCTCCGGCAGTCCGCCGGGCAGTCTTTCCCGGTAAAAAGGGCTGTTTCGCGCCCATCGTATCGTTTCCCGAAGACATTCCAACTGCCAAACCCCGAGGTCGTCCGTTTTTTTTCGCGCCCAGGCATCCAACGGAGTGATCTTTATCGTCATGACAACTCATCCACCGAACCTTCGAACCGCCGTCCTAACCCCGGACGTAATCCTCTATACGCTGTAACATGTACAGTGGCACGTTTTTTACATCTGTGCCGCTCGAATTTTCCATAGAAGTTTTGATCGAAACGCGCGGTTTGTATTGTTTACGATAGGCGGCGAGGCTTTTGGATTTCGTGTTGCGTTCGGATTTTACTTCAATTGGCACAATGTCCGTGCCGAACTGCGAGATAAAGTCCACCTCGGCGATGTTCTCCGATTTCCAATAGTACGGGATTTCATCCCGAAGCGCCACCAATTCGCACAGGACATAGTTCTCGGTAAGCGCGCCCTTGAATTCGGCGTATGCGGCGTTTTTCTCCAGTACGGCTTGCGCCGGCAGTTTGGCCATTTTGCGAAGCAGCCCTACATCGGCGGCATACAACTTGAAATAGCTCCTGTCGGCATACGCGGAAAGAGGCAGCCCCGGTTTGGAAATTTTTTCAACCTTGAAAACAAGCCCGGCGGCGATCAACCACTCCAGAGCGTCTTCCATATCCTTTGATCGCAGCCCTTGTTTGACGCGGCTGAAAATAAATTTCCGGTTCTCTTTCGCGAGTTGTTCGGGTATGGCATTCCAGATCATCGACAACTTGGGGAAGTCCTTCGCCGGCGCGTGCTTCGCGAAATCCAGCTCATAGCTGCTCAAAATCTCCAACTGAATTTCTTCGACGGCGGCGACGTCCTTTGTTTCTATCCATCGGTTGACTGCCTCAGGCATACCGCCCGTGATGATGTAGTTGCGAAAATGCGACTCCATTTTCGGGACAAATAGGTCGGAGATCTTTTCATCCAAAGGGAGGGTGTTCAGGTAATCACACAGCATAGCCTCGTCATGCGCAAGGAGGAATTCGGAAAAATTCATCGGGCGCAGCGTCAGAAAACTCACTTTGCCGACCGGAAAAGAGAGGGGCTTTGAAAGAGCGATGCCGATAAGCGACCCGGCGCATACGACATGCTGTTCCGGCATTTCTTCACAAAAGTATTTAAGGCTTGTGAGAGCCTCGTTGCAGAACTGGACCTCATCAAATATCAGCAGGGTTTTGGCCGGATCGATTTTTCGATTCCGGAGAACGCCCAGCTCCGCCACGATTCTGCGCACGTCGAGATCGAACGAAAAACGCTCCCGCAGCGCGGTATTGCCTTCGAAATTGAAATAGGCTACATCGGCGTAGTTTTTTTCGCCGAACTCGCGCAGAAGAAACGTCTTACCGCACTGGCGAACCCCTTTGAGGATAAGGGGTTTTCTGTTTTCCCGCTCCTTCCAGGTTATCAGCTTGTCGTAAAGCAATCTGCGCAAGTTTCTCACCTTTTTCATATGAATAAATGGTGAAAATTTACATTTTCCATATGTATGATAAAAAATCACGGAACGGAAGTCAATGGAACATTGGAGGTTTCCTTAGGGTTCCTTACGCCGGCAACGGCATGAGCTGTCTCGGGGCCGCGTGTCAAAACCGCCACTTTTCATCCAATAAACGCGCTCTTTCGTGTGAGGTGTTGCCCGACATATCGGAATAAATTATATTTGTCGGGAAATTAGCTACTACAAAATCCCTGTCCCTGTATATTTTTTCAGGAGCAAAGAGCGCTTTATCAATTGGGATAAGCAGCTCGTTTAAGTAAGTAAATACATTCATGACGGCTTCCCTGTTTTGCCTGCCCTCGATAATGCCCGCTCCGTAAAACGTGTAAGGCGAGCCTTCCTCGAAGAAGACAATTTCGAGGTCGAAGCCGTTGTTGAGTTCGGTAACGGCCTGACTGGTTATAGCCAGGCCAATGAGGGCCGAACCGTCGATCATGTCATTTACGGGACCGGAGCCTGATGTGGTTAAGTGCAGCAGGTTTCCATGCAGTGCGTCAAAGTAATTGAAAGCCTCATCTTCCCCCCAGGCGTTGACAAGAGACTTTAAAAACGCATATGCGGTGCCGGAAGTCCTGGGGTTCGGCATGGAGATAAGGCGCCTGTATACCGGGTTGAGCAAATCCGCGTAGGATACGGGCACAGGCAGCCCTCTTGAGACCAGCGCGTTTACGTTTATCGCAATACATCCGCCGTTCCTTAATTCGGGAAGCAGTTTTTTGCCGGGCAGTACGGCGTCATCCGCGAATTTGGTAAAATCAAAAGACGATAGATCCGCAAGATAGGGCTCGACCAAATCCGCAAAAGAGTAATCCAGCTCAAAAGAAATATCGCATGGGGTGTCAAAGCCTTCCGCCATCAGCCTAAGCGCTTGTTCGCCGCTCGGCATACGCTCAAGCTGTATATCGTAATCCGGGAATTTTGCGTTGAGCTCTTCATCATAAAACCGCACCCGGTATTCCTCCGAGCTTATGTAAATCACCACGGAGTTATCCGGCGCGACCCTCAGGTATACCGCGGAAAATAAAATTACGCAGAAAATCGCGGCGGCCGCGAATAATAACACAATACCCTTCTTCATCGCGTACTATCCTCCCGATTTGCTCCCGCTTTAATTGATTTTGAATCTGGAAATAAACTGTTCCATTTCGCTTGCCATAGCCAGCATCTCCTCGCTGAACTCATTGGCTGACGACGTATTTTGTTGAATCGCGTCGGCTCCTTCTTTGATATAAGCAATGCCTTTGGAAATATCCGCGAGCCCTGAATTCATTTCCCGAGCCGACCGGCTTATTTCGCTGATTTTACCGGTGACCTGCTCCGAACTGACCGCTATTGCCCGAATCCCGACAGCCAGTTCGGCGGTGGACTGGGCTATTTCATTTACGCCTGAAGCGGAATCCTTCACTGTGCTTGTCACCGAATGGGCGCTTTCGGAAATCCGGCCGATCTCCGTGGTCGCCTCCTTCATCATGTCGGCGGCAACGGCGGAGTCCTCAGCTATACGGTTGCTGTTCATGCCCTGCTGGGCCAGCTCCTCCGCGAAAGAATCCATAAACTCCGCCATGCCGTTAATAATTTCCGCGGTTTCCGACACTGCCTTCACCGCTTCGGCCATGTTCTTATGCATGTTCTCTATCAGAACCTCTATCTCTTTGGTGGCGCCGGCGGTTTGTTTTGCCAGCTCTTTTACTTCATTGGCGACGACCATAAAACCCTTGCCGGCTTCTCCCGCCCCCGCCGCCTCGATCGACGCGTTCAGCGCAAGCAAGTTCGTCTGATTGGCGATGTCGTTTATCAGATGCACTATTTTTCCGATTTGCCTGCCGGAGGAGTCAAGCCGCCGTATTATGGCGTTAGTGTTCTTGGCCCTGCCGTCCGCGTTGGATATTTTAGCCACGGCGGTGGCGCAATGTTTGTTTACCGTCAGAATGGATTTGTTTATTTGACCGACGCTTGCCGCCACGTTGTAAAACGCGTCCGAGACCTGCCGGACCGAATTCGACGCCTTTGAAATGCTGTTTTTTATATCGTCCACAAGGGCGCTGGATTGCCCCACCCTTGCGCTGGTTTCCTCCGCGGCGGCGGCAACGTTGCCAACGGTTGCGTCTATTTCTTCTATTGACGAGGCGACCGCGCCTATATGGGTGTTCGCCGTCGAAAGAGCGCCGGTAGACTGGCTCATCCCGGCGGAAAACTCTTCCGCCGCCGAGCTTATCAGTAATGTCTGCTCATTAAGCGTCACACTTTTTTTTGCTATATCGGAGGACATCTCCGACATATTTTGCGCCGCCTCCCGAAGCTTGACGCTGAAACCCTTCATGTTTGTGATGCTCATACAACTGTATTCAAGAAGCGCGTTATTCGCGTCGTAAAGCTGTCCCATTTCGGCGCGGTAAACTGACGGCAGCCTTACCGTAAAATCGCCGTCCACCGCTTTTTTCATAAGGGCCACGATTTTCAGTATGGGGGCGCTTATCAGCGCGGTAAAATAAACGCCGCCGGCTATCGAAGCGATAAGCCCGAGGACGGCGATAATTACTATGAGTGAAAAGGCGGTTCGGGAATAACTGACCGCCTCCCTTGAAAGCTGATTTCCGTACCTGATGCTGTACGACATTAGATCGGACAAGTAATTTGAACACTCCACGGAAATCGGGTGGGTTATTGCCAGGTAATCGACCATCTCATCCACCCGGCCCGCTGTTGCCATTTGATAAAACGTCTCCCAAAGGCTGCTCCATTCGTCGAGCCTTATCAGCAACGTTCTGTAAATGAGGCTCGATTCCGGCCAGATTATGGTTTCCTCATATCTTCCGAGCAACGCTCGTAATTCGGTAAAGGTATCGTTTATCCTTTGAGCCGACTCCACTTTTTTTTCGGGATCCCTGGCGGTGAAGATGAGTACGTTACGCGACTCCAAAGTGATTATCTCCAACAAAGAGCCGGCTTCCGCCAAGTATTCGATGGGAGTGATGACCTTCGCGAAAATAATGTCGTTCCTTGCCGCTGTATCCCTCACGGATATGCCGGCTATCAGCGATACGGCCAACACCGCCAGCATTGAAAAGGAAAACGACACCAACAACTTTGTTTTGATTTTCATGTTCTTAGTTCATTGAGAATCGGTATTATTTGTCCTCACTGAGCCGCGCTCGTAATTCCGCAATGAGCGCGTCCTTTTCCGCGAGTACCGCATCTTTTTCCGCTACTGTCTTCGCGTGTATCGCGTCCTTTTTCGCGACTGTTTTTTCCCACTTTTTATTTAGTTCGCGCCGCGCGTGACCCAGCGCAGATGCTTCGTTGTGGCGGGCGCGGGAGCGCAGGCGTTCAATTTCTTTGAATTCGTTCGTTGCCGTAATCTGTCGGTATGCTTCGATTGCCTGTTCCATAATCGGCGCCCCCAATTCTTTTATTTTTAACAATTCTTCTTCTGTTTTCGCTTTGAACAGCGACAGCCAAAGTTTCAATTCGTCGTCCGCGCTCGAAATCTCCGGCAGTTTCGGAAGTTCGAAGTAGTGAAGAACCTGCTTGTCCGTCAGCGGAGTGTGGCGCGTTACTTCGAGCGGCTTAAACTCCGAATGAAATTCCGCACAGCGGAACAGCTTGAAACCGAGAATACTGATGACTATCACGCGCGGCAAATTTGAGTATTCTTTACCCTCGCCGAGCGCCGATGAATACTCCCGCGCCCAATAATACAACGAGCGCTCCGGGTAGTCGCCTTCGTCTAATATCTGGACCTCAAGACTGACTCTCTTGCCGTTCACCTTCATGCTTATATCAAGGCGGCAGAATTTTTCGCCTGCGACCTCCGGCGGTATTTCGGGATTCGTTATTATAAATTCCTCTATATCCTCAAGCCGTATACGAAGAATTTGGGCAACCAGCCGTTTCAGCAAATCCTGATATTTCACGAACAACATTTTGCACAATACATCGTTCGTAAATCTGTATTTGAGTTTTGTCACAGCACCACTTCCCTGTGTCGTAAGTATAGAAGATTCATCGGCAAATAACAACAGCATAACGGGAAGTCGCAGGACAAACGCATAAAGCGTTTGTGGCTATTCAGAGAAGGTTGTTGTACGGTCGGGCTTCCATGCCCGACCGTGTTCGTTTGCAGGTTCTTCCAAAAACCTTGAATCTGCGCAAATCCTATGGTATTATGCGTCCATGCAAGGCCATTACAAAGGGCCGCAGCGACCGTGAGGTGCGTCAACACCATCACGGCGAATGTAGGGGACAGAATAAAACACACGCCTACAAACACGGGAAAAACCCGCCGCCACGACGGAGTCAGTATAGCCATTTGCCAGGCTGTTTTCAAGCTGATTGGAGCGTCGTTTCGGTCGTGGTTTTTACGTAAAAACGCTGAATTTAATCTTGAGCGCGTAGGCGAAGCATTATGCCCTGCGCGCTTTTTGTATGGCCTTCCATAACCCGGCGGGCGGGGTCAAAAAACCCGCCCGCCGGAGTTTTTAAACTCCATAAAATTAAACCATGCGGAGGTGTTCCAATTGTCGGTGAAAGTTTTCAAAAGGACATTGATGATTTTGATGGTCGTATCGTTAATGCTGTCGGCTTCTGCGGCGATGGCCGCGCAGCCGAATTCGGCGCTTGTGGGCGGCGGCGGCTCGAATGATGAGTATTCACTGGAGCGGGAAATTGACGGTGGGATAAGAGTCGTGGCCGACGGTGTGAGGCACAACGGTTTGAGGCGTGGAGATGTGCAAATAGATGGTGTTTCGCGGCGGTACAGAGATTTTCAGAGCGTCTCAATATATTGTATCGTCACAACTTCCGAAGATACAACCATCAGGGTAGCGCCCCAAAATATTTACGATAATTTGGGAAATGAATTCTACAACATTCACGATGTACTAATCGGAGGGCAAAGCACAAGGGATAGGTTTATTATCGCCGGTGTCCCAACCTCGGTGGAAGTTGTATACGCGTTTGTGCAAGAATACGATCTGGCTTCCGTCTTTTCTCGTGTTAGTCTCTCGGTCAATGGTCAAACATTAATTTTCCGCAACATTCCAGGCAAAAAATAAAATCATTTGGAGGTGTTTCAAATGTTGGTAAAAGTTTGTAAAAAAGCATTGTTGTTTTTGGTGGTTGTAATGCTGCTGATCTCTACGACGATTGCCGCGTCGGCGAGTTCGGCTCTTGTGGGCGGCGATAGGCCGTCTGGCGATGGAGATTCTTTGAGGCAATATATTGATGGAGGGATAGAAGTTATTGCTGATAGTGTGAGTAGAGGCAGTACCACTATCAATTACGCCTTACACCATTATATTTGGCTGAGTGTGACAGTTATCGCGGAAGGAGATACCATCATTGAAATAAAACCCAAAAATATTTACGATAACTTGGGTCATGAATTTAACAAGTTTCAAACATTCTATCAAGAATCTTGGGTCTCACATGGAGTATGGATTGGAGGCCAGATTTCTCAAGGAGTAACTGAGCGATTTATTGTCGCCGGAGTACCCACTCCTGTACGAATTTACTATGTGTGCGATGAAAACTATAGGCTGGCTTCCTCCTTCCCTCGCGTCAGTTTATCCGTCAACGGCGAAGACCTGATCTTCCGCGATGTTCCGGGCGTACAGTAAATTCATTTGGAGGTGTTTCAATTGTTGGTGAAAGTCTGTAAAAAAGCGTTATTGGTTTCGGTGGTTGTAGTGTTGTTTGCCTCGGCGGCGATGGCCGCGGCGTCGGATTCTGTGCTTGTGGGCGCTTCGGGTGGGGATGGTCCAGTTGCGAATTCGGCCCTTGTCGGGGGCGGAGTTGAGCCTTCGGAGTACACGAAGGTGGCCCAAGGCGGATTCCATGTAACTTACACAGGGCTGTGGAAACACGGCAATACATTGGAAGCGTCCTATACAATTGTTTCTGAGAGGAACCGTAGAGTCGCAATCGAGTTCGTTAACTCTTACTTGGTTGACGCTAACGATGTGACTATTCCGACTACAGGGCGTAATAATCCTAATGTGAGGTTGGACTTCGGTAGAGGCTTGTCTGTACGTGGAAACGATTGGGTAAATGGCTTCGAAAGCATAGGAGCCGGACTTTACATCAACGGCGAAAAACAAGACGTCGCGGAATTCACGGCTAATCAATCATATAATGTTATGCTCAGGTTATGGGTTCCCGCCGAATATTTGCTCACGCCGACTTTTAACAGCGTTACCTTGGTTATCAATGGATTGCCCGTCACGTTCGAAGCTGTGCCGATATACCCATAGTATTGGAAGTAGGTGTTTAAAATGCTGGTGAAAGTTTGCAAAAAAACAAAAGGAGAATTCGAGATGAAAAAAATATGTTTGGCGCTTGTGTTTACGTTTGTGTTTCTTTCTTCCGCGGCGGTCGCCGCTCTCAGAGTTGACGATTTCATTCCGCCCGTTCATGTTTCGGACGAGGCTGAGCGCGCCGAGCTGCTCAAAGTGAAGGAGCCCGGCGAGATCAGCGAGGTCGAGGGCGAGATCACCGGCGAACCCGCAATCTCGGCTCAAAGCGTTCAGGACGCGATAAACCACTGGGCGGATAAACGCGTGGAGGGATTCACCGAGGTGGTGTTTCCCGACGGATTCGGATTTGTCGCGACCGGGATCGGCACATATGGGATATACGATAACCCGGTCGCCACGCGCATATCCAAACGCAACGCTTACGTCCTGGCTTATATGCAGGCCAAACGCCGGATGGCCGAAGGGCTGAACGGCGTTCTGACTTCGGGAAACACGAGGGCCTTCGAGCGTATCGCGACGGTCAACGAAAGTTTTGGCCAGACGCTGATCAACGCGGAGTCTCTCAGCACGGAGTCCATCCGGCAGCGAATTGACGGTTTTCTGCGCGGCTTCGTCGTGTACGACATCTTTGACGATACCGGCGCGACGCGAGTCTACGTTACTATCGTAACGACGCCCAGAACCCAAATGCAATTCGACCGCCCGGAGCCGTCGAACATATCGGCGGCCTCGATGCAGGAGGGGCTGGCTCAGGTTTTTGCCGAAATCGAAAATGGGCTCACCTCTCCGGTAGGGGGCAGGACGGTGTTTGTGCCGGCGACGGGGGAGATCGCGTTTGTGGGGTTCGGCAGCGCGGTCATCGGGCGCGAGGACAACAGCGCCGTTCAGGCCCGGCTGGAGCTTAACGCCGAGCGCATAGCCCAGGTACGCGCAAAGGATACCCTGTGCGGGATCATCCTGGGGGAGACGATCGAGGGAACCGAAGAACTTGACACCGAGCTCGCCGAGGCGACAAGGACCTTCAACGAATTGACGCGGGACGACCCGGTGGTGGTACACAACCCCGACCATCCGGGCTACGTGAGGCTGCAAGACCGGCAGTCCTCGTTCAAAGCCGCGGAGATTTACCGGAACGTAATCGAGAGCGCCCGGAGAGGCGTGCTGCCGCCTGGGGTCAGACAGCAATCCTGGCAGGACGAGGACGGGGCGTTTGCCTATGCCGTAGCCATTTATCTGCCCAGCGTATCGGACATCCCCCCGCAGCCCGTGACGCCCCCGGAAGAAATCGGACAGGGTCCGAGCGGCAGGGTACAGGAAATCGATGGGTTATAAGCGAAATACTTTTGTCTTCGCGGCATTCGCTTCCGCCGCCCTCTTTTTGTTCTCGGGGGCGGCGGAGGGCGCTTTGCGTCAGGATACCGAACACGCTGAGAGAGTCGAGAGATTCCTTGAACGAACTACTCTTTCGGCAAGCGAAAAATCCGACGTACTGGAAGGCATAAAGACGGTTTCACAGCGGACCGAGTGGCTGATGTACGGCGACGGGCTGGTTTACTCGCTCGTCCTGCGGCCGGTGCAGAAGGACACGCGCCCCAACGTCCAGGCCCGGTTGGAGGAAATAGCGCGCGCTCAGGCGAACTTGCGCGCCAATTACCTTCTTTACCTCCGGGCAATGCCGCAGGCGCGAAGGGCCCGGTACGCGAACGAAGATTCCGTGGCCGAGGCCCTCGCTAGTTTGGACAGAAGCCGGGAGGAGGAAATGCGCCTGAAACCTGACCTCTCTGTCGGCATAGTGTCCGATGGCTGGGCCTTCGCCTTGGTGCGGATGGAGGGCGAATTGCTGAACTACTTCGGCGCGCAGATAGAAAACATGCCTGACGGCGAGCTCGATACCGCATACTGCGCCGCGCTTTACCCAAAGGCCAAGGCTCTTTTCGACAGCAGAGAATACGCGCGGGCGCTTATTATCTATCAGGAACTGCATTCGCTTCGATGGGCAAGGCCCGTCGCCTACCTTGACGCGGCGGAGTGCTTCCTGTACACGGGGACACGAAAAGCGCGGTATACCTGACGGAAGAAACCGTGACGGAACTGGGCGATGTGATGGACAGCTCGCTGCTGGAGCGGGCGGGAGACATCCTGCTGGAGTCGGGAGAAGAAGAGGGAGCCGAGCGCCTCTATCGGCTGGCCCTCGAAAAATTGAGGCAGGGACCGTGAGATGAGGAAGATATTTTTCCTGTTTACGCTGACGCTGCTGCTCGCGGCGAAGATCGCCCCTGCTCAGGACAGTTACACGGTGACGATCCAAGCGCGGGGCGCAAGCCGGGAAGAAGCGCTGTCCGGCGCCATTGACGACGCGATACGCCGCAGCGCGGGGGCGCTCGCCGTCGAACGCACCCAACTGGACGGAGACATGCTGGAAGAACGGCTGATCCAGTTTTCCCGAGGGATTGTCACGAACTACGAAATATTGGAGTCCTCGGCCGACGACGCTGGCGTCATCCTAACCGTGCTGATAACGGTGGACGCCGCGCAATTGCTGGAAAATGCCCGCGTCATAAAAGAAGGCACAAGCGCCGGCGGGATAGGCCGGCGGCAGACCCCTCGCCTGGAAGCCGGGCTTCAAACCCTCGCCGCTTTCCTGAGAAATCTGAGATACGAAAATTTTCTGGAGGCAGGATTGGAGGATAAGCAAGCCGATATTCGCAGAGGCCGGCTGAGTGTTACGGTCTTTCTGAACTTCAATCGCGAACGCTACGCCGCCGAGTTCGAGAAACCGCTTACCGCGGCGCTCTCCGAGATTTTTGACTCACAAGCGCTTTGGGAAGAGATCGAAGGCGAATACGACGACCCCGCCGACCGCTTTGCCGCGTCCTTTCACGTGCTGGGAGAAAATTTTTCGTCCCGGGCCTGGATGTTTCCGAGAGTTTTTTTCGACATGCTCGAACGCAACGCTCGTTTCTGGAATGCCGGCAGAGGGAGGGTACAGACCCACAAGCGATTATGGCTGCATTTTTCCCTTCTTGACGCCGAAGGCAGGGAGATCGAACGGCTGCCGATCCATCTTAAAGCCTCCAACGTCCTTTTTTTCTCCCAGGAGAGCGCGCAATCGGCGAATCCGTGGTTTTTTATGGATATTGAACCAACGGGGGGCAAGAGCGCGTTCACGCTGACAGCGGCGCCTAAATTCGGAATTGTCATGGGCGGCGGCTATATCTTCTTCGACAGTTACAGGCAATCCTTCGTCTTCAACTTGCCGGAGGAAACGCTGACGCGGGTGAACGACGTCAGCGTCGCGTTCGAACTTGAAAGGTAGGCGAAAAACATGCGCAAACGACTTACGGCAACTTGCATTATGACGCTTCTCGCGTTTTCCCTCGCCTCGCTGTCGGTTGCCCCTGCGCAGCCGGCTGTAACAACGCCGGACTCCTTTATCGTCATAGAAAGCGAGGGCTCCGGCATAACGCGCGGCGAAGCCTTGACGGACGCGCGGAGGAACGCGGTTCAACAGGCCGCCGGGGTGCTGTCGGTCGGCGTGACGGAGGTGATAAACGACCAGGCGCGCGAAAACGTCGTTCAGTTGAGCCGCGCTTTTATTGAAAAGTACGATATTGAGGAAGAACAGCACAGCGGCGCGCGGTGGAGGATAAAAATAAAAGCGTGGATCCGCGGGGAAGACCTTCTGGGCGTATTGCTGCAAAAAGACCGGGACAGCTCCCCCTTCGACGGCGCGGGGCTGTTCGTGCGCGCTCTGACCCGCGAACAGCAGGTAAGGGAAGCGGCGGAGATACTGATCGAGATTTTCAACTCAATACCCTATGAGAATTACGTCCGCACCGATGTTGGGATCGGAGGCATAAATCTGAGCTCGGGTTCTGAGGAAGTAACGCTGAACGTACTCTTTTCCTTTGACCGCGAGCGTTTTTTCTCCCAGGCCGTGCCCCTGTTCACCACAATCCTTGACTATGTGGCGGAGGCGAAATTGAAAGACGTTCCCTTCATGTGGGAACTTCAAGGGGGCAATCCCGTGATTGTCACCCCTCCGTCCGGTATCGCCTCTGTGCCTCAGTACATGGAACTGATGGAGATGCAAAGGGGCAATCGTTACATCGACCTCCCCGGAGCGGGGAATTTTGCCAATGTCTACCTGTTGAAGAAAAATTATTACTTCGACTGTTACTATGTATCCGGCGAGGCATTCGCCCTTTTGATGGAAAATCTGCTTATTTCCGGGGGAGGGAACCGGCTGACCGGAAGAATGTTCGACGGAGCCGACCTGAAAATTGCATTCAGGAACAGCGGCGGCCAACAAATTAACGAGCATGTGGAGCTATTGAGCCTTCATAACGTGATGGTCTTTGCGAATTTGGATGGGCTGAGGCGTTCTCCTTATGTCAGGGGAGGCGTAAATCAGCTCGACGAACAACACCACGCGCTCTTTATCCTGCCCTCAATGGGAACGATGAGAGACGCGGACAACTATATCCTGATAGAAAGCGACGCCGCCACAATTTCGACGCGGCTGCCCTCCGGCGAAACCCGGCAGATAACCCAGGCGGATACGTCTATTGTCCCGCGGCGCGCGGAAGTATTGCATTGAGGGCTGAAACCGGCGAGGCGGCCCTACTTGTCCATGCGCGCGAGCATCGCGAAATAGCCCGGCGTTTTCAGCGTTTTGTAATTCTCGCAGACGCAGGGCTCATCCGATAAGCCCGCGCTCCATAGCATTCCGCCGACGAAATCGTTCAGTGCGTGAGTGTGGTCCTCGAAACGCGATACCCGAAATCCCGCCTCGTTCATCAGGGTATGCCAGAATGTCTCGGAAAACCGGCCTTTCGGCTCTCTGTCATACAGATCGGATACCATCAGGACGCCGTCCGGCGTCAATACCCTGCCGCACTCCGCCAATACCTCCGAAGCCCGCGCCTCGGACAGCACACATTCCAGCAGCGCTCCGGCAAATCCGCCGTCAAACGGCAGGGCCTCGGCATCCGCCCGCGCGAGCGGCAGGCCCGGACAGGCTGACAGGGCCTGTTCGATCAATTTGGAGGAACAGTCCACGCCCGAAGCGTCGAATCCCGACGCGCGCAGATAAGCGACAGCCGCGCCGCGCCCGCAGCCGACGTCGAGAATCGCCGCGCCGGGCGGCAATTCCGCCAGTTCCGCAAGCCTTTTCGTCAGGGCGATACCGCCGGGGCGCATGACGCCCTCCCTAAGCCCGCCCCACCGGCCCGATTCGTATATGTTCATTGTGCTTCCCCGCGAATTTCGTTTTTTTTCGTCATTTTCGCATCCCATTTATATCATCGGCATCCTTCCCCGCCGCGCCAACATGCGAAGCGTATTGAAATAATGCCGCGCTTTAGTATAATACTTGAAGCCTGAAAGCCTTTTCTGCGGGGGCGCGTATTCTTTTGAAGGATTGGTAATGGAAATGAAGACGAAAATAATCCGCGTCGCGGACGCCGTAGGCACGGTCCTCTCGCACGATCTCACGCTCATCGATACGGAAAACCACTATAAAGGGGCTCGGTTCAAAAAGGGGCATACCGTGATTGAAACCGACGTCGCCCTCCTGAGGCGCATGGGGCGCGAACACCTCTCGGTCCTCGAACTTGAAACCGGAGACGTGCATGAGGACGACGCCGCCCTCCGCGTTGCGGCGGCGCTTTGCGCCGCCGCGAACGACAACGGGGCGCGTTTTTCCGTCAAAGGGCCGTCCGAGGGAAAATGCAGCCTGACGGCGGAGCGCTCCGGACTTTTCACGTTCGACGCGGATGCCGTGAATGCCGTCAACGGCAGAAATGAATGGGTGTTTGCCACCCTCCCGAACAATATCCCGGTATCGAAGGGCGAGACGGTGGCCGCGTGGCGGGTCGGCCCTTTGGTCGTGCAAGAGGAAGCGGTGCGCCACGCCGAGGACTGTGTGCGTTCGTCCGCGTTTGATTTGCTTCCGTTCGCGCCGCTTAGAACGGCGCTTGTGACCACCGGGCTGGAGATGTTCGAGGGCCGGGTTAAGGACTCGTTCCCCGAAAAGCTGGAAAGGAAACTGGCGTTCTACGGGGCCCCCCTGATCGGCCATGACATAGTGCCCGACGACGAGGAAGCCATAGAGGCGTCGATTTCGGCATGGCTGTCCCGAGGGGCCGAGGTGGTCCTTTGCACCGGCGGCATGAGCGTGGACGCCGACGACGTCACCCCCGCCGCCATCCGAAACGCGGCCACGGAAGTTATATTTCGCGGCGCGCCGGTCCTTCCCGGCTCAAACCTGATGCTTGCAGTGAACGAAGGCCCGGCGGGCGGCAGGCGGCGCGTTCTGCTCGGTGTCCCGGCCTGCGCGGTCCACGCCGAGTTTACCGCGCTGGATACGATCATGCACAGGATTTACGCCGGATTGCTCCCGACGAACGAGGAGGTCAGGAAATGGGGCGCGGGCGGGCTCTGCCGGGGATGCGCGGCCTGCAACTACCCGACCTGCCGGTTCGGCTGCCGCTGATTCATTACAAGCATATTATTCGGCGTCTGTCAATAACATCTTGCGCTTCGTGAAACGTAATGACAAGCGCATGAAGCGTTCTGCCGCCTAATAAAATGACATAATATCCCATGACTTACAGAATAAGTCCCGAAAATTTTGTAGTATAATATTAATATTGTCAAAGCAGGAATTTCAGGTTACGTAAACCATTCGATCACGGACAAACAGGAGGGAGTAAAATGCCGAATTTTCAAACGCGGATTTGCAAAATAAACAGGAGCAGGGCCTTGCGGGCGGTGTTTATTCTCTGCTTTGCAGTCGTGGTCGCGGCGGCCGGTTGCCTGAACGCGGAAGGAGCGCCTCTTACTATAACAGTAAATCCTCCGAACCCTGAGGTTAACTACGGGACTTTGGTAAAATTCCAAGCGTATGCGGATGGCGGAACGTCGCCATATTTCTACCAGTGGGAAAGATTCGATGGCTCAAAATGGAAAGAAATTGACGACGCGTATGAAAGCTATTACCAAATATTCGCGCGTAGTAACGGCGAACAATTCCAAGTTGTGGTGACGGACAGCAGCTTGCCTGAACCTGCAACGGCAACATCAAATATCGCGAAATTGACGGTGTACCCCGTCATAGAGATTTTCGACCAGCCCGAAAGCCGCATCACAGTCACGGAGGGCAATATCAACCGCGCCATGACGGTTCACGCTCGCGCAAATCCGCCGGCGCCACTCGATTACCAATGGTACGGCATCTATCTTTTCGGCTTAATAGAATCCCCGATTCCGGGCGCGAGGAGATCGAGCTTCGGCATTCCGACGAATTTGAAAGAGGGGACCTATTATTACCAGTGTGAGGTCGGAATCAGGGGCACGAACATCACCAAACGCACCCACATAATAGAGGTGAATGTGGTTCCATTCGTGCCTGGATGCGGCACGGGAATCGCTTCCAGCCCGGCTCTTTGGCTGATTGTCCTGCCCGGCTTGATAAAGAAATCCCTGTATCGGGCGAAAAAACAGTAATACCAAACCAACGTAGGCGCGCATTGCGTGTCCGCTATACATAGTATTCGTTATGTCAAATTGTTGTATATCCAAACCCGACAGATTTTGCAATTTCAATCCGATAGATTTCGTAATTTCAACCCGATAGATTTTGCAATTCCAACCCGATAGATTTTCATCAGGTAACCCGATTGATTTATGTTCGAGCCGCAGCCCGTCAAAGCTGTTCGTCACCACAATGGCGGAAACCTGAGAAGATCGAGAGGCATTTTCACGTTTCAATGCAGGATTCGTCGATCATGACTTTCAACTTTTGAGGTAATCCGGTTTTAAAAGCTGGATGGGCAAATGTGCTGTCTTGCCGTCTTATAGTCGTACTCGTCGTCATATTCGACCGCGCCGAAAAGCGACAGGATATCCGCGTTCTTTCGCCTCCGTATAAACTCTGTCAGCGCTAAATTTACCGTGTCTTTCTTGGTTTTTAATCCTCCCGCCCTCAAGGCGGTTTCCAACAAGCCAGGGTCAATAGCTAAATTTGTCGCCATTGGGCCGCACCTCCTTTACTGTGTGGCATTGTACACAATTATTTGTGTAAGCACAAGCGGATGCAGCCCTGTAATCCGTTCGCGCGCTCTAAACCGTTGCAATCAGGCGCACGCATATTATTTGTTATTTGTCAAGTACGGCTTGCGCTGCGTGAAGTGTTATTTACAAATATTGCGAAAAGATTGTATAATTTGAATTAACGTGCGTTAAGCAAAATTAACGTATCAAAACAAAATATAGGGGGTTTTTGTAATGAAGAAAGTGTTTGTGGCGTTTACTATTGTTTGCGCGTTTCTGCTCTTCTCCGCCGCGGCTCATGCCGGGGTGATCATGATCCACAACGAAACAGGCGTCGATCTCTGGTATCTCTACCTTTCGGACAGCGGGACGAACGATTGGGAAGAGGACATTTTGGGAGCGAATATCCTGGAAGCCGGCGCGGCTCTTCGAGTCGAAGTAACCGGGTCGTGGAACAGTTTCGACATGAGGGCTCTCGACAGCGACGGAGACGGCGCCGACTGGTTTGGACTTCCCGGCAACGCGAGCGAGATCACTATTTACGCGGACGGAACGGCGGAATATCGTTAGTTAATACAACCTGATATCCAACGGAACAAAGCCCAGGGAGCGCGGATAAGCGATTATTCATCAGGATTCGGCGCCCCCTGGCTTTATTTTTGTTTATCGAACGAAAGGGGTTTTTTGAATGAAGTATTCGATTGACGGCGGACAGTTGCCGGTTGTCAAGTGCGATCTTGACGCAGGTGAGGAGATGTTCACCACATCCGGCGGCATGAGCTGGATGAGCGACAATATCACCATGAGCACGAACATGGAGGGCGGTCTGCTAAAGGGGCTGGGGCGCATGTTTTCGGGCGAGTCGTTATTTATGGCGACTTATAAAGCCGAAAGCGGCCCCGGAATGATTTCGTTTTCTTCGAGCTTCCCCGGGAGCATCATCGCGCTGGATCTCGCCCAGGGCCAAAGCATCATCGCCCAAAAGAGCGCGTTCCTGGCGGGGACGAAAGGCGTGACGCTGTCCGTGCATATACAGAAAAAGATCGGCGCGGGACTCTTTGGCGGCGAGGGCTTCATCATGCAGAAAGTTACGGGACCGGGAACCGTGTTCTTTGAGATAGACGGATCGGCCATTGAATACGAATTGCAGCCCAACCAGATAATGAAGGTAAGCACCGGCCATGTGGCTATGATGAAGGAGTCTGTGAAGCTTGATATTTCCATGGTCAAGGGTTTTAAGAACATCCTGTTCGGCGGCGAGGGGCTTTTCCTTACGACGCTGACCGGCCCCGGACACATCTGGCTGCAATCGATGCCGATCCAGAAAGTGGCGAATCTCATCATTCCGTTCATCCCGATCCCAAGCGGCAGCGGATCGAGCAGCTCGAATAATTCAAGCGGAAATAGCTGAACGCAGACTAAGCGTTCGCGATCGCGAAAAAGCTGCGGCCCCGGCTCGCGCCGGGGCTGTTTCAGATATGAATATGCGAGCCGTCCGCATTATTCCAAATGCACCAGCGCGCGCGGACGCGGATAAATTTATTATTTGTCAACCACGTTTTGCGCTGCCGCAGGGCGCAGGCAACCGCACCTTTACAATACGTATTTTACGTATTACAATACGCCTAGGAGGTGAAGCAATGCAGCGGTCGGAACTGATACGGAGACTTAGAAAGGGAGGCTGGATAGTAGAACCCGGAAATCCACACGGTAAAACCTACCACCCTGACAACCCAAAGTACCGAATACCAGTTCCAAACGGCAGCAAAATCAAGGAAAGAACAGCAAAACGAATACTCAAGGACGCGGGGCTTTAGCAGCTTAACGCGTCCATAAGAATAGAACGGGAGGTTTTTACATGAAGATTATTTTCCCCGCAATATTCGAACCCGCCGAAGATGGCGGCTTTGATGTTATATTCCCGGATATTCCACGTTGTTACACCTGCGGCAACACCCTGATCGAAGCTATTGATATGGCGGAAGATGTTTTGGCAATGACGATTTGGGGATTGGAGAACGACAAGGAACCTATTCCCCAACCAACCCCGTTAGAATACTTATCTTACGAGGCGCCGGCATTTGTAAATTTGATTAAGGCCGATACAGAGAATTACCGCAGGAAATTGGATAGCCGCACCGTAAAAAAAACATTGTCCATTCCGGCGTGGCTTAATCATCAAGCGGAAGCCGCCCATGTCAATTTTTCAGGAGTTTTACAGGAAGCTCTAAAGTCACGCTTGCAAATCAATGACTAAGCCGAAGCAAAGTTCAATACAAATGCCCGCAACAGGGTAAAATAAAATAAAAAAAGACGAGGTTCAGCATGATTCTCTCAACAAAAGAAATAAACAAGGTAAGGCATAAAGCCGAAAAGCCGCTGTACGCGCTTTGCGTTTTGATCACCGTAGTGATAGTGATTTTCGCGGTAATCACTGTCGGAACCGGCGACGATGACTATATCAAGGTGTTGATTTTCGGCGGCTTCGAGAGCGCCGAAGAAAGCGCCGGCGAGGGCGGCGAGGAAGAGGAAGATTCCCTGCTTTTTTGGATCGCGCTGGGTCCGTTTCTGCTCCTCGGCTTGCTCTACTATACTTACGCCCTGTCGAGGGCCGACTCGATACGCGTGACCGAGAAAAATTTCCCCGAGATATACCATAAAAGCGTCGAATTTGCGAAGAAGCTGGGGCTGAAAAAAGTTCCCGCGGTTTACATAGAGCAGCACCACGGTATTCTGAACGCTTTCGCGGCGGCTGTCATCGGGAAAAACTACGCCATGCTGAATGCCGAGATAGTGGATATCGCGTACATGGAGCATAAAGACTTCGACACGGTGTTCTTTGTTCTGGCGCATGAGTTCGGGCATATTTACCTGAGGCACGCCACGTTTTCTTATCTGCTGATGGTTTTTATCCCGCACCTGATACCCGTGTTCGGCCAGATGCACTCCCGCTCCCAGGAGTACAGCTGCGACAGGATAGCGCAGATACTAATGGAGCGCGACTGCGCCCACGAAGCCATGATCCTCTCCGCCGGCCGCCATCTTTATAAATACGTCGACGTGGAGGATTACCTGGCAACCGTAAAAAAAGAAAAAGGGATATTCCTTTGGTTCGTTAATTTAATGGCGACGCATCCGATCATGAAAAAACGCATCGCCGCACTCGCCGACCCGTATAAGAAAAGCGGTAAGCTGTTCTAAATGCGCGTTAGTGTCTGAACGCGCGGGCGCAGCCGACAAACATATCGACGCCCAGTTCCAGCGCGCGGTTTTCGACGTCCTCGTCTCTAATTGAGCCGCCGGGTTGAATTATTGCCGTAACCCCGGCTATGGAAGCTATCTCGACCGTATCGTGAAACGGTAAGAACGCGTCCGACGCAAGGACCGAACCGACAGCCCTGTCGCCGGCGCTGTTTACGGCGAACTCCGCCGCGTCAGCCCTGTTAGTGAAGCCGCCTCCGATGCCGACGGCCGCAAGGTCCTTGGCGAGAGCGACAGCGTTGCTCTTAGCGAGCGTGGCGACCTTCCACGCGAACAGCAGATCGTCCCACAGTTCGGGGCGAGCCTTGCCTATCCACCGTCCCTCGCTCTGTGAGGGCAGGGGCGGCAATCCCGCTCCCTGGACCAGGTAACCGACTCTGTTGCCCGTTATCAGGTCGGCGGGTACGTACCCTCCCGTCGTCGTTATCAGCCTGAGATTACGTTTCGACTTTTTCAGATATTCCATCGCGTCCGGCTCGATCTCGGGGGCGAGGAGTATCTCGTAGAAACGCTCCGATATGAGTGTGGCGAGCGGCAGGTCCACCGGCGCGGTGAAGCCTATTACGCCTCCGAACGCCGACGCCGGGTCACATGCGAGCGCGCGCTCGTAAGCGGCCATCGCGTCGCCGGCAGAGGCGACGCCGCAGGGCGTCGTGTGTTTTACTATAATGCAGGTCGTCGTGCCGCTGAAAAGCGCGTTCCCGTTGAGCAGGGCGTCGACGTCGAGCATGTTGTTGTACGACAGTTCCTTGCCGGAATGCTGGACAAACGGCGGATCGGCAAACGTCGGCATGTAGAGCGCCGCGCTCTGGTAGGGATTCTCGCCGTAGCGTAGTTTCTGCGTCCTACGAAGCGGTATCACGCGCTTCTCCGGCTCCTCGCCGGAACAACCGAGCGCGGCGCGCAATCCCTCGTGAATGGCGGCGTCGTAGGACGCCGTCGCGAGGAATGCCTTCACCGCGAGGTCGCGCCGCGTTTCTTCCGATATGCCGCCGCCTTTCAAGGCTTCGATCAGCGGCGCGTAGTCCGCCCTGTCGGTTATCACGGCCACATGCGCGAAATTTTTGGCGGCTGCCCGAATAAGCGACACGCCCCCGATGTCGATCTTTTCAACCAGTTCTTCCTTTGGCGCGTTATTCCGCGCCGCCTCCTCGAACGGGTACAGCGTACAGACGACGACGTCTATCCGGGGAATGGCGTGTTCGGCGCGATCCCGTTCGTCGCCCTCGTGTCCGCGCCTCGCGAGTATGCCGCCCATTATCTTCGGGTGCAGGGTCTTGACGCGGCCACCGAGTATGGACGGAGTGCCTGTCAAGTCCGCGACCTCCGTCACCTCTATGCCGCAGGACCGCAGATGATCCGCCGTCCCGGAGCTGGAGACTATCTCGTAGCCTGCGGCTGCGAGAGCCGCCGCGATTTCCGCGACACCGTCCTTATCCCAGACTGATATAAGAGCTTTTGGCTTATCCATCAGATCAACCCCTTAGAATTTTTATCATGTGCGCCCCTGCATTTCCCAGGGGATGTCACTCCTCGGGAACGGCGGAAATAATGAACAACTGGTCCAGCTGGCTTCGTTCCACTTGCGACGGCGCGCCTGACAGCGGGCACTGGGCTTTCTGGTTCTTAGGGAAGGCCATTACGTCGCGTATGGATTTCGCGCTGCATATCGCCATCACTATCCTGTCGAGCCCGAGGGCTATTCCTCCGTGCGGCGGGGCGCCGAACGACAGGGCCTCCAGCAGGAAGCCGAAACGTTTTTTCGCCGCCTCCGGCGAGATGCCCAGGGCGTCGAACACTGCGCTCTGCGTCGCGGGGTCGTGTATTCTTATCGAACCGCCGCCCAATTCCGTCCCGTTCAGTACGATGTCGTAGGCGCGGGCGCGGACGCGTCCGGGGTCGGCCGACATGAACTCCAAATCCTCCGGCTTCGGGGACGTAAACGGGTGGTGCACGGCAGACCAGCGGCGTTCGTCCTCATCCCACTCGTACATTGGAAATTCCGTCACCCATAGGAACTTCCAGCCCTCGGAAACCAGGCCGCGCGCGCGGGCGGTCTCAAGGCGTATCTGTCCCAGCATCTCGCACGCCTTCGTCCATTTCGCGTCCGCCATCAGGAACAGCGCATCGTCCGCTGTGAGGCCGGATTTCAGAACGAGGTCGCGCTGTCCTTCGTCCGTCAGGAATTTTACCAGGGGACCCTTGAGCGCGCCGTCCTGTATCCGGAAGTTCGCCATCCCCGCGCTTCCAAGCTCTTTGGCGCGGTTCTCCCAGTCGGACAGCTCCTTGCGCGACAGGCTCCCGCCGCCGGGCAGCCTAAGCCCCTTTACCGCGCCGCCTGACGATATAAGCGCGGCGAAGGGGTTTTCTCCGTCCCTGAAAATATCCGTGAGATCGATTATCTTCATGTCGATCCTGAGGTCGGGTTTGTCGCTTCCGTAGCTCTCCATCGCCTCTTTCCACGTGACGCGGGGGAAGGGCTCCGGTATGTCCGCGCCGGTCGTCTCCTTGAAGAGCCCGGCGAGGTAGGGTTCCGTGACGCCCATCACGTCGTCCTCCGTGACGAAGCTCATCTCGACATCCACCTGCGTGAACTCGGGCTGCCTGTCGGCGCGGAGGTCCTCGTCGCGGAAGCATTTTGCTATCTGGATATACCTGTCGCAGCCGCTTATCATCAGTATCTGCTTGTATATCTGCGGGGACTGCGGAAGGGCGTAGAATTCGCCCGGATTCACCCTGCTGGGCACGAGATAATCCCTCGCCCCTTCCGGCGTCGATTTTGTGAATATCGGCGTCTCGATTTCGAGGAATCCGTTCGCGTCGAAATAGTTTCGCGTGTATTGCACGGCCCTGTGGCGCGTCCTCAGGTTCTTCTGCATCCCGTCCCGCCTGAGGTCGATATAGCGGTACTTCATGCGGAGGTCCTCGCTCACGCCGTCAGCGGCGTCCGGATCGAACGGCGGAAGGTTGCTGGGAGAGAGCAGGATAAAATCGGAGGCCATCAGTTCCACGCCGCCCGTGGAGAGATTGGGGTTCTCGGTCCCCTCGGGGCGCTTCCGGAGAGTGCCGCGCACCGCAAGCACATATTCGCTCCGCAGGTCCTTTGCCCGCGAGTGAACGTCCGGAACCAGTTCGGGGTTGAACACTATCTGAGTCACGCCGGTGTGGTCCCATAACTCTATAAAAATAATGCCGCCCAGGTCGCGCCTGGCGCGGAGCCAACCGTTAAGCGCGACGGTTTTGCCCGCGTCCGCCTCGCGCGCTTGGCCGCATCGCATGGTGTATTTCCATTCGTCGGTGAAGATGCCGGAGATCATCGTGAACCCTCTTTCCATTGTTTGATTTTTTCGGCCGCGGCGCCGCGCGGTATTGCCTCCTGTATTCCTGTGCCCATGTCCTTTATCGTGACGGCGCCTGAGGCTATTTCGTCGTCGCCTATTATGCAGACGAATTTCGCTCCGGCCTGCGAGGCCCCTTTCATCTGCGATTTCATCGAGCGTCCCATAAAGTCCATGTCGGCGGACAGCCCGTCCGAGCGCAGTTCGTGGGCGAGCGCCGCCGCCTCGCATTCCCCGCCGGACCCTGCCGTAACGACGTAAACGTCGGCGGAGGGTTCGCGTCCCATGTTCGCGCCCTGCGCTTCCATGCTTATGACTATACGATCGATCCCCGACGCGAAGCCGACGCCTGGCACATGCGGTCCGCCTATCGCCTCCGCGAGGTTGTCGTATCGTCCCCCGCCGCAGACCGCGTTTTGCGCACCGAGGTCGCCGGAAAGGATTTCATAGGCGGTTTTGGTGTAGTAATCGAGGCCGCGGACAAGCCTGTTGTCCACTCCGACGGAAGCTCCGAGGTTTCCGAGCCCGCGCCGAACCGCCGCGAAGTGGTCGCCGCACTCGCCGCACAGTGACTCTATCACCGAGGGCGCGGAGTCCCCCACTTCGCGGCATTCTGGTCGCTTGCAGTCGAGAATGCGGAGAGGGTTCCTGTCCAGGCGTCCCCTGCAATTTTCGCAAAGGCGATCCGCGCGCGACTCGAAAAATTTTTTGAGCGCCTCACGGTACGCCGGCCTGCACTCAGGGCAACCCACCGAATTAATGAGGACCTGGAGGTTCGACAGCCCAAGCCTCCTGAATATCTCCATAGAGAGGTCGATTATCTCGACATCCGCGAACGGGCTTCGCGCTCCCAGTATCTCGAAATCGATCTGCGCGAACTGCCTGTAACGTCCTTTCTGCGGCCTCTCGTACCGGAACATCGGCCCCCATCCCCACAGCTTCACCGGCTGGGGCCGCCGCCTCATGTCGTGCTCCAGGTAGGAACGCACCATCGACGCGGTGAGTTCCGGACGCAGCGTGATGCTGCGGTCGCCCCTGTCGATGAAGGTGTACATCTCCTTTTCCACGACGTCGGTCGCGTCGCCTATGCCTCTGCTGAAAAGTTCGGTGTGCTCGAAGATGGGGAGCATTACCTCCCTGTATCCGAAATCGTCCGCGACATCCCTGGTGACGTCCATAACCCCGGCCCACTTCCAGGATTCGTCTCCAAGAACGTCGCGCGTGCCCCTCGGGGCTTTGATGGCTTCCATACGGCAGTTCCCCCAGACCATTACAATTAATAACAATTTTATTATATCATCAGGAGAAGCGGCTCTACACAAGTCCGACGAGTTTCCACCAACCTATCATGACCGCGCTCGTTATTAAAACATTAATTGTCTGGGGAATCGCCATGCGAACCACGTCCCCGGTCGTATAACCCCGTTTATCGTCAACCCCAAGCAATATGGGCAAATTCTGGTAGGGAAGGACCCAATGATTCGTAATCGCCCCGAACGTCAAAAAAGCCGGCACAAGCGGATGAAATCCTAAAGATGTCCCGACCGTAATAAGCGCCGGGGTCGCGATCCCGAGCGACGACATGGCGCTGCCAAGCATCATATGCAGCGCCATCGCGATCAGCGTTATAACAAGTGCGAACAAAAACGCCTGCTGAGGTATTCCAACCGATATGAGAACGCTTGTTATCCACGCGCTCATTCCGGACGCCATACCGACATTTCCGACCGTCATAAGGGAAACAAAGAAGAATACGGTTGTCATGTCCAGCGCTTTCCACGAATCGGAATTCAGCAGCCCGCCTATCACGGGAAAGCACATGCACACGCAAATGAAAATGGACGCCCAGCCCGGGTCCAAGCCGAAAGCGCCTCCGAATATCCACAAAAGAACGACCGAAATAATATAAAACACCATTTTCCTTTCGTCCGCGCTCAAAGCGCCGAGAGCCGACAGTTTTTCTCTAAACTCGGCCATCGGCATGGCGATGTTCTCCGTTCTGTTTATAAATATAAGCTGCGCCGCGCAGGTCATGACAGTGGTGAATATGCCCGGCACGCCCATGTATTTGAACCATTCGAGGTATGTTACGGGCGCTCCGGCCATGGCGGTCACCATTATGGAGAAGCTTGACAGCCCTGTGAGCAGGATCATTGAAGTCGGAAGCGCTCCAATGAATATAGCGATGCGGATTTGTGTGGTATGCGCTTTCGAGAGCTTGAGCTTCAAGGCCACATTCTCAATGATCGACGCAAGCAGGATACACCTTGGCGACGGTTGGGGTATGACGACGCTGAGCAGAAAGCAGAGCGTGTAGCAGGATATTATCAATCCCCTGAAATCCTTCGCGAAACGCGACATATACATAAGGCACAGCCTGCCGCCAAGTCCGGAGCTTGAGAAGGCCTGCGCTATTAAATAACCGCCTATAACCAGGTAAATGCCGTCGTTTTGCCACGCGGAAAAGACCGTTTCCATAGGAACGGTCTCTCTGTCCAACATATAGACAAACAGGAACGTGACGAACATACCGGTGAATACGGGCGGAACGGCCCCCGTCGCGAGCCAGACCACGAAAAGCGTCGTAATCGCGAGACATTTATGACCGTCAGGGCTGATATTGGCGATCGGAATCAAAAGAATCGCGGCAAAAGCCGCAAAGCCGGCGACTAAACCAGCGATTCTCTTTATGTTTCCATTTTCCGTTTTAATTGTCATCAGTCCCGAAACGCTTCGGGAATATCCGTGCCATGCGCTTTCATAGCGGGCAGCGCTATTTTCTTGACTTCATCGGTAAAAACATCCGGGAGTTGGCAAAAGAACGAACGCCAGGCAATATAACTCCCGCCCTCGCCCAGTTCGGTCATGACGCGGCAGAGTTCGGTGCGGCTCTCCTGCTCCGTGACGCCTTCGCGGTCGAGAACGCCCACATTGTCGAAGCCGCCGCAAATACACAGTTTATCGCCGTATTTCCGCTTGATCTCAAGCGGTTTGTTCGAAATCTGTAACGGGTGTATCGCGTCCGCGCCGAGTTCGACGATATCCTCGATCAAGGGAAGCACATGTCCGCAGCAGTGGAGGATATAAAACATTCCGCACTCATGAACGGCGTCGATCGTGCGTTTGAGGTACGGCTTTATCATTGTCCTCCAGGTAGCGAGCGACATAAACATCGAGTTGTCGGTGCTGTAATCGTCGAAGTTCATGATCGCGTCGGGCTTGTAATATTTATGTACGCGCTTGATAAGCCCGACGCGGTAAACCGTATATGCCTCGAAAAAACGCAATACCGCGTCCGGGTCTTCCAGCAGGGCGCACAGCGCGTCCTCGAAGGTGGAAAGCCTTATGAGCCTCTCAAACATGCCGTTATGCAACTGCACGATGGAAAATCTGTTTTCGCGGTCCCAGTCCTTCGTGTCGCGCTTTGCCGCCGCTTCCCAGTCGCGGGCGTCGAGGTCGGGGAACGCCGCCTGGCTTTCCCAGTTGGTCCAATCGGTTACCACAGGAACGCCTATCTTCGGCACGGGGCTCATGGAATCGGGGGTATACACATACACCGTTCCGAACTCATCCGCCCCTTCGGTATCTCCCTCGTAACGCTCCTCAACCGCGGATTGAAGGGTAACGTCGCAGTCTGTTATGTTATTGGGAAGCCAGAGCGTCTCTTTGTGCCGCATGGCCAGTATCACATTCTCACGTCTTGTCATAGTACATTTTTACCTCCGTGTTGTGATTTTCAGGTTGTAAGGGAAGACTCAGGCCGGTTCCCGTTCCATCTTCCTCTTCCGATAAAGCTTGATTATCTGCGTGGCTGTGACTGCTATAAGCGCGCCGACACCTATCAACAACAGGATATGATTCCGCCGGCCAAAGAACAGAAGCAAGGTGATACTACTTGTTATCAACAGGAGCTTTTCGAGAATGTTTGTGGGCGTGAGCATATAGTTGCACCAAATGAATTGGAGATAGGTGAACATCAGCCCGAGAAGTATGATGTCAAGCCATGTCCAGAGCGACGCAAAACTGGTTGCCATGGTGACGGCCGGCGCGTATATCAGCATGAAAGGCATCAGGAACCCGGTCGCCGCTACCTTGCAGCTTTCGATAGCGGTCAGGCCGTATGGCGACCCCGCTTGGCGGCTGGCCACAAGCGAGACGAGCGCGACCGGCGGCGTGATCGTCGAAAAAGCGGCCGGATAAACGATAAAGAAATGCGCGAGCGCGAACGGAACCCCCATCTTGACAAGGACCGGCACCGCGAACGCCGCGGCGGTGAAGTACGCGGCGACGGACACGCCCGCCATACCGGCGATAATGCTTACGACATAAAGTATCATAAGCGCTACGAACAGGGAACCGCCGCTCCAGGTATCTATCCCGGACGTGAGCTTGATGCCGAGGCCGCTCGACGTGAACGTCGCTACGAGCAGGCCGATGACGGCGCATACGCAGCCGACCTGCGCGCCGGATATGCCCCCGTCGATAAAGCCCCTTATGAGATCTCTGAATTTAGGGCGGTACGACTTTGGCGTCAGAAAGCTCATGACTATGACGGTGACGATTACGCGGAACGCCACGTTCATGACCGAGTACCCCCGCGCAAACAGAAAAATGATCATTGCGAAAGGCACGATAAAACTCAAACCTCTGTATTTTATAATATCCATGTCCACATCGGGCCTCGTGAGCCTCTTTTTCTTCATCTCGGGGTGCTTGAGCGCGTTAAGGTGACAGTACAGCGCCAGGCCGGAGTAGTACATAATCGCCGGTATCAGGGCCATTTTACATATCTCGAAATACGGAACGCCGGAAAAACCCGCCATGGCAAACGCTATGATGCCCATGACCGGAGGGAGTATCTGCCCTCCGTTCGCCCCGGCGGATAATATGGCTGCGGCCTGTACGCCGGTGTAGCCGGATTTCTTCATGCTGTCAAGGCAATACGGGCCCGTTATCGAGACATTGGCAATGCCGCTGCCGACCACGCTCCCCACAAGCGCCGTGTTAAGGATAGTTATCTGGGCGCTGCCCGAGCGAAAACGGCCGACCAGCAATTTCCCGAATTCATAAAAGAACGACTGCACGCCGGTTGCTCCGAGAAGCCCGCCGAATACGGAAAACAGAAAGACGAAGTCCGCCGATATTGCGATCGTCGGGTCGTAAAGCCCGGTCTTCAGGCCGATGGAAAGATTCGCTATCGTTATCTTCCACGGATACGCCGTCGTTGTAAAGGGCTGCGGCATGTTTCTGCCGAAACTCGGGTATATGATGACAAGCAGAACAAGCACGGGTATAAACCAGCCATATCCGAGATACGCCGCGTAAAAGGCCAGCGCCAGCATGATAACGCCGATAATCAGATCCATATCTGTGCTGGACCACGAGCGCACTCGTAGCATTTCGACGTTCATCGCGATATAAACGGTGAATACCGCGCAAAGAACAACAGACGCCAGAAGGATAATCGTGTGGATTTTACTCTTTGTTTTCTGGATGGTCAGCATGAAGATAATCGCGAATGAGAACGACATGTGGCAAGTGAGATAAACTTCTCTGCTCAAAAAAAATATTTGCGTGTAAAGCAGATGAATGGCTACCATTGTAAGCGACGTCACGCCAAGCATTATCTTTACTGTTCTGTCGCTCAACAGGCCGTTTGACCCGACGGTGCGTTTAACGCTTTCTTCCATAATTCCCAACACGCCCCTTTTTGGTAGTACAAACTAAGCGCCCGGGACGGGCGCTTAGTAAATTAGTGTACCTGCGTACAAGCCGGCGTATTCGCGTTTGCGAATACTTGCGTACACATAACTTGAGATTTATTGGCGCGGGCGTATCGGAATGCCTCTTTCATTGTAGAACGCTTCTGCGGCGGGATGGATATACTCCGGCGTGTCGAGCATCGCCATAGTCTCCGGGGTCACGTAACCGCCGTTCGGCAGATAATCGACGAACCTGTGCGAGTTGTCGGCCATGACCCGCAATATCTCAAGGATGATCTCGTCCGGCATGTCCTTATGGGAACTCCAGCCGAGATAGTCGCACATGAGGTTGAGGTCATAGTCGCAGGACGCGTCGTACTTACCCGCTGGAACTGTCAGCACGCCGGGCATGAGATCGTGTCCGAGCGATTTCTTCGCTTCGATGAGGAATTCTTTCGGCTCGTAGGATATAAACGTGATCTCGTTGCGCGCAAGGAGCTCCGCCATCGCGGGGTTCGGCGCCCATACGTCATAAGAGGGGCTGTACGCGAAGCCGCCGCCGATGATGGCGTCCACCCTTCTGTCCGTCAGCGCGGTGACGGCGTCGTTGAACGTAAGGTACTCGGCCCTTATGTTGATGCCCATCAGCCTGAACATTTCCTCCTGAATATCGACGCGCGGCATGTTCGGCCTTGTGCCGAGCGCGACGCGCTTGCCCTCGAGGTCGTAAAGCGTCTTGATGTCGGGATTATTCGTCATATATCCATTTGACACAAGGCCGTAGCTGGCAAATGTCCTGAAATCCTCGTAGGGGCCGTTAAACGGAGGCAGGCCGAGCAGCGCGTCCTGTATGATGACGTATGCGATCGCCTTCGTCCACATTTCCGGCCGATTGCTGATCATCATGGCCGATTCGCTCGGTCCGGGGGACTCAAGCGCCGTCGCCCTCAGCCAATCGCTGTTCTGATTGATCAGATCGGCTAGCGCGACGCCCTGAATATACGTGCTTGTGCCGTTGATGTTCGTGTAGATTTCAATATCATAAGGCTCCCTCGCGGATGCCGCTGTCGCAAAAAGAAGCGCGGACAGGGCCACCATCAAAACGACGAACATTCTCTTCTTCATAATCCTTTTCCTCCATTCTTTTGGTCGGCTCTAAACATACATTGCCTTGAGATACAGCGCGCGCATCTCCTCCGGGCTCGTGCTGCGCGGGCAGTGCAGCCAAATCTTCGTCCGCTGGGCGTCTTTCACCATTTCGTCGAGATGCTCCTCGCCCACGCCCATGGCCGCGAGATTCTTGGGAAGCCCCAGTTCGAGATTCAGCTTCCTGAGATACGAAATAAGCGTATCCGTGTGGAAGTCGTCCGTATAACGTCCGCCGGCGGCGGTATTCAGTATGTTGTAAATCTTTTTATATCTCCCCTTGTCCGCCAGGGCGTTGAACTCCATTGTCGTCGGAAACAGCATTGCGTTGGCAAGCCCGTGCGGGATATGGTAATAACCGGTGAGGGGATGCGAGAGCGCGTGCGCCTGGTTCGGCAGGCATAGCGAAAGCGTGATGCCGGCCAGCGCGCTTCCCATCAGCATGTCCCCTGCCGCGGATAAATCCGCGCGGTTTGCGATAAACGGGCGTATACTGCGTCCGATAAGTTCCATCGCTTTTTCGGCCGTCGCGTCGGAAAAAGGAGTCGCGAGATCGCTCAAATAGCATTCGACCGCGTGGATCAGCGCGTCCATACTCGTGGCGGCGGCGACCGAGGGCGGCAGGGTCGTGATGAGCTCGGGGTCGAGAATCGCTGTGCTCGGGAGGAGCTTATCGTTCAGCACGACCATTTTGTACTTATGATCGGCATCGGTTATGACCGCGTTCCTGGTGACTTCGCTGCCTGTTCCGGCGGTGGTCGGCGCGCAAATGAAAGGCGGCGTCTCATGCGGCACGGGCAGGTAGTATCCCGCGTAGTCGTTGACGCGCGTGCCGCTCCTTCCGACGATGACTACGCCCTTAGCCGTATCCATCGCGCTGCCGCCGCCCACCGCGACGACCGTATCCGCGTTTTCGCGCGTGAACATCTCCACGGCTTTTTCGACTATCCAGCAGCCCGGATCGGGATCGACGTCCGAGAACACCGCGGACGCGATGCCGCCGCCGTCAAGAATCTTCACCACCCTTTCGGCAAGCCCTATCGCCACAAGCCCGGGATCCGTGACAAGCAGCGCCTTTTTGCCGTTAAGCTTTTTGACCTGCTCAGCCAGCGCGCTTATGCTTCCATTGCCAAAGATTATGTCTTGCTTTACCGAAAAACTCTGCAGATTCATCCGCACCCTCCCTTCAATTCCTTGAAACCCGCAGTGTTATACTGCTTCTCCGCGCTTTCTCGCCAAGCTTTTCACCACGGAAGTTTTAATATCGGGGAACAGTACAACAGCGCAGAGCGCGACGCCGACGATATTGACCAACAAGCTGGTCGGCCAGATAACGACCAGTGCTATAGCCACGAGCAATACCCTTCGCCACACCGCAACATGAGTATGCCAATACCCCGACAGGGCGATACATACCGCGAAGATAGCGCCGCCGAGCAGAACCGTGTCTGTCAAGGTTCTCGCAAGCGTCGCGCCCTCCAGTACGATGGAAGGCGTGTAACAGAATACAAAGGGAACGATATAAGCCGCAATCGCCAGACGAAAGGCTGTAAAACCCACCTTATTCGGATTGGCCCCTGCCAGAGGCGCGGCCGCGAAACAGGAAACGGCGACCGGCGGCGTGATGTTGGAGACCACGGAGAAATAAAACACAAACAGATGCACCGCTATTTTGGGTAATCCAAATTGCTCCAGAGGCGGAGCTATCAGAATTGCCACGAGCGAGTACGCGGCCACCGACGGCATTCCCATGCCTAGAATCAACGAGGCTATCGCCCCGCAGAACAGGAGCAGGAATAAGTTGTCCTGCCCTATGCGAATGAGGGCGAGGCTCATGTTAAACGCCAGTCCCGTGGCGTTGATGCTGCCCACGATAAGCCCGGCCGCCGCCATCACTATTCCGATCCCCAGGATCAGTTCGCCGCATTCCGTGAAGGCTTCCAGCAGTTTTTTCCAAAAACCGACTCTGTTCTCCGCCTTTATGAGCATACAGGGAATGGCGACGAATCCCGCTATGACGGCCGACATGGCCGGCGGGAGCATGATGCCGAACATGCAGAACAGCAGCACGCATATCGGCGGTATTATGAACCAGCCGCCGCGTATCGCGGGGAAAGGTTTAGGCAGTTGTTCAACGGGTATTTTTTTGAGATTGAGTTTCGCCGCGTCCATATGAACCTGAACAAATGTGGCGAAATAGAACAACAAAGCGGGAATCAGCGCCGCCAGAGCTACTTTGGCATAAGGGACGCCTATCGTCTCGGCGATGATGAACGCCGCTATGCCCATGACGGGAGGCATGATCTGCCCCCCCGACGACGCCACGGCTTCGACCGCGCCCGCCATATGCGGAGGGTATCCGGCTTCTTTCATCATCGGAATCGTAACCGACCCGGTCAAAATCACGTTCGTCATGGGGGCTCCCGTAATGGTGCCGACGAGCCCCGACGCGACGACGGCCGTCTTCGCGCTGCCGCCCTGCGACTTGCCGCAGAAAAGCAGCGCGAAATCGATAAAAGCCCTGCCGCCGCCATAGTGGAGCAAAATTTGGCCGAAGAAGATAAACGCTATACCAACCGTTGCGCCGAAAGTCAGCATGTACATGAGGCTGTTCGGGTCAAGATAGATATAGTTGACCATACGCATCAGCGTAAAGGGACGGGTCGCCAGCACACCGGACAGGTTCGAGCCGAATTTCGTGTACAAAAGAAATACGGAACATATTATCGGCAGAACCAAACCCATGGAACGCCGTAAAGCCTCAAGGATCAGCAGGATGGAGAGCAAACCAAAAAAAGTGCGCTCGGGGGAGGGCCTTCCCATTTGCATCACGATCTTCGGATAGTTGATCGCCACGTAAAGTCCGCCCATCAGGGAGAGGATCACCAAAATCAAATCAGTGACATTGAAATCGGCGCCCTTTTTATACGGGGTATTAAGAAACGTTCCGGCTAGCACCATCGCAAGATAGATACCAAGATATTGTTCCGTATACATGGCATATTTAAAATATGCCGGAACATCTATGATGATCATCAAGCCAATGACCGCGACAAGCGGAAAGGCTAGTTTACGAAGCTTTTCGAAGAGTTCGTTGAAAAAAGCCTTCTTGCCGGACATCGCGTTATCCATTCTCCCATTACCCCTCCCCGTTCTTTACTCTCCTACATCAACAGCGCTTGCTGAGTCGCTTCGGCAGCGTCAGTCCACAAACCGACCTCTTTGTAAAATTTCACGGCGCCGTCGTGATAAGGAACCATGAAGTCCGCGACTACATAATTTTCCGGAATCCAGCCTCTTCCCCAAACGTGCGCTTCGGCCAAGTCGGCGTGATTCTCGTAGATCGCCTTCATGATCGAATACACTTCATCCTCGCTCAGCGCGGTGGTGACTGTCATCTGAATGGGATAAGCGGTCAGAACGGTCGGCACCTTGACGGTCCCGCCGGGAGGCGTAACTATCGCCGTCGCGCCCGGAACCAGGCGGTCATATGTGGCTTGAAGGCTCGCGGGAACTCCGTTGGCTTCCAGCTCTTCGGGGGTCAGATTGCCGATCGGAAGGATGAGAAGGCCGACGGCTTCATCCAACTGCATCGAAGCCGGCGCTGTGTTGGCGCCGCTGAAAACGCAGTCCACGCGGCGCTCCTGCAGCGCCCGGAGTCCCGCGTTGAGGTCGGCGATCGGAATTATCTCGCAGTCGTCGATGGTCATGCCGACCGATTCAAGCGCGGCGTCGACCAGGAGAACGGTCAGTTGGTTGCCCCCGTACTCGTAGCCCACGCGTTTCCCTCTGAGGTCCGTTATACTCGTGATCCCGGAACCGGCAAGAACCGTCATCGTACAGTGATTCGACCAGTTGCCGCTCGCGAGCAGGCGTAATTCCTCGTGAGTCTCATCGTAATTGACGGTGCCTGTGTACGCCCATACGAGGTCCATGACGGCAATCATCGCGGCGTTTACGACTCCGTCCTTAATGTCGGGCATGAAGGCGTCAGCGCCGGAATACGGCAACACCGTGGCGGAATAGGGCGTGTTTTCGGATATTATCATCGCAATGCCCGCGCCAAGGGCGTAGTACGACGTGCCCACCGCCTGGGTGGCGATGTATATCTGCGAAGCCTCGCCCGCCGCGGCAAGGGGAATAAGAAACAACGCGATTGCTAAAAAGATGTAAAGTGCCTTTCTCGAAGCTTTTCCCATTGATTTGACCTCCCTGATATTTTTTCACAGAGCAGAACCGAGTTTCAAAACCACGGACACGGAGTTTTTGGCATATCCCGCGGCAATCCCCCCTCTCTACCTCGAAGAATTTTTAACTGATCGGTTCTTCAAGGCTCCGACTGTGTTATGCAGAAGATTGGGTAAACTTATCAAATAACGGGGAAGGTTTCAATTCATTTTCTTGTTGTGATTGATTCAGATGCGGAATAAGTACCGTTCCCCGCTCCGGCTCGCGGCGAATTCGGCGTTTATCGCGGCGGCATTTCCGAAGCCGCGTGATTTTCCGCCGGCGCGTTGTAATAATCCAGGGCAAAATCCAGAAACTTCCTGCTTGTTTTGCTTAACCTCTCGTTGCGGGTGATTATGGCCGTGGTCAATACCCGTTCTTCGTCAAGCCCGATTATTTTCAGGCAGCGGTCCGCTATTCTGTTCGCGACTTGCTTCATCAGAAGCGTGACCCCCTGGCCCTGCGCGACGAAGTGCCTTATCGTGCCAAGCCGAAACTCCGAGCCCGCCAATCTCGGATAAAACCCTGATTTCACGCATTCATCAACGCATGTTTTCAGCATACAGGTGCTCTCTCCCAGAAGAAAGAACGTCTCGCCCTCGGCTTGCGACAGGCTGACGCGCTCATATTTTGCCAGCGGATGATCCATACCCGCCACTAAAACCATTTCATCCCTGATTATGGGAAAAATATTAAAATGGAATCCGTTATCGATGTAACTCGTCCGTAAAATTCCAATATCCGCCCTGTGGTCTTCAAGCTCTTTTATCGCGTAACGCGCGTCCTCCTCAAAAATATTTACCCTGATGTCGGAATTCCGCCTGGAAAAGCTTGTGATCATGTCGGTGAGCCCATAACAATTAAGCACCGGAATTGACGCGATGGAAAGCGTCCGTGAACCGGTCGGCAGAAATTCCTTTACCGACGTCTGCATTCTCATATATTCATCAACTATTTTTTCGGCGTGCATATGGAGGGCTTTACCGGCGCTTGTCAGTTTTATATTTCGCGTCGTGCGTTCAAAAAATGTTGTTCCCAGCTCTTTCTCAAGCGATTTTATATGCTTTGACAGGGACGACTGCGATATGCACAATTCTTCAGCCGCCACAGAAAAATGAAGCGTTTTAGCAACAACGAGGAAAAAGTGGAGTTGTTCAATATTCATTGCACACCTCCCGGCGCCTTTTACAACAACGGCAATATATTCCCGCCGGGAATATATAAGCAGTTAATAATGAATTGAATTTTTGTCAATTCTAAATTAAAATTTTTATATTGTTAATTATAGCATGAAAAAAGATTCATAAACACATCCGTTGCAGAAACTTCTATAAATTTTACGGCAGAGGTCGCAAAATGGCAATCAAGTTCTATCAAATGGGAGTAATAAAAGGTATGCCGGGGAAGCTGACGGTAGACTGCGGAGAAATTACCGTATCCGGACTTATCGGCGCGCTGTGCGAAACATACGGGGCGCAAGTGAGGGATTCAATGCTGTCGGAAAGCGGAGAACTTGACTGCGAGCTCATGCTCGTCGTCAACGGAAGCGTTCTGAAGCGCGATGGTATGCTGTCCTCGATCATTCCCGACGGCAGCGAAGTATTGCTCTCCGTGATTTTGGCGGGCGGTTAAGTAAAGGAGGCAATCACATGGCTTATGGCAGCTATATGGGAAAAATATTGTTCGTCGATTTGTCTTCCGGCGAAACGGAAGTGATGACACCGGATGAGAATTTTTACAGGGAGTATATCGGCGGATACGGGTTGGGCGTCCGCGTCCTGTTCGAACGAATAAAGCCCGGAACGGATCCCTTAGGGCCGGACAACATTATCGGTTTTGTGACCGGCCCCTTTGTCGGCACGAAAAGCCATGCGGCCGGACGCTTTAATGTGGTGTTTAAATCCCCGCTTACGGGCGGCTGGGGTGACTCGAGCTGCGGAGGCCATTTTGGGCCCAAGCTGAAGCGCACGGGCTACGACGCGGTATTCTTTACCGGAAAAGCCGCAAAACCCGTGGCTGTCGTTTTATGCGACGGCGATATTGAAATCCGCGACGCCGCTCACCTGTGGGGCAAAGACACGACGGAAGCGGAAGATATATTTCTGGAAGAGCTGGGCAAAGGTTTCGGCGTATGCTGTATCGGCCCCGCGGGTGAAAAACTGAGTAAAATCGCCGCCGTCATGCACGATCACGGCCGCTGCGCCGCCCGTATGGGGCCGGGCGGGGTAATGGGCTCGAAAAATTTAAAAGCCTTTGCGGTCAAAGGCTCGCGCACAGTTGAGATCAGCGACGAACAGGCGTATAACGAAGTTCTTGAGATATTGAAAATCGGAGCGACGACGGAAAAGAGCAGAATGTTCGAGCGCATCAGCACAAACGGCACTTGCGGCGTGTACGTAAACAACGTGGCGATACAGGACGCCCCGACCCAAAACTGGAAGGCCCTCTCCAAAGACCTGTACCCGCTGGAAGCGGCGGAAAAGGTCGGCGCGGCGGCTTATCTTCCGTTAAAAAAGAGAGTGTATGCCTGCGCGCAGTGTCCTATCCACTGCGGCGCGATTCTGGAGGCAAAGGATGAGGACGGTAATACCTACGAAACGCACCGCCCGGAATACGAAACGATTTCATGCTTCGGGAGCCTGCTGGTAAATGACGACATAGACGTCGTCATGATCGCGAATGAAAAATGCAACCGGTACGGTATCGACACAATTTCAGCGGGCGGCACCATCGGGTTTGCGATGGAATGTTTTGAAAAAGGCATACTGACCCTTGAGGATACGGACGGGCTCGATCTCTCGTGGGGGAACGGCAAATCCATACTCAAGATGCTTGACCTTATGGTGGAAAGAAGCGGAATCGGAGCTGTCTTTGCCGACGGAAGCAAATCCGCGGCCGAAAAACTGGGGGAGCGCGCCGAGGGTCTCGCAATTCATACCGGCGGCGTTGAGCTGGCCGCGCACGACCCGCGATGCTGGCCGGGGTTCGGCTACGGGTACGTTTTTGACGCTACGCCGGGGCATCACTGCCAGGGCACGGTCGGTTTCATGGAGCACGGTTGGCTTGACCGCGATATTAACGCTATTTTAGACATCTCGAAGCTCGGCGAAAATAAATACGATTATTCCGGCAAAGGAAAACCTCTCGCCATGCTCAACAGTTGGTTTCATTTCTTTAACGGGACCGGGTTGTGCATTCTGGGAAAGTTCGCTTACTTCCGTTACCCTGTGTTGGAGATGCTCCGCGCGGTCGCCGGCTGGAGCGGCTTTTCGATGGAGGATGCTCTGGAAGCGGGTGAACGAATCAACACGCTTCGGAATATGTTCAATATCCGCGAGGGCTTGATCGCGCATAAGGATTTTGCGCTTCCGAAACGCACGCAGGGCATACCGCCCTTCGAGGACGGGCCGACGGCGGGTATCACGCTCGATATGGATCGCGTGCGCAAAGACTATTACGCGGAAATGGACTGGGACGTCGAGACGGGTGTGCCGTCCGATGAAAAGCTCAAAAAGCTCAAGTTGTATGATATAGTAAAAAGAAGCACGTAATTTAAATCATCACGCGTACAACCATCCTCCGCTTTAAGCGCGGGATGGTTGTACGCATTCATGTTTGCTACAACGCCAGTTTGAAAACTTCCAGGATTTCTTTTTCCCTCAGCAGGACAATGCCGTTTCCCGTGCCTACGTGTTTGCGGCCCATCATCGCCGATTTCGCCATCTCGCCGAAACGGCTGTCGTCGATCTTCGCGTCGCTCAAACGCGCGGGCAGCCCCAGAGAACGGATATAGTTTTCGAACCGTAAGATCATCTCCGCGATGGTTTCTTCTTCTCTGGCGTAATCGATATCCACGTCGAAGACCCGGCGCGCGAACTGCACGAATTTCGTGACGTTGTGTTTGTATACGTATTTCATCCACGCCGGCATGATGATGCTCAATGTCGCGCCGTGCGCCATATCGTAAAATCCGCTCAGCTCGTGCCCCATGTCGTGGCTGGCCCAATCTCCGTGCGTCCGCCCGGCTTCGAGTATCTTGTTGTGCGCGATGGACCCCGCCCACATGATTTCCGCGCGGGCGGCGTAATTTTGAGGATCGCGCATGACGACAGGGCCGTTTACCAAAAGGGTGCGGATACATGCTTCGATTAATCTGTCGGACAGGTCGATGTCGGGGAAGTTGACGAAATAGCGCTCCGTCAAATGGGAAACGATATCGAAAACTCCGCAGGCTGTCTGATAGGGTGAAAGCGTCATGGAAAAATCCGGATTCATAATCGCGAATTTCGGAATCAGGCACTCTCCGCCCGTATAACGCTTGGCTAAAGTCTTATCCTCGGTTATACAGGTTCCAAAAGAACTTTCGGACCCGGTTGCCGGAAGCGTGAGAATCACTCCCAACGGAAGGGACTGCGAAAAACGGTTCTTGGGGACATAATAATCGCGCCATAAATCTTCGCCGTCCTTTAGTTTGACGCCGGCGGCTATTGCTTTCGCCGTGTCTATAACGCTGCCTCCTCCGACCGCGAGCAGGAAATCGACCTCGTTGTCACGGCAAAATTCGATACCTTCCAGAATTCTCGACAAAACAGGATTGGGTCTGATGCCGGTGAATTCGACAAAAGGAACGTTATTGGCTTTCAAAGCCTCTATCGCCTGAGAAACCGGAGCGGCGGGACTGTCTTTTCCGTAATGGAGCAGCATGACTTTGGACGGCACATGCTGTTTCAGCATGTCCGGCAGCGAATCCATCGCCGTTTTTCCAAAGATAACACGCGTTGGGCAGTAAAACACGAAATCAAGCATATAAAACCCTCCTCCGTCATAAAGAAAAAGGGGGGCCGCGCGCACTCTGCGGCCTCCCCCATGTTCACTGCGGAACTGTCTTATTCACTACCTGCCGGCGCCGGGCGCCAGGCGGGGGTCTTTCAGGACTTCGATCAATTGCAGGCCCAATTCGCCTATATCCGTTGTGGCGATAAGCTCATCGGCGAGCTTCCACGCTTCGTCATAGTAGAATTGGTCGTTTTCCGGGGTGGTGAAATACAACTCGACGCCCATTTCCCTGCACTCGTCCAAAAAGGCGGCTTCTTCGCTCTTCATCAACTCGTACCCCTCGTTTACAAAGGCGTCGACGCCTTTATACACAGCCTCTTGCTGCGCTTCGGTGAATTCGTTCCAGAGATCGAGGTTCATGATGATGCCGGGAAGGATCTCCTGCATTTGGGTCAGCGTAATGTGGGGAGCGGTTTCATGAAGCCTGAATCCCTGCGTCGCAATCCAACTGGTGAGCACCTGATTTATTGTATTGCGCTCCAAAGCGGTCGGCACGTCTCCGATGCCGATTGACATGGGAGAGGCGCCCCAACCGGAAACCGCTCTGCCGCCCCAGGCGCCCGAAACCCGCACTCTGGAACGCTGCAAATCTTCGACAGGATCGGTCACGACCTTCTCGCCGACGAACACCAGCATGGAATAAGGGAACGGAGCCAGGTACTTGACGCCGTATTTCGCAAAGATAGCGTCAAGCGTCGGACCGGCGATTTCCGCGAAAGCCTTGAACTCGGAAGCGACGTAAAGCCCCGGTATCTCCAGAGCGATAAACTCCGGCATGATCCCGCTTATGTAGGAAACCTGAAACTGCGCGAACTCGACGTTGCCCATCAGAACGGCGTCGTAGGCGTCGGCGGAACTTACCAGCGTATCCGCGGGATATATCGTCATGTTGATTGTTCCCTCGGAAGCTTCACGTATGGTTTCGACAAACAGGGTGAATACTTTCTGGGTGAAGCTGGTGCTGGCCATGGGGTGGCCGATCTTCGCGTCATAGGTCTTCGCGTCAGCGAAAGCCGAAGCGTCGGCCGGCTGTGCAGCGCCGGCAACGAAAGACAGGCAGAGCGCAAAAACGAGCAGCAAACTGATAAAAAATTTCTTTTTCACAATTGTCTCTCCTTTCAATTTACGTACAGGGTTTGAGATAGGATCAGCGCGGATTATTATCTCTCCTTTCAGTATATGTTATGTACATACATGGCTCCGAACCGGCACGGTTACATCCTGCCCGGCAGCCATAAAGCCAATTGAGGAAACGCGGACAGCAAGAAAAGAGCGATCCCGAAAATAAACAAATACGGTATGGCGCCTCTGATAATATCCTTCATGGGCACGTCGGTCATGGATTTCGTGACGAACAGGTTCAAGCCCACTGGCGGGGTGATCATGCCTACCTCGACCATCAAAGTGGAGACGACGCCCACCCATATAGTGTCAAAGCCCAATTGATTCAAAGTCGGAAGAATGAAAGGGACCGTGAGTACGATCATGCTGCCCGGATCCATCAGGCAACCCAGGATCAGCCACATTAAATAAACGAGGCCCATCACCGACCACCGGCTCAGCCCGGAGGCGGCGATAGCTTCCGAGATGGCGGACGCGATACCCAGGAAACTGACCACATATGTCAATCCAAGGCCGCACATGGATAGCATCAGGATCATGGCGCTGGTTCTGGAAGCCTGCGCGAAAATCTGCATAAGCAGCCGGCTGTTCATACGGCGCGTAAATAAAACAATAATAAACGAGCCCATCACACCCACGCCCGCCGCTTCGGTGGGCGTGGCGATACCGGTATATATAGACCCGAGGACGGCGATTATCAGCACAAAGGGAAAGACGATACGGACTCCGACACGGTCCTCCTCCTGCAGCAAGGGGGCTTCGGCCTGTTTTTTAACGGCTTTGCCGTTCTTCAAGCTTTCGATTTTTTCAATAACGGCGGCGGCGTCTTCTTCTGTTGGCTTGTAGCCTTTTTTGGACTCGACGGCCCTGCACAGGTCGGGGTTGAGTTTGATTCGCACGATGGCAAAGATGCAGAAAAATACGCTGAGCATAAGACCCGGGATAACGCCCGCCATAAAGAGCCTGGCGATTGACACCTCCGTGATGATGCCGTACAGGACGAAAGGCATGCTGGGCGGGATCATGATGCCCAACGTTCCGCCGGCCATGACAACGCCGCAGGTGAAGGCCGGATCGTAACCGCGATCTATCATCTCTTTAATGGAAATCCGTCCGATGGCCGCCGTGGTGGCGGCGCTGGAGCCGCAAAGGGCCGCGAAGACGGTGGAGGTCAGCGTGGCGCTGATGGCAAGACCGGCTTTGAAATTTTTGAATTTTTTGTTCAGGACGGTGAAGATGTCGCCGGCGACGCCGCCTTGGGCCAGAAACTCCGCCATCAAAACGAAAAGCGGAGCGACCAGTTGGTTGATACTGATCGATTGAGCATAGGCAATAGTGACCAATTGACTGAATTGGGTGTTTCTCATGAACGCCAGAATACCGACGGAAGCCGCGGCGCCGAGGGCCATGCAGATAGGAGTGCCTATTATGATAAAGGCGACAAGCGCGCCGCCCAATACGAGAACGATTAAACCCATGTGTTCGAGTCCCTCCTAATCCGGCTAGGCATATTTTTCACCGTTTGACAGAATATCCAATACGATGAAAATAAGGGTCACAAGCATAATTCCGCAGCCAATCACCATTGCTATTACAAGCTTCCACTGAAGTATCGGAATCATGGCGTATGTCCTTCTGCTCATCCTGTAACAAACTTCTAAGTATCTGTAGCTGTAAATGCTAAGGATTACTATAAAGAATATTGCCACGCAATAGGATAAGGCGGAGACGAACTTGCGTACCTTACGCGGCAGAATGTTCAGGAACAAATCGACCCTGACATGGCCGAACTCCTGAAAAGCGTATCCCGAACCCATAAAAATCGCCCAGATAAGGAGATAGCAGCTAATATCATTCGTCCAGACCGTGGGCCTCACAAAATTACGCATAACCACCTCGATCACCGCAAAGACGCTGATCGCGAAGATAAGAGCTCCGGAAACAATGGCCAGAAATTTATTTGCCTTTTCAAGATGTACAGGATATCTCAAATTCTCATCACTCATTTCATCTGCGGAATTTTTTCTTAGCGGCTGTCGTAAATTTTATTGACTATAGTATACAAAGTTTTTTATCTGTGAGCAATTCAGAATTGTTATGGAATTATTTCCTATTCGGAATGAATCCCATGACAATCTGAATTGCTTCGGCACAAAAAACTTCGTATACTTCGGTATACCGCAACTGTGTATCGTATATTTTACGTCGAAGGAGTGAAAAATGTTATGAGCAAGAAACTTGACGCGCTTCTGGATCCGAGGGGTTATCAGGATCGACCGGTGATCGAACTGGCCGGGCGGGTCACCCTGGAAGCGCTGAAGAATGGCAAGATACTTTTCTACGATAACACGAAGCTGGGTTTTTGTAACTACATGACTGTTTTTGACCGCATAAAAGAGCGTTTTCGCGAGATGGGAATCACGAATTTTGTCGATTACTGCGAGACCGTGCGCGGCAAAAACGCCGAGAAGCTGGCCGAATACGCCGCGATGCTCGCGAAAGAAAAGCCGACGGCCGCGATCGTGGCGTTCGGCGATATGGGAACCTCGTCTTCCACCACGGTTGTGACGATAGCCCTGGAAAAACTCGGCATCCCTTCCGTTTACATGACGGCGCCTCCCGGCACGGCCATCACCGAGGGCGTCGCCCTCTATCGCGCCGGCAACCTGTGCATGTGTTCCGTGGACATTTATCAGGGCAGCACGGTGGAAGAGGTTGCGGCTCAGGTGGATTTGAAATGGGATTACATAATCGACTCGCTCACGGCCACCGGCGACAAATTAAAGGAAACCGCCACGATCCCGATAAAGATGGACAAAGTGCCCCCCGCCAAGAACGGTTTCCTGCCCCTTGAGCTGGAATACGACGAGGAGCGCATGGCTGAACCCGGCGCTTACATGGAAGAAGTCAACGATTTCTTCAACGACGAATACATCAGCGACGGACTTCCCATTGTTCCCCCCACGGTGCGCCGCTTCAACAACATGATGACCTACTGCCCCTTCGAGCCGGATATGGTGCTGTGCGACCCGGCGGGCCCGAGCGGCCGCGCGATCACGGTCAAGGACGTCGCAATAGCTGCGGTTATGGCT
>Ga0099364_10000606_pt1 | contig 61443 bp, 73 predicted proteins | sample TergutTh196P3_FD_73070 | JGI IMG/M metagenome (GOLD analysis project Ga0099364, IMG submission 73070) | Microcerotermes parvus P3 segment gut microbial communities from Pointe-Noire, Republic of the Congo - Th196 P3 | ecosystem: Host-associated > Arthropoda: Insects > Digestive system > Gut ... | reverse complement strand
CAGTTCCACGTACCGTCTCGAATGGTGTAGGTTTGGCCTGGCATCACGTCCATCACTCTTTGCGCCGTAACAGATATCGACCCAAAATCACCGGACCTGGTGCACCTACCGCGACATAACTGCGTGCCCGATCCAACGTTGCCGCTCCAAACGATCACCTCTCCGCCGCCATTCAGGAGTGTAGAGTAGGCGTTGCCGCACCAGAAAGTTATCTTTACCCTAGACACCCCTCCTGGTACGGTGAAGGTTACCTCGGTTGGTACGACGGCATTGTTGCCTCCGGTGAATACGGATGTAGACTCTGCGTACCCCAGCATCAAGGATGGTATTGTGGCTACTTTGCCGCCATCGCTGTAAATGTCTCCCGACACATCCAAGTCACCCAGCTCTGGCATCTTATTCACGCCGACTCGTCGGCGGCTATCTACAAATAGTATCGGTAGACCTACACTTAGGGTCAGGGGAACGGTGGAAACGCTGAACAAATCTTGTATTTGCACCTCGAAGTCCCACTGTTGCTTATTGTCTGCATTTATTAGTACATCCGCCACGCTGATGCTGCCGTCAGAGCCAATCATAGCTGTTACGCCTGTCCAGGCGCCCCACGTACCGCTTGCTGATTGTTTCATGCGATAACGCACACCAGTGGAACTAGAGACCGTGTTCTTAGCCACTCCACCTACCTCTACCAGCGAGAACATACCAGCAATGGATAATGTAGTCTGAGTATCAAATCCGCCCTCTCGAGCTACACTAGCCGCGATTTCTGGTGTGGTATAAGGTATTACATTGATAGCCCGTGCTACCGGCGTATTATTACCACGTGAGTCAATGGCTCGCACTGTTAGCTGGCGATCTACGCCTGCTGCTGTAGGCACACCTAGGCTGACAATCACGTCCTGAGTCGGTGAAAAGCTAGCTGACACGTCAGTAGCGCCAAAGTGGAAGGAATAACGATTAGGGTTAGAGAATAGACGTGCTACCATGCTCTGTGCGGCGGTTACAGTAACTTCTAGGGCAGAAAGCCCCTGCACTAGTACTTGATTGTTACCAGTGACAGCTGATACGCTATTGTTGCTGTCACGGTAGTTGAAGTCGGTAAAAATAGGCTGGCCGTCCACTATGTTAAAGACTTGGTCGCCGAACGACCAAAATTGCTCTACGCCACCGATTAGTGTGGCGACCACAAAGCGCAGACGAGTAGTGTTCGTGTCGGACATACGTTGCAGCAAATCATCTATGTCTTCCTGGGATAGGTCCATCGTCAGGCTCTCGCCCGGCGGATTTTCCCAGCTTCGCCAAGGCGCCGTACCAGTCAAATCTGGCAGCTCGATACGCACACGAATAGGGTTACCGTTAGGAAGCCAAGTGACTACCGGGCGCAGATTGTTTGAGGTGAATGGCCCGCCCGTGACATTAGCTATATCTACCTGTCGCGGAATCGTTGGAAGAGTATCCGTAGTAGACGCCGAAGCCGCCCCGAATCGTCCACCGCCAGTCCACGTCTGGCTGGCACTGAACGAGGATGTTATCGAACAAGTACCGTCAGTAGCGTGGTCGATTGTAGTCTCGCCACTGCCAATCTCGAGTGTCGAACCTATACCTGGGAAGTTCAACCCCCGGTTCTGTTGGCTCAGCACTTGATTACCAACATTTACTGTGATACTTGTGCCACTACTAGTCTGTTGGAAGGAGCCGGTAGAGATGATATACATCCTCCAGCGAATAGTGGAGGTGTTGGCGGCAACATTCTGGCTAATGAGGGTACGGTCTAACCTAAAGCTATAGTTATTGATTGACGATGTGCCAATTAGCGTATGCGTCTCGTCCAGTTCTAGATGTGTCACCTTAGCTACCTCCCGTTACCGGTTACCGGCACAAACGCTATGCCATCTTGCACGCCAACCATTTGGATGGGCGGCAGTACTAGACGATCCGCGAGGATTGCTGAGCGGCTACGCACCGCGTCAGCATCAAGCGAATGAGCCGGCACGCCATTGCGATAGCCCGCAAACTGAAAAGGCGATTGAAGTGTAGCCGCTCCAGCTACCGTAGATGACCGGACGGTAACGCCATTGATGTCTATATTCACTTGAGTATTGGCAAACTCGCCATTTGCCTGCGTCCACTGGCTGGTAAACTCACCAACAGCTAACATCATGTCTGTAACAGTAAAATCGCTATCAGGGGAACCAGAAACCACCAAGTCAATGCCGCTGGTGTGCGGCAAGATACTATTGATAGTTAGCAGTTCATACTCTGCTGTTTCACCACCACTCAAACTTAGCTCCCATGTTTGTATACCGTCTGTGAGTTTGACACTGCCAACACCAACCGCCCCCTTTTTGACGCGAACCGAGAACGAATAGCGCTGTGCTGAGTCAGTGCCATCGTCTGCAACGACTGGTATATGCTGGTTGATCTTCGCCCCACGGAGGATAATTATATTTCCTGAAAGCGAGCCATTAGATATAGCGTCACTACTAGCAGATATTACCAATGCGCCACTAGATGTGTCTGCATCCCAGCTAGTAGGTAGTCCATCCTCTCCTAAAAAGAATCCTGCGGAGTTGCGTATCAAGTTCGCCCCACCGGAGTTTTGTACCGAGGTGACGATGTTCGTTAAGTTCTGAACCACTTGCGTGAAGCTACTCTGCGTTTCACCCTCAAACTCATCTTGGCGACTGACCACGCTCTCAATCTGCTGTCCTTGACGGTCCACCTTTATCTCAGTATTAAAGATGGTGCGTGTCATGCCACCCGCCCGGGCATAGTCCGTAGCTTCTGGCTCTGGCGCCGCACCGTCAATCGTCTCTTTTATCCCTTGGCCAATCTCTATGCGGGTGTTAGTCGGTACGACCTCCCATTTGACTCCATCAGGATCAGTAACGCTTAGGCGATCACCTACTTCAATCCACCCCAGACCAATCGTAGTGGCTGTAAAGGGCGAGAAATCGAAACCGGTTACAGTGTCGAGAATAGCCTGGCCCATTGCTTGACGGTTATCGTCAAGGATTTCGTTATTAGCTAGCTTGATGTCGGTGCGGCCATTGACTTCTATACTCGGCTGGTCGACAAAGACGATATTGTCTTCCTGCGGCGTCCGCGCCAACACAAGGGCATTCAGGACGCCCCACTTAGGCTCAAACTTGACTCTGCGGAGGTTGTCGTATGTAAGTTCGTCGCCAGCAGTCATTTGAGCCGAGACAAGATCCAGCGTGCTATCTGGTCGAAACTTGGCCATTGTGCCAGTAGCTCCAGCAATCTCCGCCAATACGTCGCGATAAGCAGTACCATGAATGTTCGCGTACAGGTCTTCAGTAATCGTATAGTCGTGGTTTGGCAGGCTAGTCATATCTGTATTGATAGTAAAGCCGAAGCGATCAGCCACCTGCTGAGCTAACTCAGCCACTGTGCAAGGGAAAGTGAGTACGCCACTTTCATATGGCGTCTCAGCAAGAATACCCATCATATTTAGACATCGTAGCGTGGTTGTCCCGCGCTCAAGGTTATTCTCGTACTCTCGTACTCGGTACTTGCCATAGTCACAAGTCTCCCAACCGCCCGGCGTTAGCACGTCGAATGAGACCATCACGTCAATGTCGATCATGGAAGTAACGCGGCCAATCAGGTTGATCGTCATAGCTGAGATAGCCGAGCCGAACAGAAATCCGTTGTCTTCCTTGGTAAATGAGATTAAAGCATCCCCCGATGCGAAAGTACGCGGCGTGTCCTCAATAGTGACTATCTTAGCCTGAATCTGCCGCGCCGGAGCTTGCATGGCGTTTTTGAATGCCTGCGAAACTGATATAGCCATTAGCTAACGCTCCTGCTGAATGGGATGAGATTCACCGTAAACGGCTTGTAAAGCTCGCGCTCGCGCTCTAGAAGTTCAATCTGGAAGTCCCCGGCGTAGTATTGAGCTGTTTCCACATTTTTAATCTTTGGGTTATAAAATGTCACACTGAGATATGGGGTATCAAGTAGCTGGATGAGCTGCTGTACACGGTCGCTAGTTAAGATGCCGCCAATCTCCAACTCAAGCCGCGGATAACCTCCGGCGTAGGTGGCCCGTAAATCGCCGCTCATGTTGCGTTCGGCCTCAGACCATAGCTTTGCGTAACTTATCCGATGCTGAGACAGACCGACCACTGGCTGGCCGTTAATTTTGAGCAAATCACCTGAGATTGCCATGATGGTCCTCCTTAGAACATAGGCAGCGCTTTACACGTTAAAACCAAAAAAGCGACCCTGACGGGTTCGCTCTGATAGTATGAGTATATTATAGCACAGGCTACTCGTGATGCTACCCTTTACCCAGAGAGCCACTAAACTGGAGGGCAGACACTAGCATTATAGCATGGTTCTAGCATGGTTCGTCCCACTCATGCTTTCGATTATACGCTCGAAATGGTATAATCTCCTCAAGCTAAGCAAGGAAATCTTATGAGTGAAAGAGAAGAGAAGGCAAAGAAGCCTGTATATAAGAAAGTATGGTTCTGGTTGCTGATAGCTTTGGCAGCATTTATCATTATTCCGACAGTTACCTCAGACTCCGACAGAGAACCAAGACGCGCTGGCGAATCTGGCGAGGAGAGTCGGACTGATTCCAAAGTTGGCGATGTAATAGCTTGGGAAGGGAAGGAGATTACAGTGACGGCCGTAGAACGGAACTGGTCGTCGGGCAATCAATTTATAGCGCCGAACTCTGGTAACGAGTTCGTAGTAGTGACCGTAAGTATAGAAAATAAATCCGACCGGAATATAAACTTCAACCCGTTTGACTGGAGAATGCAGAACGGCGATGGCGCCATAGAGGGCCACTCATGGACGGCTGAAGCCAATAATGCGCTGGGGTCTGGCGAATTAATACCGAACGGGCGGCGGTCTGGCACGATTCTTTTTGAGGTTCCTGACGGCGACGATAATCTAACACTACACTATCGCCCGTCGTTTTGGTCCAACCGAGAGGTGCGGATCAGGCTCTAAACCGCTAGTACGCTCCTGTTCTGCATAAATGAGGCATGATTTATCCCCTCCACGACTTTATCTATTAGTGTGTCTTCGCCGATTTGTACTACGACATGGACAGGCTGCTGACCCCCGCCAGAGCTACTGATTTTCGCCGCCAGCTCGTCCATCCAGCCTGTGTTGGTGTCCAGCGGAAGGACGGCCTCGCGTCCAGCCTCTCCAATCAGTGCTCTAGTCGGCGCCGACACGATCCCGCCCTTAGCTAGCCGCGATAAACTAATCTCGGCGATACGGCCGACACTTACTCCAGGGATGCGATTGATTGTCTCGATTGCTCGGTTTAATTGACGTATCGGCTGGCCGAGCACCCATTCGATACCACCAATCACGGAGTTAATTATGCGCTTGAAGCTATCCCCTATCCAACTAAGAGCGCCGTTAGCCCCATCCTGTACCGCCCCCCAAGCTCGCGAGAAAAGTCCCGATATTGAACTTTGTATATTACCGAAAATGCCGACCATTCGCGAGGAAGTATTACCCAATCCATCAGCTAAACCAGACCATACTCCAGAAAAAAAGCCTCCTATATTACTCCCAGCACTCAACGCATTATCACGGATGCTCACAAAGGACTCTTTACTCCTATCTCGTAGCCAGCTTGCTCCACTCACTATCCCTAACCAAGTTTCTCTAGCTCCATCGCCAATGTTAGAGAACCACCTAACAGCCTCTAGAGCATTTTCTTTCATAATGTTGCCTGCCAGCTTAATCGAGTCTCCCCAAAAGCCAGTTGTGCGTCCGACTATAGATCTTACGTGCTCCCAGGCCCCGGCGAAGTCACCACTAATTAGCCGCATTATCACCCCTAACATGTCCGCAACATTACCTATGGAATCGATAATAACGCGCCAAGCAACGGCGACTAAATCAGCCATCCTCTTCACATGGCTTGAGATTCCGATCCACACGGCCTCTCTAAATACTGAGAACGCTGGACTGTCCCAAAACTCTCTGAAGCTATCAGCAAAACGCCTAAACGTATCCCCCAGGCCCAGCACAGATTCTCTTAGATTTTGCATGCTCTGCCTTCGCCCAACCTGACGCCAGAAATCTATGACATTAGTCACCCACCATCTGGTACCGTTTTTCACAGCTTCTATTGCCGCAACAAACTTCTTCGGTAATTCGACCTCAGGGAATAAATCAACCCCCCAATCCAGCAAGTCTGGCGGCGCATCAATCCCAAACCCGCTGCTCCCAATCCCGTCCAAGTTACCCGCCGCCTGCTCGGTTAGGACATTCATCTCATCGAACCCGGCTAGAGACCTCCTGACCCGATTTCCTGCCCGTGTAGCCGCCGTACCAACGCCGTCCACGCTCGCTGCCAGCGCATTGGCTCCGGCTACCGTATTGCCGAATTGAACGCCCAGGAGCGACAGGAACGCCCTCACATAAGAGATCCCCTTAGCTATCCAGTTGACAAATTGGCTAATCACTGGGACGAACATGTTGCTAATTCCGGCCGTCAATGCGCCAATCTGCTGGCGCAGGTCAGAGATGCTGTTGGCCAGCCTCATCTGGCGGCCGTAGTCTGTGTTGCCAAGAGCTTCATTCATCCCACCAATGTTCTCGGTGATAATCTCGCTGAGTCGCGCCACCCGCTCCTGCTCAGACCCGTAGTTAAATAGAGCAATGTCGGCGTCCGAGAAGGCGTAGCCATTGCGTCTCAACCCGTCAAACGTGCCGTTGAGCGCCTTACCAACCTGTAGGGCCATATTGTAGGCGTTCTCAGCCGACGCTCCAAAGCCGTACTGCTGAGCGGTCATATCCGCCACTAGTGGTAGCACCTTCTGTAGACTGCCGACATCACTAACGTATGTACGAAGCTCCTGCGCCGCCATCTGAAGCGACTGAGCCGATATAACGCCCACGCGTTGCATCTGCTCGGTCTGGGCTATGACGGCCTTGAAATCTGCCTCAGAGTCGCCAAATAACCGCATAGCCTGCGCCAGACGGATCTGGTTACTGATAGCTGCACCGTATTCGGTGTTTGCTTGGCGCAGGAAGCCAACTACTTGCTTGAAGGCGAGTATAGCCAGTGCCGCCTTGCCTAGTGTTTTCAACCCAGCCGTAAACTGCGATGTGCTGCCACTACTGCGCTCTACCTGCTTCTGGAAGCCCGTCACGGTGCTGTTCACCGCCGCCATTTGCTTCTTGAAGTCTGCTGTCTGAGCTGTAATCAGCACTTGTAGCTCTTCTACTGTCAGTGCCATCTTTCTCCTTCTTTTCGTGTAGAGCGTGAACCCACGCTATCATGCGAGCCTTTTGCAGCTCGGTACTTTCCTCTACTGGTCTTGGCACTGAGCCTAGTCCGACCTCTTCCAGCAGAGGTTTTTTGGGATATTTCTTCGGGTCATTGAAGGCATAGGCGATATAGTGACCGAGCAGGTGATTGAGAGAGTCTTGCTCCCTGACCTCCGATTCTTTTCGCTGTCTATACGCATCCGCATACTTCTTGAACTCTACTGGAGTTAGCTTCCAGTAGGTGTCCAAGTCTATCCCTATTGTCAAGGCATCAACCTCGTGGTCTTGCCAATCTAGCCAGAAACAACGTCCGTCCGTTGGTCGGCAGCTTCGATCTCCCGCCTCAAATCGGCTACCGGAGTCGTCTTTGGTAAAAAACCGCTTGCGACTAAAGCCTCCGTGATTTCGAGCATGATAACATCCAAGCCGCGCTCAGCCACATAGCTACCAGTAAACTCCTCGACCTCTTCAACTGTTTTATCTTTTAGCGCCCGCTCGCCATCTTCATTAAAAAGGCAGAACTGTAGAAACATCTCAATGGTCTCTAGTCTCAGGTCGCCAACCGACATGGCAATCATCTTGCCCGTGCCTTTTTCGATTGCCTTGACTGCTTTTGCTGTGAACTTTAACTCTGTCATCTTATAACCCTTAGTTTAGTTGATAATATCTGGCGGGATTGCGCCCCCGCCAGGGCGTTAGTTAAGGCGCCGTCGCCGGGGTAAGCTTAGGGAGACCACTCACACGGATCTCTACGCTGAAAGTGATCAGGCCGTCTGGGGCGGCTTCGCCGAATGTAAACCCATTTATGAAGCCAGAAAGGTCAATCTTCGTGCCGTCAGGCCATGTGACTATCCAGTCGCGGACTTCTCGGCTCTTGAACACAGAGTAGAGTGCATCCAGCTGGCTGGCTCCAGATGGAACTTGACCGCTTACAGCAAGACTACCTGAGTCTGTTGCTCCGGCAATGAACTCTTGCGCCCCATTCGGGCTATCAAGTGTGGTTACGTCGATTTCCGAGTGGGTAGGGTTGACCTCCCCAATACTGGAAACTCGCGCGATAATTGTGTCAGCGGTTTCGTCGCCAGACTTGACCATCGTCAAGCTAGTGCCAATCGCTCGTTGTGCTGTTGCCATTGTTCCTCCTTTAGATTTGGCATGCAGCGCGCCTGGTGGCGCGGTATTAAAGTGCATCCAGCGGATAACCGCTGAATCGGGTGCTAATATGGAATAGCGAACCATCTGGGTTAGGGATGTCGGCCGAGAATACCATTCTGTAACCTAATTCCCGCATCTTCTCTTCGACTTCGCCGAGTATTCGACTAGCAGTAGGGCTGTCATCCGTCCAGACGCCCACCGCTACAACAATGTCTTGACTGGATATTTTGTTATCTAAATCGGTATCGACGCTGTTGTTGTCGATGCGGAAAGTGATAGCTGGGATTTGGTCTTCGTTAAATATAGCCTGTGACCCCTGCTGACAGTGGTAGCCGAGTGAGCTCAGCTCCTTTTGCAGCCTTGGTTTCGGATTATACATTTACGGCCTCTCTAGCAGCCTTTTTAACTTCATCAGTAAAAATCCTACCAATCTTAGCCTCATTCTTCTTCAGCGCTGGGTACATGAATGGTTGAGCTGTCTGCCCAGCCACGTTAGGGCTAAACTTCAGCCCTAACTCACCGGCTTTAGGATGCTCCGAGGCTGCACCGCGAACGCCAGCGCCAAACTCGACGTACATACCATATTTAGTAGCCGTAGAGACTGTTCCGGTAGTAGATTCGTCATTCTGCTCTACATTCATCTTGATAGAGCTTTTAAGGTTGCCCGTATCTACAGGAGCGTTCTGCTTGGCGTCGGCCTGCACGATGCCGGTAGACTTAACTGTTGCCTGTCTGATAGCACCATCAATCTCAGCGACAGAATCAAGCTTTTTAATGAGTGACTGTACGCCCCGAATCTCTATTTTGATTGCCATATACTCCCTATAATCAGCTTGTGTGAGTCTCGCGGTAGGACAGCATCCACGGCATACTTCACGCCTTGGTACTCTAGCATGCTTCCCGCCTCTACGGGCGTGTTTACGGCGCAGGAAATGGCCGCGTCAATCTCTTTAACGAGCCCCAGCTCCTTCTGTAATAGTTCAAGCTTGGTAAAGCGTACGTTGCCCATGAATGACCCTGTGACTTCGGCTGAGCGGCGCAGGCCGCCCTCTTCATCCACAGTATCAATTTTGGCAAGGACATTAATTGTCTTGTCGTAGAAGTTGGCTGCAATAGCCGACCTAGCTTCGTTAGGCCACAACATTCACCCTCCGATGTGGCGCCAAAAGCTTCGCAAACCCGCCGAAAAGTTCGTGATCAGTGCTCGTCGCCAGATATTGCTTAGCGTTCTCTGAGAACGTGATGGACTGTCCGTTATCGCTGAGCGACTTCACGGCTTGATCCGCACCCACATTATTAAGGTTCGCCGCAGTTTGGTTATAGACTCCGGAGACTATTCTCGCGATGACCCGCAGAAGATTATTTGGCAGGTCATCACGATTCAAGTAGAGCAGAACGCGATCAATGGTCTCTTCGACCGCGAAGGTCAAAAGCTCATCATCAGTAGCCGTGGAGTTGACCCTCCTTACATGGCACTTGATTCTCTCGATCTGCTCATCCATAGCTAAGCCTCTGGCTCACCACCTACGGAGTCGCCCTCACCAGCGTCTCCGCCAGTCTTGCCGGAATCAGTATCGGCAGGTTTACTGTCTTTGCCCTTACCTACGGCAGGCTTACCACCTTTACCAGAGTTGCCTAGTATAGTCAACCTGTAGCCAGCCCGCTTGAAGTAAGCAAGCTGGTTCTCAGTGATTCCTGCTTCGGCTACACCGTTAGCGAAGGCTACGCAGGCAGATATGCCAGTGTAATCCTTGACCTTTGCTTCGATTCTAACTTTCATGATGATCCTTTCTGATCTTATTCTTGTAGCGGCTACACTACTTTGATGTTACGAAGAACGGCAGCGGCCTTAGTAGCTTTCAGGACGGTAGCGGCCACGATCTCAACCTCGCCCTTCTTGACAGCACCGGGTGCATTCATATCAGGAGCGTAGATGTTGATCAAGTCAGTACCATCCGGGCTTACGCCGTGGAAGCCGTCCATACCAACGCGAATAGCGTATAGCGATGTCGTGCCATCGGCAGCATTGCCGATGATTGGATCGGACGAACCTGGCTTGTCACCCATCTCAACCAAAATAGCTGAGCCGTAACGACCGACTTCATCACCCATCTCATTGCGAGTGAAAGTGATGTTTGGCACAATATCGGAAATAGCTTGAAAAGCCGTGTACATGTCACTGTTCATCAAGATATGAGTCGGCGCACCGGACATCTTGCCTACCATCTTACGGAGATGGTAGAGGAACGCTCGGTAGGTATTCGTGACCGCCCCGGTTGTAGACAGGTCGATATTGGCAACCGGAGTCACTTCAGTCGAAGTCCCGGTAAGTACCTTATCCAGACCATCGAAGTCGGTAGCAATAATGGCCGAGTCACCGTTGATCATCTGATCGTGAAAGCTTGCAACAGTAGCCTTAGCTTTCTGCTCGCTCTGGAAGGTAACGTGGTCGACGACCTGTACTTCATCGCGGGCGATAACTCGGTCGACCTCAAAAGCGCCACCCATAACTTTAAGGTTGGTAACCACTTGAGTTGTTGCGGTCTCCTGCGGAGTATACTCACTGTTAAGTGCACGAGAGCCAGCCGTTGGCTGAGTCGTCACGCGGTTATGCACATAGGTGAGCGATCGGCCACCTTGAGCTTTGACTGTGTTGTCAAATGGTAGGGCGTTAATAATTGGCGAGCGTGCAAACTCGTCGATGACTGCATCAGTCAGCTTGTCCTGAGACAACTGCTTTGCGTCTGCTAGTTTAATAGGCATTTTCTATCCTTTCTTACGGTAGAGAAGGTCCTTCACGCTGGTTTTTTCGTCAGTTTGCTTAGTTGAATCCGGCTGCGGATCAGTTGGGGTTTTCCCAACCATCTTCGCGTTGACACCTTCCTCAATAGCCTTATTCCAGACTTTCTCCAGCTTCTCGATATTGGACTTGGTTATGTCGAGATCTGCATCTATGACCCAATCTACCAATTCCGAAGATATTTTCTTCTCTGCTAAAATATCGCGTGCTTCTGCACGGTTTTCACGGATCGCGATGTCGCGTTCCTTTTGAGCTAGCTCGCTAGTGCGTCGCTCGCTCTCCTCTTTCGCCTTTTCCTCGGCCGTGAGCTTAGCTTTTCGCTCCCATTCGGCTTCCGCCTCTTGGAGCTTCTTGCTAATCATCTCCTCGGTCTTAGCCTTTGTTTCGCCAAGTCGCTTGGAGACTATCTCATTGACCTCTTCTTGAGAGAAAGTCTTTGGAGTATCAGTATCTTTACTTTCCTCTGGTTTCTGGTCGGCATCCTGATTTCCGCCAGCAGAGTCTTGGTTTTCATCCTTTACCTCGTCAATAAGGTCTGGCATAAAAACTCCTTTCGTTTACCCCCGTCGGGTTAATTTGACAATCAAAAAACGCCCATCAGGGCGCAAATAAGTTTACATCCTTCCGGACGCAATAGATTTGATTTGATTATAGCATATTCATAAGCACGTTCAAAGCACGTTGACTTTTGGCAGTCGGTGTGCTATCCTAAAACAGAAGTAGCCCCCTTAGCCACCATAGGTTTCCGGGGCTATTTTCCTTTCACTAGATAGGCCAATAGGTTGTCACCATCTCTTACTATCACGAAGTCAATGTCGAAGCGTGCTAAGTCAGCCTTGATCCGGCTCATCAAATCTGCTCGTCGCAGCGATGAACCAGATATATTTAAGAACAGCCCACCGCTACCACCTATCTGCTGTGAACCTTCGCGTATTCTCTTGCTTACTTGGTCAAGGTTGTTAGTCAATAGAGTCTTCAACTCAAGATTTTGTCTTCTCCATCTGAAATCATATGTAGGATGGTTACCCCTAGGCACGTATCGTACTGATCCTCCTATATTATCCCTTAACCAGTGTGCAGCTTCTACTTCTTCAAAACGCGGTTTTTGGTTGGTTGGATAGCCGTTTGCTTTACGGACTACACCAGACCCGGGTTGCGCACCAGCTAATAATTCATTAGTCCAATCCTGGACTATCGGAAGCGGTCTACCTGTAGCCGCCAGCATCCCGGGCAGGATAGTCGGGGCTGTAAGAGCAATGCCCTCCTGCTTTGCCCATTCACCATAGGCCATACTTCCGCTTACAAACTTATTGCGTCCGGTCTCTGGGTCGCGCGCTATCCGCGTCTCCGATTCCCACTCCTTGCCCCAATACCCCACGACGGTGGAGCGACAGTTAGGGTGCATGGGCGGCGCGTTTATGCCTTGCTGGGCATCTTCTACCTTAAACACTTCACCATCAAGATCTTGACAAACCGTGCTAGTCCTCCCGTCGAGCGTTGCGCTAAACTTGTAGCGCTCTATCCCCATGCTCTCATATGCCTCTAGCTCCGCCTTGTTTGAGAAGAAGTTTGTTTCGGTCCGCAATAGCCGAGCAGCGTCGCTCTTGGCTACACCAAACCGGTTGCGGATCATTCGGATAGTTTTCTCCGGGTCTTGGCCAGTAGCCACGGCGGAGGTAAGTTCGCTTTTCAGTGTGTCGGCAAGCTTAGTAGTGTTACCCCAGATTCTTTGTGAGTAGTTTTTCCCCTGGAACTTTGTATTGAGGATAGAGTTTACCGTACGAGTGTCCAGTCGCGAGAAAGCGGGCGTGGCGCCAATCCCTCGCGAAATATCAAAAGCTGTTCGATTGTGCATCTCATTGATAGTTTGGATGTGGCTTCGAGTCTGAATCGTATTGTGGGCGAGCGCTGCTTTCTTGCTCTCAGCCCACATTTGAGCATTCAGTAGCTCAAGACGGTTCATCCGGCCAGAATAGTTAGCTGGTAGCGCCGTATCGAGCCCCAAGCGTTTCATCTCGTCATGAAAGCGTCGGAGATTACCTGCTGGAGCTATGGAGCGTAAAGCTTCTACGTCCCAACCCTCATTACGAAAGTGAGCAGCGTACATAGCCTGCACATCACGAACGGTGCGGCGCCGAGCAGTGTCATAGGCTACCTCAATTTCGCGGAGGTGTGCTAAAGACTGCCGCTCTATGCGCGTAAGGCGTTCTTCTGCCCGCCTTACCCAGTAGGCGTTAGTGCGAGTGCGCGGACGGAATCTTGCTGCCACATTATTTCCTATTCAGCAGTCCTCTCAGCGGCGCCGCCTGTGCCATAACTTCCAGCCTCAACAGCCCCCTCAGCATCGGCCAGCTTAGCAATCTCCTCTCCGTCCTGGATAAATGATAGCTGGCTGATTAGAGTAGCCTTATCTACCATGCCCTCAAGGTTAGCAATCATGCGGCTGGTCTCGAAGTCATTCCGTGGCATAGTTCGTTTGAATAATACGTCTACTTCAGACACTGGTATTGCCTTCATCTGAGATTTTGTGACGAAGAAACCATTGTAAATCTTAAACCTCTCCATTAGCGCTTGCTCAAAGCTGCGTTCTTTGTTGCGTAAGTTAAGGATGAAGGCAATTAGTTTAAATTCTAAAGCAACACCTGATGCATTGCCGGCGAACTCTTTATCGGTTAAGTCAGGGGTCAGGGAGAACTTGTGAATATCCTCAGCGATTGACTGGCGCAGCGTCTCCGCATCGCTTTCATTGATATTCTTGAGAATGTATTCGGCCTTAGAGTCTTCTGGTAAAGTGACAACGCGAGCCTCTAGCATCATCTCTTTTTCTTCCGGCGTCATTGTTACGTTGTAGAAGGCAAGAATTGCGTCAAGGAGCTTCTCTCGATCGTTTACTCGGTTAGACTGTAGAATGTTGTAGGCGTCTATTCCAGATATAACTCGCTCAAAGTCGCCTCGATAACGGCGGTTATTAGCGTATTCGATTACTGGAACGTCATTTAGCTTGTGCGGCTCTGACTTCAGGCCAGATAGTACGACTCCAGCGAGTTTAGCCTCGGATATATTCTTATCATCCCAGACTGTAATATCGTACGCATCCTTCGCCTCCTTGCCATTTTTATCGCACCTGTGGACATAGCTAAAGGCAAACATCTTCTTGTGGCGTACGGTGTTATCGTAGACCACTATCGTACTGCGTACGCTCATTAGAGATGAGTTTATACTTCCGTCCTCGTCAATGTAAATATTCTCATACGCCCGTCCAAACGCTGCTGAGTCTTCTGCTAAATCAGAATCGAGGTCGGATATTACCTGATCATCATATGCCTTAGTCAGGACACTTGCGTCGACCCTCTTGGTGAATTGATACTCCGCTGGTGTGCCTACAAGGAACCCTGCGTTCATCTGCACGATGTAGTTGGCGAAGTTGTTGATAACGAGCATGCTTTTTGGTTGTCTATCTCGCATCGTAACCGGCTCATCGGCATCTAGATACTTCTCTAAGGTGTCGTAGCGCTCTACGTCCTTCTTGTGCTTACATATTAGCAAAGCCAGCACCTCGCCGGTCGGCTTTGTGTTTTTTGGCAATGTAAACATCCTAGTTTTTCGCATATTCCTCCTTATAGTATTGCGAACGCCCGATCCCTGCCTCCCATGAGGTCAGATTCGGTATATATCTCAACTCTGCGTTCAGGCTTGGTGCACTCCTCGAAAATGCTCGCCAGCACATCGCATAAATCGTCGTGAGCATTCACGCCTTTACGCTGGTAACTCACAACTTCCTTATAGGCCTGTGGCCATCGCTTCGCCCAGTTCGGTGGCATGAAGATATTACGCTGTACCCAGCCGGAAGAAGCGAGAATACGACTCTCTTTGTTGGCGGTCTGCGTCGGCGTGTCGATTACGGTGCGATTGTTGCTAAATCCCTGGCGGAGAATCCGCTCCACGTTTCGGGCAAAGCCGCGACCGCCATTGTTGCTCTCAATCTTAGCCTTGGTGACGCTGCCACTACTTAACATTTCCGCTACCTTATGCTCAGTAGCCTCCATTGCCTCGTCCGTATAAACCATATCGGTTATATAGACTCCGCTCTCGTGTTGTATGTAGTTAACACTGGCTAGGAAATCTTTACCTCTGTCGGCAGTGTCAGTAATGTTACGAACTTCGCCATCCGGTGTTGTATCCCATTCAGCAAACGGTTCATAGAGGCGTCCTTTTACGTCGATTGGCGTCTGGTTGTAGTTGGCCTCGAAAATATCGGGGTTCATTTCCTGCCGCGTCGACGCGTAGGCGTTGGCATCAAGAATCGCATCACAGAGCATGTTACCGTCATCCTGCATGGCTTTGTAGAGCATCACCTCAACTTTATCGCCGTAGGCCTCAATGATGCGACCAGCAAGGTCTTCTTTAGCCCATCGAGTCATAATCAGGATTGTTTTGCGTCGACCTTCTAGGCGCTGCTTCATCGTGTTTGTAAACCATGACCAATGTTCGTCCAGCACCCGCTGATTGTATGCCTCTTCAGCGTTCTTGATGATGTCGTCAATGAGCATGAAGTCGCAACCGAATCCGGTAGCTGTACCTCCAGGCGAGGTAGCCAGATAGCTCGGCACACCACTTCCCTCTAGGCTCCACATCGCGGCAGAGGCCTCACCATGCTTCACTACCGTGTGCGGGAAAACATCCGCGTAAACCAGCACAGCCCCTGCTTTTTTGGTCTGAATCATATTTCGGACGGTTCTCGCGAAAGTAGTGCTTACAGTATCGTTATACGAGCCAGTCATGACCTTATAAGCCGGGTTCTGGCCAAACAGCCACGCTGTCAAGTTCGCCGCCGTCAGAGACTTCTTATGACGCGGCGGACAGGCAAGGATCAGGTATTCCTTGTCTTCGCTTTCGGCGAATGCTTGTAGTCGGTCGCACATGTCTCGCAGATAGGTGAAATCGTCTATGTAGAGGCTGGGGTGCATGAGCTTGCAGAAGCTCCAGAAGCTCAAGCGCGCTTCTTCAAGTAACAGTTCCTCGCGAGGAATCTGCGCCAGCACCTCCGCCGCCCGCTTCTTCGTCATGCTCATTTCTTGCCCTTTGCTTTAGACTTCCTGGTCAGCCTTGGCGGCTTACTTGTAGCGGCTAAAGCCTCACGTACTTCCGCTAGCGAAATACCTTCTAGCGGCCTGCTACGCACCTGTGGGGTGACGTCTTTAGTCTCGGTTGGGTCGTAGTTGCCGAATAGTTTTATCAGCTTGTCGGCCGCTTCAATACACCTTGGGTTGTTTAAGTCTCGCGCGATGGATAGCATCGAAGCAATAATCTCGTCCACAACAGATGGGTCCGCTTCAGCAATCACACGCATACGATGGCGAAACGACAGAGCCTGTTTCGGTCTGCCACCGCCAGCATTGCCCGGTCTGAACGTGCCATCCTCGTTCTGCTGGTCCCTCGTTATCTTGCGTGGCCGTTTTCGTTCCGTTTTCTTAGTCTCAGCAACAGAAGTGGGTGGCTTCTTCGCAGGCTCCGGAGATTCTGGTGTAGGTTTAGGCACTCGCACCCTTCCTCTTCTTAAAGTGGGGCACAGCGTGGTCTTTATACCAGTCATCATACAGACCGCTAACATATGAGTTACCGCCCATGTCGCGATACTCATCGTACACCTTAATAATCTGATCAACATAGGTCGGGTAGTCATGGATGAGAGTTACGAGTTCAGCACGCTTCTGGTTGGTCATAATCGTCTTGACGCATTTTACCGTTTCCTCGCTCTGGTGGACTACGCTGCCAACAGCACTCTCTTTATCTAGGTCATCAAGCTCTAGGCGATTGAGCCCGGTCTTAGTCACTAGCGTCGCTAACTTCTTACTTTTCCTGAGCGCAAAGTTGGCTCCGCCATACAGAACTCCTACTACGCCAGCTCCGGTCATGACTACTTCTACCCAGCCCACTTATGAATCTCCTCTTTGAAGCAGGTATACTCGGAGCGCACTACTTACCGCTATCAGCGGTGTCGCTCGAATCATGAGCGGCCTGTCAGCATCAGGTGTAACGCCTAGGAGCCATTGCCATGGACGCCACTCTTCTCCATTCACCCGAACCCGGCATCGCGTTCCGGACGATCCTTGTATATGATATTCAACCTCGATTTTGTCATGAGGGGCTGATATGTTGCCTATTGCGAATGATATAGAGTCCAGCTCGATTGATAAAGCAATACTGCGGCTGATATTCTCATTCACCCAAGCTCCGGCCGTCCCACCGGATACGCCTATGCCGCCGGATGCTTCGATGAGGAACCTCATCCTGGTGTTGGCACCTACTGGAGTCCCATCCGCATTAGTAGACAGAGAGAACGTCCTGGCATTATCCGAAGTGTTGAACGTGCCCAGCAATTCGCGGCGGGATCGGCCACGAACGAACGACATCTGGGGGGCTTGATAAGATGAAGTGACTGTAGGTCGCTCCGTCGCGAGTGACATGGCAACGCTAGACGTTCCGGTTGCGTTAGAAGAGTTTGCAATCGAACGAATGCGCGCGATATAATTCCTCGAGGCATTCGTCCTATAATAGAAAAACAGTTCTGAATTGGTATTAGCACCAACCTGATATGTCGCCCCCGATGGCACAGATATATTAACGGCGCTTGGCGAGCGGATTATATCCAACCGGAGTGTATCATTTAGGTTTTGAGAGCCAAATACCAGCTCATGACCTTCAGATGTCAACACGCAAAAATCAGCCATTGCTGACCCTACTTCCCCCCACCCGCCAGAGGCAAATTGCGGAGTAGTTGGGGTTAGTTCAAGCGTAAAGTTATTGCCTAAACCGCCGTCCACGACCCGCAGCGCCGATGAGCCAGTCATCGACGATAATCCCAACACTAGTGCTTGCGCTCTGCTCGCGTCAGTCGGGTGGACGTGGTTAGCCAGCGCTAAGGTGTTCCCACTCCCAGGGGAAGCAACGCCATTCATCTGCGGGTTTACAGTAGACGTATTAGCGGAGACCACTGGAGTCGTCGGAGTTGTGTTATTTACAGACATGCCAGCCCCTGCTGTGATCCTCGTTACCTTGCCATCCGCCGTGGTTTGGGCTGTGGCAGCGTTAGCCAGAGCGGTGTCGGCGGTGGTTTGAGCTCCTGAAGTAGCTCCACTGGCTGAGTTGGCGGTTGATAGAGCGGTAGCGGCGGTGTCCGAGGCGGCGGCGATACCGCTATCGAGTTCTGTGAGCTTCCTGGACGTAGTAGCCCGAAAGCCATCAATCTCCGGCTGTTCGGCTGCGTCAGGGTCGCCAAAGTAGTCTTTGTTGAGGGCCTGAACACCATCCACGATGGTGTCAACATTATCGCTGAGGGTAGATAAATTATCGTTGACATTAGTGACTTCCTGTTCGCTCGCGAATCCCCTGTGGCCGCTATCTTCATAGTCTAGGTTCTCAAGAGCTGCGTGGTCAGCACTGCCACCAGTGTTCTCCACCCATGAGCTATCCTTACGCACATACTCTCTGCCATCATTCGGGGCTTCGGAGATACGATTGGCTAATTCAGCAAGTACTTGCTGATAAATATCCGGCGTCGGTGGCTCTGCTCCGGTAGATGGAATGTAGCTCCCCTCCACTAACTCTATAGCTGATAAGTTGGTAGTAACGCGGAGCGAATCGCCATCTGTACCGAACACGCCCACAAGTATTCGCGAGCTACTTTGCAGGACTTCCGATGGCACGGTGACTATGCCGCCCGCGTCAACCAGCACATGGTAAACCTTGCCTTTACGATTTTGCGTAAAGACGGCTACTTTAGTTAACCCCTCCCATTCTGAGGTCTCAGAAAAGTCAAAGCGCACCGACAGATAGTTCTGGGACAGTGAGGCGATGTTAGTCTTCGGGGTAGTAACATCTAATCGCTGAGCGATTACTGTACCGACGAGCATCATCACTCAACCTCAGATTCGCTTGTAGGTTCCTCCGAGCTAGTTTCAGCTTCTGGCTCTGGTGCGTTTTTCTTCTGGCGTTTAGGTCTGGCTTCAGTGTCAACTGACTCAATGATCTCGAAGGTATGCACTTTGCCGCCTGCCTTGAATGTTCCGCGACCGGTTTCGTCAGCCATTTCGGTCACGTCCAAATCTTTGCCGTAGAGTCGGACAATCACTCGCCCGTTTGCATCTCGTTCTTTTCGTATAATTTTATCGCTCATTTCGATCCTTTCCTCCTTAAATTAGCGTTATTCTTTGGCTGTAATACTCGTATAATCAGGTCTCCAATCGTTTTTTGTCTAACGTATCCTCGCCTGCTCAGCAGAATGAATCGCGGGTTTTTCTTGCCACCCCGTCCATCATCATCGACTACCAAAGCTAGCTCAGCCATCATTCGACGAGTTTGGCTATAGACTAAGGCCGCTCGATTGCCGCGAGTTCTTGCCCACGTGCTTGCCCATGCGTCGGCACCGATCTCTTTTAGAATGTCAGTAGCGACGTAAACTCCTTGTTGCAAAAGTTCATCGTAGAATACTCGCTTCTGGCCACTTCTTCGATCAATAAGTCGCTCGCATATCACTCGAGTAGTCAGCATCGCCTCAAACTCTGGAACCGTCAAATTACGAAGCATTATCTCCAATCGTTATTTCATCAAAAATCAAAAAGCGACCCATCGGGTCGCGTCACAAGACGACTCTCCGCGGAGTCGCAATAGATCTGATTAGATTATAGCATGAGCGCAGAAGGAAGTATAGACAAAATCGCCTCAACGTGCTAAGCTAATACAGACTGAGTGTCAATTAGACCCTGCCGCCCTCCCGGGTGGTGGGGTCTAACCATGCCCCGACAGAAAACGGAGGTAGAGAATGAAAGACGAGAAATCTTTTCGGCTGGGCTCGGTGCATGTCGAGGATGGCAAGTTGGTCGTATATTACGACCCAACAGGGGTAGAAATATGGGACAAAACACTTGACAAATCGGAATTGACCGATTTAAGAGAAGGATGGAAGGCCGCGCTAGCGGACGAGGACGAGATGGAGCGTGAGTATGCCGAGGCGATAGCCTCAGGCAACTACGAAACTGTTGGAGAGGAGACTTATGCGTAATCAACAACAAGGAAACTTCATCATCATACCGGAGTGGTTGGTGGAGCGCAAAGACATTCGGGTTAATGCCAAGCTGCTCTATGGATACGTCAACGCTTTTTGCTCGCAGCGCAAACACTGCTACTTCACCAACGAACAAATTGCAGAAAAGTTAGGGGTGTCAGATCGTGATGCTAGACGATTGGTGGCTGAACTCATTCAAGCCAATCTCATTACCAGCGTAGTGCTGAAGGGCAAGAAAAGAGTTATCCACACCCTGGACAAAATTGTCCTCCCACCCAGGACACCCATGTCCACCACCCTGGACAAAATTGTCCTCCCCCCTTTCCCTGTTGAGGAGGACACCAATGTCCACAAAGATAAAGAATATAATAAAGAAAAGGGAAAGCAGGCGTCTCCGCCAGCCCAAAAAGGGCCTGGCGCGGAGCCGCCAGAAAGGTCATGCTTTCCAAGCTCGCCGCCCCAGCCGCATGGAGTGTGGGTATGCACGAACTACGAATGCGGGGAGGAATACCGTGAGATGCCGCCGCCGCAGACCCGAACCAGAATCGTCAAAAAGTTGAGAGATGGTAAAGAGGTTGAGGAGGAAGACGAGTACACAGCCTACCGGAGATGTCCTAGATGCGGCGAGCAATGCGTGCAAGAGATGCGACAGTGAGTTATAGGTGTTAGAATAGCGGAAGTGTTCTAATCTGTTGTTTAATAAAGTTAACGGAGGTAAAGAAAGTGAAAAGAATATGCACATCTTACTATTGCTGGAAGATTACCAGCGACGGAAAAGACTCGAGGGTCAAAGTCCGAATACAATCAGCAACACAACCAGCGTTACCAACATTTTCGCTAGAGATACCGGCCTGTACGATACCGACGACTGGACTACCGACGCCATCTTAGAATGGGCGCTCACGCGTCGTGAAAAAGGGATGAAGAAGTGGACAGTCCGTGGCAATGTGAAATCGCTCCGGACGCTACTCAAACACCTCGAGGAAGGCATGAAGGCCAGTCACAGAGTTGAGCTTCATCGCCTCAAGACCAAACGGCCTGAGCAGGCGCCACGTCACTGCCCAAGAGCCTATGAAGTGGCTAGCATCATCGAAGCGGCCGAAGAACCTGAGATCAAAGTGCTAATTGCTGCACTAGCCACCAGCGGCATGCGGATTAGCGAGTGTCTGAAAATTAGAAGCGAAAACATTACTGACGACGGAGAGTGCTACGTCAATGGTAAAGGCGACAAAGACCGACCAGTCTACCTAACCCGTGAGCTCGGCCAAGAGGTAAAAAATCTTGCTCCTGATGGCGGGTACTGCTGGCCTGATCCATACAATCCGAGCCAACCTCTACCACGCCATCGAGCCTACTACCGAGTGAAGAAAGCTTGCCGCAGGGCCGGACGACCTGCCACTACACAGCATGACATGCGTCACTACTACGCCACTGACTTGCTCAGGAACGGTGCTGGGCTAACCCACGTCCAGCACCTACTCGGCCATGCTGATCCAAATACCACCAAGATATACGAGCATCTCTTGGAAGAGGATTTGGCCTCCGCCCACGAAGAGTATTCCACAAAGGTATGGACAAAACGATTCGGTTGTACTAAAATAGAGGCAGATGATGAAACTTAGCGCCTTAGAATAGTGGATTCCGCTTAACTCTACACTTCCGTAGGGGGTGGGGAGGAAGGGTGGTCTTTGCGAGCTTTTTTAGCTAGCTGTGTCCGAATAGATTGGTATTGCGGAAATCCCGCTACGACCTATCCCGCATTCACCCTATAACTCTGCAACACCAAACTCCTAACATCCTCCGCCGGCAGTTGCCCCGTCGCAATAATCTCCACCCAACCTTTCCCCATCGTCTCACTCGCCATCACCGTCTCGTATTTCTCCTGCAAAATCCTCCCCAACCTGTCGTCAATCTCCACCTCAAGCCGTAACGGCTCAGTTGGATGCAATATCAAAAATATCGGCGCTTCTTCCTCATTCGCCACCTCTTCAATTATATCACCAGACGGGTTTATATCACCAGATGGATTTTTCTCCTCACCCTCCCGCGCAAGCTCGGATTCCTCGGCCTTAGCTCCGCCAGTCGCCCGAACCACCCGGAAAATCACCATCCCGGCCTCCCCCTCCCGCTCGCCCTTCCGCTCCTCGCGCGTATGCGGCCCTAGCTCCGCCAGCCACCCCTCCACCTCTGGCAAAAGCACCTCCCGCTCGTTCTGCCGCTCCACGGCAATCTTCTCCGCCTGCAAACTCGCCTCTCGCATTTCCTCTTCCGCCAACTTCCTCGCGTCCATTACTCCCCCTTCTTTTCGTTTGCTTTTATCCCCTGCTCCGCCCGCTCCAAATACGTCCTGAGCTCCTCAATCGACCCCTTAATATCATCCAGCGCCCGATGCGTCTCCGGCTTCTGCACCTTCTGCCGATATTTATGCATAAACATAATCTTCCACGCCGACACGTCCAGCAGCCGATAATGAAACATCTTATCCACCTCTGGTAAATATCGCTCCAAAAACTTCCGATCCTGATGCACCGAATTCCCCGCTATATAAATCGGCCGACTCCTATCCAGCACAAAATACTCTTTCACGAACTCCACCAGTTCCTTTTCAACCTCTCGCTCCGATTTCCCCGCCGCACTTTCCGCCAAGAGTGTCTCCCTTAAGCTTTTATTCTTGTCCCAAAACTCCCCCCGCATCAACTCCTCCGCCCCCGCCTGCTTCACCGCCGCCGTCCAAGTCGCAATCTCCTCCAAATTCCAGTCCGTCGCAATCGCCGCCAGCTCCAACACCCTGTCCCGCTCCGGATCCAACCCCGTCATCTCCATATCAATCCAGAGCAGCCGTGCTCGCTTCTTCATATCTGTATTCTACCATATCTCTCGCAGGTTTGCCATGCCAAAAACCCAAAAGAACATGTTCCACTCTAGCCCCCTCCCCCATTGACTTTTAGCCCTAAAATCCATCAAAAATTAACCACAATTACTATTGACTTGCTCTTCTGAGGTGTGATAGAATAAACTTAAGCAGCAACTATATGGGCAGGTCGCCAGATATTCCAAAAGCATATATTCGCCGCAAATGTAGGGACCCTTTTCGCAATGTTTGCGTTAAGAAGTCAAGGATTTTCATGGGCAGGGGCTTTCACGCCCCGATATTTATTCCCCCTTTCCTCAAAATTATGTTCTCGCTGTTCGGTTTCCTCATCTCCGTTACCAACCCTACGGGCTCCGCGCGACTGGTTAAACCCTACCGTAACTCCTCTTTTCCGGCCCGCTGCAGGGTGAATTGTGGGCTTTGCTCGCAAGAGGGAAGCATCTCCCTGGCTATTGCGGTGAGGAAAAGACCGGAGTAAGGTAGGGTTTGACTAGCCGCTTGCTCCTCCCCACCCCCTACGGGTAGACACAGCGGAGGGTCATGCCGATTCGCTTTTGACTACTCTGTGTTCCGGTAATCGTGCCTGGTATAAGCGTGACATCGTCTACTCGCACGTTTGCCGGGTTATTAGCTGTGGCCATAGTAGTAGTCCACCATTGCACTACGAAGGACTGCTCACGCAGGCCATTAGGGGTAATAAAGTCACGCACCGAGACAGTGGCGAAGGAGAACTTGTAAGAAATCCAGCCCGCAGGATTAGTAACCGGGCTGGTCAAGGGTTCGTAAGCTAGTCGGACTTCCGAGGACGTCTCGGAGCGAGGAAGAAGCTTCAAGCCAAAAGCCGTATCGAGGTACAATTTCTCCGGCAACGTCCCGGAGCTTGGCAAAGCGAGGGAGAAGAAGGTTTTAGTCCGTGGCGACGGATTAAAACCATTCTGTTTGCGGAGAAATTCCGTACCCGATGAGGCTTTTGGCTAGCAGAACAGGCTGGTGCGAGTGAGGGAGACGAAGGATTGGCTAGATGTTTGATGACGGGCGGAAGCTCGTGTTACAATATCCTTATATGAGCTTGGACAAGGTCTACGATCCGCAAATCATCGAAGCGGACATCTACGCATTATGGGAATCTGCCGGAGTATTTGATGCGAATTCTAGGGGGAGCAGCGAGGCTAGGCCGAAGGCTCGGCTTCGCCGACCGAGCGATGAGGGGGTTTCCCCCTCATATGCGCCCTACTCCATCGTCATGCCTCCACCCAACGCCAACGGCAACCTCCACATCGGCCACGGCCTCACCGTCGCCCTCGAAGACATCCTCACCCGCTACCACCGCTCCAGAGGTCGAGACACCGTCTACATCCCCGGCGCCGACCACGCCGGCTTTGAAACCTGGGTCGTCTACGAAAAATCCCTCGAGGGTATCGGCAAATCCCGCTTCGACTACACCCGCGACGAACTCTACGCCCAAGTCTGGGACTTCGTCGCCAAACAACGTGGCAACATGGAAATCCAACTCCGCGCCCTCGGCGCCTCCTGCGACTGGAAACACCTCACCTTCACCCTCGACCAAAACGTCGTCAGAACCGTCTACAAAACCTTCCAGCAAATGTTCGAAGATGGCCTCGTTTACAGAGGTGAAAAGATCGTCAATTACTGCACTAAGCACCAAACCAGCTTCGCCGATATCGAAGTCGTCTACCGCGAAGAAGCCGCCAAAATGTGGGACATCGCCTACCCTCTCCTCGCCGACGACACCACCCCCGAAACCCTCCCTGACGGCTCCCCTCTCCCCAAGGAAATCATCATCTCCACCACCCGCCCCGAAACCCTGCTCGGCGACACCGCTGTCGCTGTCAACTCCAAGGACGGCCGCTACTCGCAATTAGTCGGTCTTGCCATCAATCTACCTCTGATGGACCGCGATATTCCGATCATCGCCGACGACTACGTTGACCCCCTTTTCGGCACCGGCGCCGTCAAAATCACCCCCGCCCACGACCCTAACGACGCCGAAATCGGCCTCCGCCACTCTCTCGACGCCATCCAAGTCATCGGCACTGACGGTCACATGACCGACCTCGCCGGCCCCGACTTTGCCGGCCTCCCCTATATGGAGGCACGTGATAAAGTTTTACAAGCCCTCGAAAATCAAGGCCTCCTCCGAGGCGAACGCGACATCACCCACAAAGTCCCTCATTGCTACAAGTGCGACGCCGTCATCCAACCCCTGTTAAAAGAGCAATGGTTCGTCCAAGTCGCCCCCCTCGCCAAGCGCGCTGTCGAAGCGTTAGAGCAGGGCGAAGTCAAATTCTTCCCCGCCCAGAAAAAAGACGAACTCATCAACTACTACAAACACCTCCGCGACTGGAATATCTCCCGCCAAATCCCCTGGGGCATCCCCATCCCCATGTTCCAAAACGAAGCCGACCCCGAAGACTGGATTTTCGACAATAGGGTAGGGGAGACCGAGCTCAAAATCGACGGCAAAACTTACGTCCGCGACGAAGACACCTTCGACACCTGGTTCTCCTCCGGCCAATGGCCATTTGTCACCACCGACGTCTTAGAGCAGGGCGACCTCGCCAAATACTACCCCCTCTCCGTCATGGAGACCGGCGTCGACATCCTTTACCCCTGGATTTCCCGCATGCTCATGCTCGGACTCTACGCCACCGACCAGGTCCCGTTTAAAGAAGTCTACCTCCACGGCATGGTCCTCGACCCCCACGGCAAGAAAATGTCTAAGTCCAAAGGCAACGTCATCAACCCTCTCGACGTGGTCGCCGAATTCGGCTCCGACGCCTTCCGCTTCGGCATCGTCTCGGCCAGAAGTGCCGGGCAGCCGCAAGCCTTCTCTCTCGACAAAGTCATCGCCGGCCGAAACCTCTGCAACAAACTCTGGAACCTCGCCCGCTACGTATCATCAACGGCAGGCGAAAACGGCGAGCTAACCCTCACTCACCCCCACGAACACTGGGTCATCGGCAGACTAACCGACGCCGACAAAAAGCTCGAATCCCTCATCGCCGACTACCGCTTCGCCGAAGCCGCCGAACTCGTCTACGGAACCATCTGGAACGAAGTCGCCGACTGGTTCATCGAGGCCTCCAAAGCCGCCCCCAACCCAGCCCTCCTTCGCTATGTCTTGGGGCGCGTCCTCGAAATGTCCCACCCCTTCCTCCCCTTCGTCACCGAGGCCATCTGGCAATCCCTCCCCTGGACCGACGCCCTCCTCGCCGACGAACTCCACGAAGAATATATCACATATGATATAGAAAAGGCCCAAGACTTCAAGAAAATCCAAAAGCTCGTCACCGAAATCCGCTTCGTCCAGGCCGACCTTCCCGACCAGGGCGATTACGGCCTTATTTACGGTGCTGATGACCTCATTGCTGCAAACGTCGAAGTCATCCAAAAACTCGCCAAGCTGCCCAAAGTAGAGCAGGGCGATCCCACCGGAATCCGCCTCGCCAACTCCGGTCGCAAAGCCTGCCTCAACGTCCCCGCCAAAATCGTCGAAAAATACGCCGAAAATATCATAGAACGCATAAAAACCACCGAAGCCGAAATCACCCACCTCGAAGCCCGCCTCAGCAACCAATCCTACCTCAGTAAAGCCCCGGAAAGCCTCGTAGAAGAGAGCAGGGCGATACTTAAGCTTAAGCAGGACATACTCTCACGTCTCGCCCGCCAAGTGCCTGAAAACGGCTAAAAACCGCCTTTAAACGCAAAAAATCCGCCAAGAAAAAGCCCTGCCGATAACAGCAGGGCAGGGGGCAACAAATCATCATAACCCTTCCGGGTCTAAACGAGGCGTTCCCTCCATATAGCGGTCATGTGCCGCGGCGAAAAGTGCAAAGACCAGCTGATGGTCTTCTTCTGTCGAGATGCTTCCTGGTAGCGCGCTTAACCAATCTCCGGCTACACGTTGCAGGGCATCTAAGAACCCTCTCAAGCTTTCCCTAGTCGGGATGCTATCCGAACGTCCCAGCTTCGATCGATAAGCTTCTGTTATAGATTCATACAGGCCGTCAAACTCCTCGTCCGAAAGCCCAGCTATGAACCCCCGTATGTTCTCTTTTAGCAGCTCCAAATCTGACATGGAACCAAAACTTGTCCCCATGCGGGCCACCTCCTCTATTCTCTATTAGATGGTATTGCCTAAACTTCTCTGATCTGAATGTTAAAGACCGGAGCAACTTACCCCAGTCCCTCACATTATAGCACGTCACACATAAAAAGTCAATACTATTTATGTTTTCTCGGGTTTTTCTACCGTCTTTTTCGCCGCCTCCTTGGCCTCCCTTGCTGCTTTCGCCGCCTCCTTGGCCTCCCGCGCTGCTTTCTCTGCCTCTTCACGCTTCCTCTGCAAGTGTTGAATCTGCCTCATCCGCACCCACTCCTTGTCTTCCTCCTCCTCCGGCGACAAGTACATATCGTCAAACAAATTCACCTTCCCACCATCATCCTCCGACACCGTCCCACCCCGAGCAAACACGTCAAAACTCTTGTCCAGCGAATGCTCCTTAAAAGCATAAGCAAAATACTGCTCCACGATCTTCCGATCTTCCTCCTGCCGCCCGTTCAGTTCCGGGCTAATCCGCTTCGCCGAATACGGATTATTCGTCAAAAAGTTCCGATAAGTCAGCTTCGTCACCCCATATTTATCGCACATTCCGTTTAGGTCATTCAAGTTTCTGATCAGGTTGTTATGCGCCGTCGCCCGCTCCGTATAATACTGCTGTACCTCCATAATTCCCGCCGGTTGCGGATTTTTCCGCTTGTCCGACAAATCCCGATGCGTCACGAACAACCCATGCGTCGCCTCTATCACCGCTCGCTCTTTTTCCCTCTGCTCATCCGACAAATCCGCCGCCTCCATCGCCGTAACCAACGCCTCCCGCCTCTTATCGTACAGCCGCGAACTCTGCACTTCCACCGTGTGCCGGCTACTGTCGTAAGTCCCCTCCAGCTCCGCCCGCTCCTCCTGGCTCACCCCGCGTAGCGCCGCGTCCGCCATCTTTTTATTCACCCCAAGCGACAACTCAAAAGAGGTGATCACCTCTTCCGCATAGTTACCTATGCGGGGTAACAACACTTCAGGGTCTTGTTTATGCAGCTCGTTCACCGTCGTTACATATTCCTCAAAATCCGCGCGTTTTTCTTTATCATTCAGCCTCTGCCAAAACTCCTTCTGTAGGGTGCGCCTCTCCTGATTCAACTTCTCAACCGTCACCCCCTCCATCGACACCAAAATCTCCGGTGTCTCACCTTCCGAAACCTCCCACTCTGTCTGCTCCGCCTTTCCGCTCGTTCCCAACTTTTCGCGCATCTTCCTCCTAATTCTCCCCCCATTCTACCACACCCTCCTCGATTTTTCACCCCTGTTGGCATTGACTTTCCTCCCAAAATAACCATAAACATATTGACTTTTAAGCATAAGTGTGGTACAATGACAACAGAATGGAGCGAATTTCCATTCTCTGCACCTTAACGTGCTCTAATCTACCCGAAAATATACCTTTATAACCCAAAGGAGGATTCCCAATGAACCTATCAGACAAATCAAACGGCCTGCTTATCCATGACTTTGGCAGCCGCTTCCCCAACCTCACGCCTGACTTTGATTATATTCCGTTTCTCGACGACCTCTTGAAGCTGACCAAATCCGTCCGCGAAACTTTCCAGAATCGCTGGGGAACAGCAGTCGACACTTCCGACGAAGACCAATTTTTTGCCACCTACTTCACTGCCAACGTCCATCTGAGTCTGCGCATCACCATCGACAACGGATACGGCAAGCCTTCGATCGTCCGCCTCGGCACTCGCGAAATCGAGGAGCTGGAGCAGGGTGACCAGACCGAAATCATCATGGCCTTCGTCGGCGACAATGAATCCGGCGTCATCAAAGCCGAAATAGTTGTCCAAATCCCGAACGGTAGCGACGATGATTATCATACGGCCATAGGCGAAATCGAAAAAGTTTACCCCAGCCGCATCCAAAGCTTCTTCTCCGAACGCTTCCCCCACGTCGGCAACTGCGAATTCTGCGACAAATAATCCCCTAAGACCCTAAAACACCCCCACGAGTACAGCCCCCTATGAGCACAAAAGCCGCCCCAAGGGGCGGTTTTCCATTTGCCCACATTTCTATCCTCCTTATGCTTGCATCCCGATTTTCACTCTGCTACCATATTCTTACGCGCGCAAGTTGCGAGCACCTTTACCTGTTATTGGTATAATTTTGAGCTCCCCTACATCCAGTAGGGCCTCCCGCACCCCGCGCGAATACGCGTATATCACTGCAAAGGAGGTTTCCACTACGCATGAAGAAACTCTCCCTATTGCTGGGGTTCACGCTGTTATTTTCCGGCCTTCTCAACGCTCTCGCCGGCAGCAGCTCATTCCTCAGCCGACTGGCCCTTAGTCGGGCGCCGGTGACCGGAGTTCCCGCCTTCCTGCCTTTTATCCCACATAGCGATCGTGAGCCATTGCAGCACATGATCGCTCCGGCGATACTTGGCTTGTTGGCCGTTCTCCTGTTAGCCGCGTGGATATTCGGCGGATCTGCTGGTCGCTTGTCGACCACCCCATATCTACGCAGACGCTACCACCGGTATGGACCCGACCCTTAGCTCTTGCGGGCCTCGCGTAATGCGGACCTGCGCGGGCTCGCGTTTCCACCTGCAACAATGCAACAAAGCAATACCATCAACACAGGTCAGCCGCCCAAACCATGGGCGGCATTTCCTTTCTCGTCTCTGTGAGCGTAGCGAACGCCGGAGGCATAAATCAGCTCAAAATCGCAATTTTGGCTGATTTATGGGTGCTTAAGCGCCCTAAACAAACTTAGCACTCCCACCTTGACATTGCTAACTCTACTGTGTAGAATTAGTCTGTAAGCCATTTCAAAAACTCGAATTCACTTCGGTTTTTGAAATAAAGTAATAGGAAAGGAAGAAAACCTAGGTTTTCTTAGTAATCGGAGGACATTATGAGCATCAAACCACTTGGCGACCGCGTCGTCGCGACCCGCGAAAAACAACTAGAAAAAACCGCTAGCGGCATCTACCTCGGCGAAGCCAAAGAAAAGCCCGCCTACGCCCTCGTCGAATCCGTCGGCCCCGACGTCAAATCCGTCAAAAAAGGCGACAAAATCATCTTCAAGGACTATGTCTCTACTGAGGTCAAAGTCGACAAGGTCGACTACCTGATCATGAAAGAGGAAGACATCCTCGCCACCCTCTAAAACATCTTCTCTACCCTCTAAAGACATCGTCGCACCCTCCAAGGTCTTGCATTTCTCCCCCAAACCGCTTACAATAAACCTTAAACAGGAGGAGAGTTATGGATAATTTCGGAACGGCCCCGGCCACACCAGAATCAACACAAGTCGGCGCCATGCCGGAGACGATGGGCATAACGCCCCTCATGGGCAGCGAAACCCCTCCTAACGTCATCAATTCCACCCCCGAAGCCACCGGTGGCTACGATGAGGAAACCACCCCTCCACCGGCCGAAATCCCCCCAGCCAATACTCTTACCGATACTGCAACCAACCTCAATACCTTCGGTGCTACCGCCACTAGCGCCGCCACAACCGCCAGTACCATCGAGGGCGCTACTCCAGCCTTCACCCCTGAAACCGTCGACATCCCCGGCGCCGAAAATGCCACTCTTCCTGAAGTCGGCACGCCACCGGTAAACCGCACTGAAGCCATCGCCGCTCTCAGCGACGACATCAACAAACTCATAGACAAAATCGAACACGCTGACATCGAAATGAAGAAGCAACAAGATCTCATCAAAGGCTATATTGAAGAAATCCGCCTACTCACCGGCGCCGCCTCTGCCGGCGCCTCTCTCCCTGCTTACGGCAGTGTTACCGACATCCCTGAAGGCTCTTTCCTCCCTCCCGGCGCCCGCTCGGCCGGTGGTGGTTCCGCCAGCGGCAACGGCGTCGTCATTCCCTTCCCCGGCCCTAGCAACGCTGACTCCGCCGAGGCCTCAACCACTACGACCCCTGAGCCTCTTTCCGCCGCGGCTTAAGTTGCCTAAAATGCTTAAACAACTATAGACTTTTGCTAAGAAGTATGCTACAATAGCCAGAATCGGTTTGTAAATACATAAATCGTTATCACGGAGGTAGCTTGACGTCTTCACTTTTGGGCGCGGGCTACCCCGCGCACCTTAACAGGCAAAGGCAAAGCATTACCTCTAAAATATACCAAAAGAAAGGTGATGAAAATGAAAGTCAAAGTACCAATCATCAGCTCTGCTGATGCGCAAGCCCTCGTCCTACCCTACTACATGTTGCTTAGCAAGCAGCAAATCGCCAGCGAGACTTCAATTCAGGTCGAGCCGCTTGACTTCGTGCATCGCGACCTCACCTCGACCCTGGTGTTTTCCCTCCCAGAGGACGGTGGCGTCTACGTGACGGTGATATACTTGAAGGAATCCGGCAAGATAAGGGTCAAAGCTGTCCCGCACGCCAGTCGCGATCCGGCCACCATGGCTAACCGCGTCTACTCCACAGACGAGCTATTTACCTATAGACCGTCTGCCCCCAGCTATGCTCACCTTCAACCTGCGGCCGCTAGTTAGCGCGGCCCTTAAACCAGCGACCAGAAAGGAAGAATGCTTTATGCCCTTAAGTTCAGAGAAAGCCCTGTCGTACTTCAAGGACCATCTGTTAAACGATTACGGCCAGCCGGTTCGACCACTTATCACCAGGCAGCGCACCTGTCATGAAGAGCTGTTGTTCTACAATGGGGACACAGTTTATTACTACGCCACCGGCCCACGCAATCAATCGATCCTCAATACCCTCAGCACTGTCGCGGAAGCCATTAAAGTCTTCGAGGCCGACATAACGACTCTCATCAGCGCCGGCGAAAAAGCCGCCGCTGCTGCTTGAAGAAGCTTGGAACGCCTGGATAAGCCCGACTGCAATCATTTATTTGATTCGCGTCGGGCTATTTCAATTTTTCGTATTTTTTCAAAAAAACCACACGACCTTGTTTGATTGTTGTGTCTTGTCCAACATATTTTTTGGTTTCATTACATAAATCAAAAAACAACCTTGTTTCTTTTTGATTTTTGTGCTAATATCAAAATATGAATAACAATATAATTCCATTCTCCCTACCCAAGCTACCACCAACGCTTGACCTGTCGAAGCATATCCCCCTGATCACCAGCGCCCATAGCGCCGTCGCCCGTTATGACGAAACCCAAAAGAAACTTCCCAACCCAGAAATTATCGCCATACCACTTAGCATGAAAGAAGCGCAAAGGAGTTCACAGATCGAGGGAACAGAGGTAACACTCCAAGAGGTTTTTGCAGCCGACGATACCAAGGCGGAGAACACAGAGAAAGAAAAAGATTTCCGAGAAATATGGAATTACCGGGAAGCCATTGTTGAGAGCAGGGCACTCCTTGACCGTCGGCCGCTGTCAGAGAATGTCATCAAAGAATTACATGCCATACTGCTTAACTCTGTGCGCGGTAGGAATAAAGCTCCCGGGGAGTTTAGAAAGCATATGGTCCACATCGGCTCCCCTGGCTCGACCGCGAAAGAAGCCAGGTACATCCCTCCCGCCCCCAACACGATACCGATGCTTTTCTCAAATCTCATGCAGTACATCCAAGACGACACCCAGCCCGACAGGCTTGTGCAGGCTGCGGTCATGCATTATCAGTTCGAAGCGATACACCCATTCAGTGACGGCAACGGACGCGTCGGACGCATCTTGGTTCCAGTCTACTTATACGAAAAGAAATTGACCTCTAACCCGAACCTATACATCTCCGAATTCCTAGAGATGCACCGGAGAGACTATTACGAGGCATTAAACCGCGTTGACAAACATGACGACTGGGACGGTTGGATTGTCTTTTTCCTCCGTGCGGTTCGCGCTCAGGCTGAGACCCTGAAAGAACGGGTCGACAGCGTCAACAACCTTTATAACAAGTATCATAGTCGGCTAGATGAATTCAGTTCAAAATACGCCTCTAATCTTCTAACGGCGATCTTCTGCGATCCGATTTTTTCCGCCAAGAGGATTGGCGAAGCAGCGAATATCAACAACACACAAACACTTTACGCTTTGCTCAGCAAGTTTCAAGAGAAAGGCATCCTTAAGAAGGTCGACTCTAGGAAGCCAAACATATATCTCTTCCCGGAGCTCCTAAACATCATCGACGGACTAGGGGGCTAAACCATTAGCACTCCCACCTTGACAGTGCCAACAACCCCGTGATAAACTAAAATAAATTATCGGAGGAAATCATGGCAAAAAAAGTATTCTACGACGAAATCGCTCGCGAAAAGGTACTCGGAGGCGCGAAAGCTCTCTACGACGCGGTCAAGGTCACCTACGGCCCTAAGGGCAGGAATGTCGTCATCAACAAATCTTACGGCGGCCCCACTGTCACTCACGACGGCGTCACCGTCGCTGAAGCTATCGACCTCGAAGAAACCGACGAAACCCTCGGCCAAAAGGCCGGCGCCGAGCTCATCAAGCAAGCCGCCAAAAAGCTCAACAAAGTCGCCGGCGACGGCACCACCACTGTTACCGTCCTCACCTACCAAATCCTCGCCAAGGCCAACAAGCTCATCGCCGCCGGTCACAACCCCATGGAGCTCCGCCGTGGCATCGAACAGGCCGGCGCCAAAATCGTCGCCAAACTCGACAAACTCGCCGAAAAAGTCGACACCGATCCTAAAAAAGTCGCCGAAGTCGCCACCATCAGCGCCGGTGACGCCGAAATCGGCCGACTCATCGCCGACACTATCTCTAAAATCGGCAAAGACGGCATCGTCACTGTCGAAGCCGGCCAAGGCCTCGAGATGGAAGCCGAAGTCGTCGAAGGCTTCAGTTACGACAAAGGCTACGTCAGCAGCTTCTTCGCCACTGATATGGGGCGCCAAGAGGCCATCTACGAAAAGCCAAGCATCCTCATCACCGATCGGAAAATCAGCAGTGTCCAGGACCTCCTCCCGTTTCTTGAAAAAATGGCTGCTGCCGGCCAAAAAGACCTCGTCCTCATCGCCGACGATCTCGACGGCGAAGCCCTCTCTGTTCTCGTCTTGAACAAACTCAAGGGCGTATTTAACACTCTCGCCGTCAAGGCTCCATCCTTCGGCGACCGCCGCAAAGAAATCCTCGAAGACATCGCCATCTTGACCGGCGCCACCGTTGTCAGCGCCGACCGTGGCCTGCAGCTAGAAGAAGTCGGCCTCGAAGTCCTCGGCTCAGCAAAAAAAGTCATCGCTAATAAAGACGAGACCACCATCATCGAAGGGGCAGGGCAGAGGGCTAAGGTCGAGGGGCGCATCAAGCTCATCAAGGTTCAAGCCGCCGCCGAAACCTCCGAGTACGACCAAAAACAGCTGGATCAGCGCGCCGCCGCGCTTCAGGGCAAAGTCGCCGTCATCAAAGTCGGCGGTGCTACCGAAACCGAAATCGACGAGAAAAAGTTCCGCGTTGACGACGCGGTCGCAGCCACCAAAGCCGCCCTGTCCGAAGGCATCGTCGCCGGTGGTGGCGTCACCCTCGTCAACCTCGCCTCTGAGCTAGACGCCGCTCCCGACTCTAAGAAAAGCCTTGCCGTCACCTCTGGCGCCGCTGTACTAAAAGAAGCCCTTTACGAGCCCTTCCTCATCATCACCGACAACGCCGGTATCAACGGCCAGGCCCTCCTCGCCGAAGTCCAAAAGGCCAAACCCGGTCACGGTATCGACGTCATGCGGCCCGATCAAGGCCTCATCGACCTCAAAAAAGCCGGCATCGTTGACCCGGTCAAGGTCACCAAAGAAGCCATTCTAAACTCCGTCAGCATCGCCGCCACCGCCATCACCATGGGCGCCCTCATCGTCGAAATCCCCGAAAAAGACTCGGGAGTACCCTCGATGCCCGGCGGCATGCCCGGCATGTACTAGACAAAGAAAAGCCCCTCCCAAGCGATTACTCGCTTTTAGGAGGGGTTATGGTGGTCTTTGGCGTAGGTTGTCCGTTGCGGCGCTCATTGTGCTGCCGCTTGTTTTGCTTGGTTGACCGCTTGGTACATCCTGTCTAAGACATTTATCGCGGCCTCTTCGGTCGTGAACATGGCCGAAGTATCGCCCGACAATGGTCCCAGCAGTAATTCAAACATCGCGATTCCGCGCTCTTCCCATCCGAGACCGCTAAGGGTATTCCATTGGTCGCGGAGTAAAAACCCTGCGGTGCGTCCCAGTAAAATCTGCACTTTCCGTGCGGAGATATCTGAGTCGTCCAGATAGCCTGCATTCATGATGTTGCTGCCGGTGAGGCTAACGCCTTGGTCGGCAAATCTTGCCTCGAGCATCTGCCCGAACTCAATCTCGCTCACATACGCTACATCACTCCCGCCAAAAGGCCAGAAGCTCATCGTGTAAGCGAAGATGCCGTAAGCGACGATAGCCACCACAGCGAACGCTGCGGTCACCTTTAGTCCTGTACCGCGACCGCGTTCCCTGTTGCGGGACCCTGCGGCGCGGCGCGGCCTGCTTTCTCCATAGTCTCTTTCGTCATCGTCGTCATAGGTGTCGTCGACTTCCGTGTCGCGTCCGTCACCCTCGTAATCTTCGTCGTCGTAACAGTAACTGCTGTTCCTGTTGCGTCCTCCGAAGAGTCCTCCGAAGAAGTTGCCGATGGATTCCAGGAATCCTCCGCCGCTGTTTCTCTGGCCGTAGCCACTTGGTATTCCTGCCATAATTAGTTCCTCCTTTTCAATTCAGAGAATACTCAGGCAAACCTACCTCTCGGCTCCGTATTTCTACGCCAAAAGTTTAAGGTTCGCCAGGTTTTCTGGTTACCTCCATTATAGCACACCAGGCTCAAAAAGTCAATATCTTTATGCTAAAAAGTCCCTAAAAAGCCACTATTTCACCACATTTACCCCTAAAATCACCTTGAAACCCGCCTAAACCCCTAAAATGCTATACTATTGATATAATATGCCCAAACGCAACTTCCGCATCCCAGAGGTGCACGACGAATCCACCCTCACCCGAGAGATCGCCGCCACCCGCCGCCGCCTCCATTTCCATCACCGCGCCGCCCTCACCATCGTCATCCTCGGTGCCGTCCTCATCTCGCTCTTTAACGTCATGGCCCTCGCCACCTCTATCGGCCAGAACCCCCCCGACGAAGAAGACACCCCCTGCGCCCTCACCAGCTGCGACACCGACCAACTCTTCGACATCGACGACGCCATCTCTGGCGACCACACCGTCCCCGAAACCCCACCCACACCTATCCTTGACGGCACCGAAAAGCTCATCGCCCTCACTTTCGACGACGGCCCTCACGGCATTCTCACCCCCCGCCTCCTTGACCATCTCGCCGAGGCCAACGTCCCCGCCACCTTCTTCGTCTTAGGCACCAACGCCGCCGCCCGTCCCGACATCGTCACCCGCGCCCATGCCGAAGGCCACGAAATCGGCAGCCACTCCTTCCGCCACTCTCAGCTCCCGCGCCTCAGCCTCGCCGCCCTCCGCGCCGATTTTGCCGCCACCGATGCCGCCATTGTCGCCGCCACTACCGTCGCCCCCGCCGTCTTCCGCCCCCCTTATGGCCTCCACAACGCCACCGTCCGCAATAACTCCCCCCAAGCCCTCATCCTCTGGTCCATTGACCCCCGCGACTGGGCCGATCGCGACGCCCACATCGTCTACAACCGCGTCGTCGACCAAGCCCGCGACGGCGCCATCATCCTCCTCCACGACATCCACGCCTCCACCGTCGAAGCCGTCCCCTGGATCATCACCAGCCTAAAGACCCGCGGCTTCACCTTCGTCACCGTCAGCCAACTTTTCGAGCTCCGCGGCATCACCCTCGAACCCGGCCGCGCCTATCTCCACGCCCCGCCAGCCCCCGCCCCCGACCCCGAAATCGAAACCCTCCCCACCGACCCCGGCCTCCTCGACGGCGACCCGCTCCACTAGCCTCCACCCCAAAAACCCAGCCCAAAAGCCACAATGTTGGCTTTTCCCCCACTTTTAAAGCGCTTATGGTTGACAGTGGTCAATCTGTACTATAAACTGAGAATTAAGCGCCATCTAAATCTAATAATAAAGGCGTAAGGGAGAGTAAATAATGGGTAAAGTCAAATACCTTGGTGTGGCCGGTCTTGCGGTCGCATTGGCAACAGCAGTAGTAATGGTCGGGGGTGCGGATGTGAGTGCCGCGACATTTAGTTCTACGCATCAAGTCATCAACGCTAACGGCAACATGCTAGTCCATCCAGCCGACTTCGCTGCAACCGTCAACGCTAAGCAAATCACAAACATCACCATCCGCGGCAACATAGGCCAGATTCAAGACACGGTAGGCGCTATCGCTTACTATCTTCAATCAATCAACGGCGCACAACACGAGGTAAACGCCGCTGCCATGAACGTTTCTGACGCTGACTTTGCTAATCCTGAGCACCCTGCATATATCGCAGACGCTCAAGTGCGAAGTGAATTCATCGCTTTCCGCACCGCTATGCGACGCGTTAAGACCTTCACCTTTGAGCTTAACGGCAACAACAGTTTTGGTAGCCCTCGCCTAACTAATCTCAGCAACTCCCTACGCACCATCCAGGGTCTCCAAGGCAACCAGCTCTCGCTAGGTGTGACTGTTAACTTCGTTGGTAACGTTACCAACACTCTTGACGTATCTAACCTAACCGCTGCGCCAACCGCACAGCAGATCACTATCGGTAAGATCACTGGCTTCGGCACTATTCAGGCCAACACCGGCTCCCAGGTTAAGTTCCTAGGTCTAGGCAACTTCCCTAACGGTCAGGCTGTATACCTCAACACCCCAACTGCAAACGAGACCAATAACATGGTAATCGTTCGTGGCGCACTCGCTAACTCTGCTGTTATCCATGCAGAGGACGGTGCTTCTACCGATCCGAAGATCGACACTCACTCTGACGCTCCTCGCGACGTTGTGATCGTTGACCTTAACAATGAGGACGACCCTAACACCAAGACTGTCCTCGACATCATCGGTCGACACGAGAAATCTGATCTCGCTAACATCCTTAACAGCGGTCTTGAGCCAGACACCTTTGTCCTCAGCCTCGACCCTATGGGCTCTTACTCTGGGACACTAGAGGTCACTGTTAGCCACCTACAGCACCTTGCTGGTAGCCGAATGTTCATCTACAAGTTCGACATGGAGGGCAACATCATAGCCCTAGGCCAGACCGCATTTGTTCTGCCTTCTGGTCGCCTCGAGCTCATCCTTAATGGCTTCTCTGGCTACATCCTCAGCGCAGTTCAGCTCACCAGCGCTGGTCCAGCTGGTCCAGACAATGGCGGCGGTGGCGGCAGCAACAACGGTGGCAATACTGGTGGTAACACTGGCGGTGGCGGCATCAAGGCACCAAACACCGGCGTTGAAGGTCTCGAAGACGTAGCTTCAGCTCGCACCTTCACCTCCGGCCAGGCTGAGATCATGCTCGACGCTTCTGCTGACGCTAACCTAGCAGTAGCTGGTCTAGTCGCTACCCTCGGTGCGGCAGCCGGCACAGTCGTGGTCCGCAAGAAGAAGGCGTAGTCTCTACCCAAGCTTCTAGCGCACGCTAGACACCCCCGCTTTAAGCGGGGGTGTTGCTGTTGACATCTCGAGGCATCCATGTTATACTCTCTACTACAGCAGGCAACTTATGCTTCAGAGGTCTTTAGCGGCCTTGCATTTTAATCTATTGTCGTAATCTCCCTAGTAACTACCAAATACAGTCAGAAAGGAGGCTCTACATGTCAAATCATCAACGTAACCATCGAGGGCACCGCAAACCAACCCCACCGCCACGCCGCCGGAAGAAGAAACCCCCTCATACCATCCACTTTTTCGTCTGCATTACCCAAGGGATTCTCCTTTGGTCCCTCTTGACGGTGACCTGGGTGCTCCTACAGTTCGACATAAACCTCGAGCTGTTTACCTTCGTTTTCACTATAGTAACGAGCCTCATGAGCCTTGGCGTCTACCGGCTTATATTCCGCTGGCGGATTGTCTTCCGCATAGCCGAATTCAGCGGTTTCGACCTTATCTCCGTCATCACCCAAGCCGCCACCGTCGTTGTAGCCTTCTACTTCCTTAATCGCATCCTTTCCTGGACTATTTAACGACACCTCACCCCGGATTCACTCCGGGGTTTACATTTTCCCCTAACCACAACAGGGCAGGGCACTCACATCCTCCCCATCCCCTACGGGTAGACACAGCGGAGGGGACGTCCTTGAAACTTATTGCTACTACCATTGGCTGAGTCCGCGCTTGTATCACTTATTAACACGCGAGATGCGGCATTTGCCGAGACCAGCGAAGGTGTCCATATGCGTATCCACGTGGATTGAGAATTTAGACCCTGAGCAGGATTCCCTATATAGCTTGCCCCGACAGTGGCGAAGGAGGAGCGCCAGAAGGTGTTGGGTAAAAACAAAGAAGCCCGAGGTAGATGACTAACGCATCGTTCGGTGCTTCAATAGTCATATTGTACCTCAAGCTTTAGAGAATGTCAATAATGTTGCCGTGGCGGTTGATGAATTTGAGACTGGTGATACCCTTAACGCTTTTGACGCGCTGATGGAGCTCTCGTTCTATGGCTCTATCAGGTACTTGCTTCATCCTGTGAGAAGCAAAAACAATCCTGCTCGATTGCCACCTAGCACGCTTCAAATTGCGCTCGACTGTCTTCAAGTTGCTGGCGCGTGGACTTTTCATCTCCCACTTCAGCCCATCGATCAGGACGTCCGGCGTCTGGGTGCCATCCGTCGTAGCTGGTGGTAAGAACTCTACGACATGACCGGCTGCGGCCAGTATATCGGCCATCAGTTGCTCATGCGGCCAGACGTTCAGGCCGCCGGTCTTGATGACTTTGCCCACCATCTTCTTCGATGGTTTCATTGACTCCCTTTATGTTTGTTTGAAAATGGCTAGGTTTATCATAGCAGGTTACTCTAGTCTTTGCAAGCCTTCGCCACTGTCTCCTGCTAAGAAAACCAAGGTTTTCTTCCTTTCCTTGCTGGAGCCAGAAAAGACAGGCGGAGCCTGACCTTTTCTGGCGAATCATTATCTAGGAGGGGAGTAGTCCTCCCCTCATGGGCTGGACGCTGTGTCTACCCGTAGGGGGTGGGGAGGCTAGCGCTGGGTTAGGAGGATATAGCTAGGTTGGGTAGGGGTGGGATAGGTTGAGAAGTTTGCACCAAAATAGTTAGTGGGTCATATTATGCGAAAGGCGTGCGAGATACAGTTTCATGAGGAACGTCCCGGACCCTGGCAAGGGGAGGGAGAAGAAGGTTTTAGTCTGTGGCGACAGATTAAAACCATTCTGTGTCCGAATGAAACTGTGCTCGGTGAGCCTTTCGCGCTAGGAGCGTTTAACTATTTTGCTGCTAATCCTTTTGCAGCAACCCGTCAATCCTCTTCCTCACCCCCGAATCACTCAGACAATAATCGATCACCGCAAAGAGAAATATCGACAACCCGGTCCTACCCACAAACTTCTGAAACCCCCGCCACACCGGCCCGATATACTCTCCAGTCGAATTCGTCACAAAACTACTCACCGCCTCCATCCCCATCTGTCCCAGGCCCGCCATCACCGCCCCCACGATCATCAACACCTGTGTCCGCCTCGGCAAACTCAAAAACCACGGCACAAGAATCACCGCTATCGCGACTAGTACCGGCAAATAAATCACCCACCAGCTCCACGCTAGCAGATACGGATTAATCCCGTCCAGCACCCCTTGCAACCCACTCAACTCATTCACCGCCCCCAGCCGCTCGTGCAACATCGCCCCATCGTCCATCGACATAAACATCAACACCCCCGCCGCCACAAACCACCCCCACGCGTATTTCGCCTTTTCCTGCCGCTTCACCCACCCGATAAACCCCAGCAAAATCGCCGGCACAAACAGCAGCACCGTCGTCGACCACCAAGTGAAAATACTGATCTCCGAGTCCATGTCAAACGGCCCTACCAGCCACCAATACGTCTCCCAGTCCGACCGCGCCGTCATCAAAATCAAGTGTAGCGCCAACATCACCGCCATCACCCCGACCAGCCACGCCAGTATCTTCCATCGCTGTGACTTTTTCGCGCTTTTCTTGTCCATAATACAGTATATCAGATATAAACCTCGCACACTGCCATTCGAATGCTATAATATCCTTAAGCTTAACGCATAAGGAGGTCACATGGACATCATTAGAACTTATTTGGCAATCGTCATCCCACTCGCCATCATCCAAATCGGCCTCATGGTCGCCGCCCTCATTCACATTTTCCGCCACAAAAAATACCGCCACGGCAGCCGCCTCATGTGGGTCCTCGTCGTCATCTTCATCAACACCATCGGCCCCATCCTTTACTTCGTTCTCGGCCGCGAGGATTCATGACCGAGAAGCCCGCGACCGCGACCCCGACCCTCTCCATTAAAAATCTCTCCAAAAGTTTCGCCAAGAACAAAGTCATCAAAGACATTTCTTTTGACGTTCCCGAGGGCAGTATTTTCGGCTTCATCGGCGCGAACGGCGCCGGCAAAACCACCACCATGAAAATGATCCTCGGCCTGCTGCCGCCCGACGCCGGCGAGATTTATGTCTGCGGCGAGCGCGTCCACTTTGGTGCAACTTCGACCAACCGTTTCATCGGCTATCTCCCCGACGTCCCCGAGTTTTACAACTACCTCCGTCCCGCCGAATACCTCGAACTTTGCGGCAAAATCGCCGGTCTCCCCGCGGACAAAATCACCCGCCGCACCCGCGAGCTTCTCAGCCTCGTCGGCCTATCAAAAGCCAACAAAAAGATCGGCAGTTTTTCCCGCGGCATGAAGCAACGTCTCGGCGTCGCCCAGGCCCTCCTCGGCGAGCCTAAGCTCCTCATTTGCGATGAGCCCACTTCCGCCCTCGACCCCTCCGGCCGCCAAGAAATCCTCGACATCTTCCGCGAGCTTAAAGGCCGCACCACCATCATTTTCTCCACCCACATCCTTTCCGACGTCGAGCGAGTTTGCGACCGTGTCGTCGCCATCAACCACGGCAAAATCGCCCTTGAAAGCACCATCGCCGACCTCAAACAAAAGCACAAAAAATCGAAGAGCCTCACCATCGAATTCAAACGCGAAGTCGACCCCGACGCCGTCCTCGCCGCCCTCCGCGACCACAACCTCGCCCCCGCCGGCTACGAATCCGCCGAGCTCTCCATCGAGCACCTTTTCTTGGAGGCCACCCGATGAGTGCTTTCTTCGCCTTCGCCAAAAAAGAGCTCATCGAAAACTCCCGCACCTACCGCCTCCCCATCATGCTCGCGGTTTTCATGCTCTTCGGCCTTATGAACCCACTCGTCGCCCACCTCATGCCCGAAATCCTCAGCATGGCCGGCGACTCCGGCATCACCATCACCATGCCCGACCCCACCGCCATGGATTCCTGGACCCAATTCTTCTCCAACGTCGGCCAAATGGGCATCCTCGTCCTCATCATCGTTTTTGCCGGCCTCACCTCCGGCGAATTCTCCCGCGGCACCCTCATCAACCTCCTCACCAAGGGCCTCAAACGCTCCACCGTCATCCTCTCCAAATACCTCGTCGCCTCCGCTATTTGGGCCGCCAGCTACCTCATCTGCTTCGCCGTCACCTATTTCTACACCGCCTACTTCTGGGACATGCCAACCCTCCACCACGCGCTTTTCGTCTTCGGCGGCCTCTGGCTTTTCGGCCAGCTCGTCCTGGCACTCCTCGTCTTCGGCGGCATCCTCACCAAAAACATCACCGGCGCGCTCTTTAGTTGCGGTGGTTTCATCATCGCCGCCTCGCTCATCTCACTCGCTCCCGTCGCCGCCAAATACAACCCCATCTCCCTCGCCGGCGCCACCCACACGCTCCTATCGGGGCAGGGCAATCTCTCCGATTTCCTCCCCGCGTTCGCTATCACGGCCGGCCTCATCATCGCCCTCATCACCGCGACCATCCTCATCTTCAACAAAAAGCAAATCTAGTTCCACTTTCCTGTCTGTTATGATATAATAACACGGAATGGCCCAAGCCTAGGGTCGGTAGCTCAGCTTGGTAGAGCACGGGCCTTTTAAGCCTGGTGTCATGGGTTCGAGTCCCATCCGACCCACCATTGTATCTTATGAATCCATTCCTCGGTAGCTCAATGGTGGAGCAAGAAGCTGTTAACTTCGAGGTTACTGGTTCGAGTCCAGTCCGGGGAGCCACAATCATAAGAGCCAAAAACCGCACGAAAAGTGCGGTTTCTTGGTTGGTCAAGCAGCTTACAGCAGGAGGTGGACAACGCAGAAGCAATGGAGCGAGAAGCGCAGTACGCCACTCTAGTAGAGGGAGAGATTATATTTTACAGGGGTAGTTCAGCCAGCATAGGCATATTGACTTTCGAGGTAAAGTGTGCTACAATTACAGAGTATTCTCTTAGGAGTTTTACAGATTATGGTGGGGTGGTCATATAATGGAATAAAGAGCCATATATGGCTCTTCTTGCTCCCGTAAGCGAGAAGAACCCACACCTACTATGAACTTTTACATAATGACTTACAGAGTTCCGAAAGGAGTATGAAATGGGCAACGCCAACGATGACTGGCTCTACGGGGCAGGCTATCGGGTCGGAGTAGTCGATTTGCGACAAGGAGGAAGAAAGTTATGAGCAAACTGGTCGAAATGCTAAGTGCAATCGAAGGGTGTGAGTTGGACTTCATCTCGCGAGTCCAAACAAGAGACAAGGGCGGCGTACCGAAAGGCCGCCTCAACGATGTCGGCTTCCTCATTACATTCGAGAGGGGAAAATATCTCATGCTCACAGTGCATTGCGAAGGAGTATGGGAACCCTCTCTGAACGTCCTGCTCGCTCAGTGCGTGGAGTTCATGGGCGCAGAGCCGATCTGCCAATATGATGAGAGCAACCCTGCGAGGACAACAATCGAATGGGATCTCATCGATCCCGAAAATCGCCTCAGCGAAATCGTCAATGGCGGAGGAGTGTTCGCACAACAAAAGATCGAGAATGTCGTTTTGTTTGGTGAACGGAAACTCGCTGATTACGAGAATGAGGACGCGAAAAAGGCAAACGCCTATGCAGAAGCAGAACGCATAAAGAATGCCCGCATTTATGGAATTGACGCTGGCAGTTGTGATGTCGAGCGCATCAAAGTCGCAACCGAATGGGAGTTATTCCTCGAATACTACTCTATTACGAAGGTGGCTTGGTATCTAAACCACGATGGGTCGCGCGACCACTCACGCGGGCGTATCTCAGACAAGGACTGGGATTCCATGCAGGATGGACTTGCGGAAATGCAGTATGATATCGAATATCTAATGTATGCAATTGCTAAGAAGATCGGTATTGATGTTCCTGAGCCCGAAGTGGACAAACACATCTTACCTGACAGGGAGATGTTCACGAAATGGTATAGGTTCTACGACAACCACTTCATGCACACTCTCTCCGATGGGCAAAAGCGTGCTTTCGAGGCAAAGTGCAAAAAAGGCGAAGATGTCTCGGAATATCTCCCGAGCGGAAATTGGCGCGAAAGCGAATAAAAACCGTGAACCGCAAAGTCATTATCAACAACCCCCGACCTCCACACAACCAGTGTGGCAAGGTCGGGGGCTTTTTCTATGCTCAACCCAAACTTCGTGTCGATGATTGCGGAGGAAGAATACAACGCCGTGCAGGAAATGAGCCAGCACGACATATAGGACGGCGAGAACGCCATCATCTACTTGAAGGACGAGATCAAGGAAACCAGCAACAAAAATGCTCCTTCCTACCTATGGAACGAGCTGTTTGCTATAGTCATGAAAATAAATCAATTTTGGTGCGCGAGACTGGACTTGAACCAGCACGTCTTGCGACATATGCTCCTAAGGCATACGTGTATACCAATTTCACCACTCGCGCATCTGATGTGACAAGACTATTATAGCACATTCGCACCTCTTCCACCACCGCTGCTACGAGCCAACGCGACGCGCTCTGATCCGCTGTGCCGCGGCCAACGCCATATCAAACAACTCCTCGCGATAACGCTGCTGATACAGCCCGTAATCCGTCTTTGGCGCATCTTCATCTATATTATCGAGTATAATCAAAAACTGGACAAAACTAATCCCCCGAAACTTAGCCACAGCCAGCAGGCTCGCGCATTCCATATCCACACACACGCACCCTCGCTCCTTCATCATCTCGCGCTTGCCCACCGTCTCCCGATAAATCGCATCAGTAGTCCAAGTCTTGCCCCCAACCCATTCGATCCCGCACTTATGCATCTCTTCGCGAAGAATAGCCAGCGTTTCAGGGTTTTGCTCCACCTCATCCGTGTCTGGCATGTAATGGTAACTCGTCCCCTCGTCACGAGTCGCCGCTGTAGGGATAATTATCGTACCTGTCTCCATATTTTTGTATAGCGCGCCCGCTGTCCCATAAGCGATGACAGTATCCACGCCACTAGCAATCATTAACTCCATATCCATTACCGCCTCCGCACCTCCAGTAGGCGAAGTCAATAAAACATCCGTTCCGTCTAATATCACCGGGGTGTCCAGCGCCTGCCCGAATATATTAGTCACTGGTGTGGTCGGGCGCTGCGCCTGAAGCCGCTCAAGATTGTCACCCTCCAGCATCATAATACCAATTTTTGGGTCAACACCATCCAGCCCGCCATAACCGCCAGGCTTCACTATGGACGCGCTATCATCAAATATAATCATGACTTAAGTTTACCACATCCCCCTCCTTAACCACTGCCTCGACCGCTTTTAGGGTAGGGGAAACAAGCATGAGCCGTATAATATAACTTTTTGGTGGACGTTTCTTGTCGCCTCTGTTAGCAAAAAAATCTTTTTGCAGTTTTCCTTATCTGAGAGCTCAGAGACAAAATGCTACAAGGGTTATGCTTGCTAGAGGGAAGCCTATCATGATAGGCTTCCCTCTAGGGTTTGACTGGCTTAGTAGAGTCCCAGAGGCTACCACCTCGTTTTTACGGACTTTGTTAAGACTTATCCTAGTCGTAGTTTAACAAGGTCTATTTTCGTTAACTAGCCGAGGGGCGAAGCCCCTCGGCCAAGAAGAAAGGAGGTGCGTATGCTAAAAGTAATACTACTTTTTGGCCTGCTAGAAGTAACCGTCGACTTTCGGCGGAAATAAGATGAAAGCGCCTCGCGGCGCAACCATCTAACCCTTTTGAGGTTTACTAGGTAAGCCTCATTAAGATTATTTTAACAAAGTTACTTGCTTTCTGCAACTCCCCACCCCCTACGGGTAGACACAGCGGAGGGAGAAGCCATGTGGTGTTGTGCTACTACCTGTGCTCGGGAGCAGGCCAGTACTCCACGCTGCCATATAGGACATGTTAGATAACGAACCCAGAGAAGAGGTGAACGAATATATGCGCTCAGATTGGAGAAGTAGACCATGAGTAGGCGCAGCAAAGAAGTAAACACCCGTGACAGTGGCGAAGGAAAACTTTACAAAGTTTCTTATCCCCGTGAGCTTTAGCGAGCTAGGCCAACTTCGCCACTGTCACGCTAGGTATATTCATCCCTACCATGGGCCTGCGTGGTATACCGCAAACAGCGAATTGGTGGTCGGGATCACTTATACTGGCGCCAAATGCCTCCAGTATCTTCATGTTTGAAGAGACCATATCTCCCAGCATCGAGAGTTCTAACTCTAAGAATGATGGACGCTCCCTCCGCTGTGTCTACCCGTAGGGGGTGGGGAGTTACAAAACAGAGCAGGGCGAGCAAAAAGCCCGGATCACTCCGAGCTTTCATTCACCTTGTCTTTCCAGCACAGCGCCAGACACGCCACCACAACCGCAAAGCAGATTACTCAACCGGCTTCCATCGCACCGCCGCGACGGCGTATTGCAACCCGCTAACGACGCTTAGCGTCAATGTCACTGCCGCGACCGACAACACTAGCGACCCCTGCCACGAGGTCGTCGGCATAATCGCCACGCCTACCAGCAGGTACTGCCCGACCGCTTTCGCCTTGCCCATCCAGGCCGCACTGTTTATCACGTTGCTACCCTTATCTCGCATGCGCACCCTGAGTAGTGTCACAAGCACCTCCCGCGCTACCATCGGCACAAGAAACATCCACGACACTAAGCCCATCACGCCGATTATGGCAAACCCGAGCAGGATGCAAATCTTATCCGCCTGCTCATCAATAGTTTCGCCGAACCTACTTTTCCCTAAACGCCGCGCCAATACTCCATCCAGCTTGTCCGTCGCGCCGATTATCAGCCAGACCAGCCACCACCATTGCCACGCTGCATCAGTCGCCCAGACGATGATCATCACCATCGGCGCCAACACCAGCCCCCGCATCACCGACACCCAGTCCGCCGGCGACCACGCCCACATCTGAAACATGCTCGTCGCTTCGCCACACTCCGGTTTCCACCGCTTTATCCCTTTGTCCTTTACTAGTTGAGATCGAGTTGCCACCGATACTGTCACCTCCACAAGATTTTAAAGTACTTACACCCTTTATCTTGATTATACCATATTATGCCCTAAAAAATCAAGATCGAAGTTCCCTTCACCTCTTGCAAATCCTCGCCATATAATATATAATACACCCCATGGGCCCGTAGCGTAGCGGTCTAACGCGCCTCCCTGTCACGGAGGAGACCGGGGGTTCGAATCCCCTCGGGCCCGCCAAATTAAAATCACGACCACTAGGTCGTTATTTTAATTTTATGCTATAATTACACCAGAGAACCCGCGAGGTCTCTCATTTAGTTGCCGTTGTAGCTCAGTCGGTAGAGCAGCTCATTCGTAACGAGCAGGTCGCTGGTTCAATCCCAGTCAACGGCTCCATATAGCATATATATTATGAAAATCATCAAACGCACGGGCAAAACCCTCCGAGAACTCTGGTCCAACAACCGGTCTTTCTTCTGGCAGGTCATCGGCCTCCTCGTCGCCTCCCTTGTCATCGCCATCATCACCGCCAGCTTCGTCCGTCCGCAGCAGCTCCGCGTCGTCTCGCGCTATTCTGACTTCGGCGCCACCCACTTCTACCACGAAGCCGCCTGGACCTATCTCCTCAGCTTCCCCGTCCTCGCCCTCGCCATTGGCTTCTTACACATGCTTATAATCCTCCGCCTCGTCCGCTCCGAACAAGTCACCATCGCTCGCGCCGTCATCTTCCTCAGCTACGCCCTCCTCATCGCCATTCTCATCATCGCCTTCCGCCTCGCCGGCATTAACCGAGAGTTCCTGTGATGACCAGGCCCAAAGCCGAGCCCTACGACAACGAAATCCCCATCGGCAAGCGCCGCCCCTACTACCGCTTCTGGGAGCTCATGCCCGCCATCATGTCCTACGGCATGATCGCCATCCTTTTTGTCCTCTCCTTCATCAGCCCCATCCTCGGGGCCGTTTACATCCTCCTCATCGCTTCCACCTTCCTCACTCGCGCCATCGTCATCGCCCGCGACATCATCCGCGGCCACAACGCCCTCATGCGCGCCCATCGCGTCGACTGGGATTCCCGCCTTGACGATCTCGAGCACGCCGACAAAAGCATCAATCGTCTCACCGACCATCCCTCCGCCGCCTATCAGTCCGACCTCCACCTCGAGAACCTCCGCTTCATGGCCGAAAGCCCCGAATTCTTCCCAAAACCCAGCGAAACCTACAACGTCGCCATCATCGCCACCTACAACGAAGAGTTCGAAATCCTCGACGCCACCTTTAACTCCATCATCCAGACCACCTACGACAAAAAACACCTCCTCATCGTCATCGCTTACGAAGAGCGGGGCGGGGCAGCCATCGAAGCCACCGTCAACAAAATCTCTGCCAAGTACAAACGCCACTTCTACGACCTCCTCCTCATCAAACACCCCGACGGCCTACCAAACGAAGTCGTCGGCAAAGGCGGCAACCTCACTTACGCCGGCCGCCATCTCTCCAAATACGTCGCTAAACAAGGCTGGAAAACCGAAAACATCATCGTCACCACCCTCGACGCCGACAACCGCCCCGAGCCCAACTATTTCTCCCATCTCACCTACGAATTCATCGTCCGCGACTACCGCCACCACTGCTCCTTCCAGCCCATCACCCTCTTTACTAATAATATCTGGGACGCCCCCGCACCCACCCGCGTCCTCGCCCTCGGCAACTCTTTCTGGTCTATCGTCAACTCCATCCGCTCGCACATGATCCGCAATTTCGCCTCCCACGCCCAGCCACTCTCCGCCCTCGAAGCCATGGATTTCTGGTCCGTCCGCACCATCGTCGAAGACGGCCACCAATACTGGCGCAGCTATTTCTACTTCAAAGGCGACTATATCGTCGTCCCCCTCCACGCCACCGTCGGCCAAGACGCCGTCCTCTCCCATTCTTTCCTCCGCACTCTCTACGCCCAATTCAAGCAACTCCGCCGCTGGGCTTACGGCGTCAGCGACACCCCCTTCGTCGCCACCCGCCTCTTCACCACCAAAAAACACCGCCGCGCCCCTTTCTTCAAAACCCTCGCCAAGTTCTGGCGCGCCATGGACGGCTACATCAACTGGGCCTCCGCCTCTGTCCTTGTCGCCCTCGGCGGCTTCATCCCCCTCTGGGTCAACCAACAAGCCCGCGTCAGCTTCGAAGCCCAAACCCTCCCAAACGTCCTCTCCATCATCCAAACCGTCGCTCTCGCCGGCCTCGCCGTCACCATCATCCTCTCCGTCAAAATGCTCCCCAAAATGCCCAGCCACTACCACAAGTTCCGCTATTTCTTCATGGTCATCCAATGGGCACTCGTCCCCATCACCGCCATGACCTACATGACCCTCTCCGCCTTCTACGCCCAAACCCGCCTCTTCTTCGGTCGCTACATGGAACAATTCGACGTCACCGAAAAAGCCTTCGTCAAACCCCCTAGGCCCCCCAAACCAGCCAAACCCAACCCCATCAAACCCAAACCAGCAGCAACTAAGTAAACCACAAGCAATTTCCAGACGACACTCTTTCTGATACAATCATCCTCAGTGAAAAAGCAAAAACAAACAGGGAGAGTGATAATTCCGCCGGATTTAGATCAAATGCCGGAGCCGCATGAGGTTTCGGCGGCGGAGATATTGGCGGCACATTTCCAAACCCAAGTAACTTTCTTAAAGCGTAGCCTAGACTACCGGCAAACTTCGCCGGATATACTAATGCTAGGGATCAAATGGGAAATGAAAAGCCCAAAAAGCCAGAAGATGGGCAAGGTGGCAGAAAATCTCCGCGAAGCTCTAGGACAATCAAGTAGTGTGATATTAGATACGCGGCGAACTATCGTCGACGATGGACGTATCTTAGGGTTCATAAGCAGGAAGATGACTAATAGGAAGAAGTTGCAAAGGCTGCTAGTAATCACCAAACATCAGGAAGTTTTGGCTTTATGGGGCCTTAGAGAAAAAGAGCTGTAGAATATATTGCGTTTATGTCGAAGGTGTGTTAGAATGTAGCTAGGAAAGACCGCGTGGGTCCTAGTTGTCCGAAAGGACTAAGAGCCGGCCGACGAAAGGAGTATTCCTGTATCAAGACGAGCCCCGAAAGGGGCTTGTTTTGCGTTCCCCAAATAGCTAACAATTATCTCCAAAATACCTATTTACTTTAGCTAAAACGCATGCTAAACTAAAGCATGATAGCAACGTCCACAGAAGTACAAAACCGTTTCGGCCATTACGCCGACATTGCCCGCACCCGACCGGTCCGCGTCACCAAGAACGGCAAGGTCATCTTCACCATGCAGCCTACTAAGCCGCTCGACACCATGAATGAAATACGGCAGGTCGCCGCCTCTATCAACGCTTCGCCCGATTTCGACCTTCGCCAGGCCCGAGAAGTCCACCGACTAGAAAGGCACTGCCCATGATCTGCCTAATCGACACCAATGTCCCGCTAGACCTTCTCTTGGGTCGCCCCAGCGCCGACAACGCCGACCGCATCCTTAGCCTCTGCAGCCAGGGCAAAATCACCGGCTACTTCACCGCGGTCTCCTATCCTACCGTTGCCAACCTCCTAGCCAGCGCCAAGGCCAGCGCCAGCGACGTCCAGCGAGTCCTCAACAGCCTTGCCACCACCCTCCGCTACGTCGAGCTCACCGAAAACAGCCTCGCCAACGCCCTCGACGCCCCAATCGGCGACTTTGGCGACTTCGAAGACGCCATGCAGGTCCAAGCCGCCCAACAAATCCGCGCCACCTACATCATCACCAACAACGTCGAACACTTCAAAAACTCCCCCGTCCCCGCCGTCACCCCCGCCACCTTCCTCCGCATCTACCGAATGCAACAAAACCCCACTAGCAAGCGGGGTTCTGGTACTCGTAAAGCTCCAACTAAACCTAAGGGAGTCTGCCCACCCCGTTAAACTCGACCTTTTCGCCGTCGCCAAAGATCCGCAGGCGTATATACAGGTCAGATTCATACGGAATCAACATCTCGCGCAGGTCCCGCGGGTCAACGGTCACACCCGTCACCCACAACTCTCCGTCCCAATCCATATACGACACAATCACTCGCGCCCGCTGCTCAACCAGCCATTCAAATGTCAGACTCGGATCAATAGTTTGACGACCCAGCCGTACGCGCGTCAAATCGTCCAGGGTCGCGAAGCTACTCGTCGAATCAACCAGCGCCACCGCAATCGGCACGTCTTCATCCTCCAGCCAGCCCGCTCCTACGGCAATCTTAATCGGCGCCAGACGAGGCATAGCCAAATATCCGGCATTCACTCGCTCTCCATGCGGCAGAGTCACGTAATCCAGGCTAGCCACCACTAACAAATCATCCACCGGTCGCAAAATCAGCGCGCCATCTTCCGCCACACCTGCCAGCACAACATTCATCAATGCACCGCCATTCGTGACGTTGAGGCTTAAACTATTCATCGTCCGCATCACATCACGAGCTTCATCCGGTTTGACCGGTGGTGGCAGCTGGGGCAGGGCAGTCATCTCAGTCTCCACCTCACACGCCAAAACCGTCTCAAACGCCCAGGCATTCAGCGACAAGGTCACCAGGGCGCACAGCACCAGGTTCAGCATCCTCTTCATAGTCATATAGCCGTCCTCCTTTTGGGGATATTTAGCACGCCAGCTAGCACGTCAGCCTTCCGAGTTTTAGAACTTATCTATAAAAGGCCCAGCAAACATGCTCTCTAATACCCCCATTATAGCACAAGAAGTTTAAAAAGTCAATACATATCGTTTGCCCGAGTCAACACCGGCAGCGGCACATTCGGGTTATTAAACACATTCAATATCGGCTCCGGCGTCCCAGTCAAAAGCCACCCCCCACCACTCCTCACCAAAAGCGCCCGATACGCCACCGGCGGCGTCAACATCCAGTTCTCAAACGGCTGCTCCAGCAAACACACCGTATAATCCCCCAGCACCTCCCGGCAATCCACGCTATACTGCCCCTGTCGCGCTGGATAAAGCCTACTGAGCACCTGCTGCGGACTATTTATCACCGTCGTCTCCAAATCCAAATTCGTCACAAACGGCGACTCTGGCGTCCACTCAATCCTATATTGCGCCAAATTCACCGGCACCTCCCTCAGCCGACCCACCGCCCCGTCCAAATAAGTATCCGTCGTCTCCACCAAGATCGTAAACGAATCATCTTCTTCAATCCTCCACCGCAGACGAAACAGCATATTCATAATCGGGAAATAGTTCATAATCTCATCCGTCGGCCCTGCCATTTCAATCAACGCATCGGTACACACAAAATCCGGGAACCGACTTTGTTCCGCAGTAGGGCAGAGCACCATACTCCCCCACTGATCCAAAAGCCCCTCGTCCCGCGCATCATCCACCCATTCCCAACGTATCACAAAGGTCATCTCCAAGCTGTCTATATCCACCAAACCGTCAATAAAATGCACTCCATTCTCGCGCTGCCCCTGCTCAAACGCTTCCGGCCGCAAATAAGCGTCCGTTATCAGGTCAGGTAGCAGGGTCTCATCACTATTCATTTGCACCAGACCGAACAAAGCATCCTGTATAAATCTAACTCTCTCCACGGATCGTGGATTACCTCGCGTTAGCCGGTGCAGATTCTGCAATTTTATCCCATTATTTGGATACGGATCACGAAAACTCGCTATAAACCTAATCAGTATCGGCAACAAAATCACCGCCAAAAGCGCACAGCTAATCAAAATAATCTGCTTCTTCGTAAACGTCCCATTCATCATCGCGCCATCCTCCTCTTCTCTCTCATCTTACCACACCCCTGCTACCATCCCCCAAAGTTCAGCTCATCATCCGGTATATATGCAAAGTTCAAATCAGGACGATTCCTCGACCATGTGTCCCAATCCATCACCTCAGCTCGCCCGCCAAATTGGCAATACCCGGCATGAATTATGATCACTGAGTTGCCCTCCACACCGACCACAATGCCTGTATGGTTGTTCCCGCTAGTACCATCTCCATAACTAAATACCGAATACGCTCGCGGCACTGCCCCTTCACTAGTTAGACCACGCTGCCAACCACGCTGATTAGCGATATTTTGCGCCACCGACCAGCCATCACCCACACGCCCTTCATGCAGTACGCCGGTAAAGTTCTCTACAAACCAACGCGAAAACGTTGAGCAATTGCGTCGCGGATCTTGGCTTGGGCAGTCTGGGAGTGGGTTCAACATACGACCCTGCATAAACTCCAGCACTTCCGGGTCCGTATTATACCTCTCCGCCAAAGCCTCCGCCTCCGCCAAACTCATCCCCCCCGAAACTAGATGCCCAGGCGGACAGTGAGTGTTACTACCCCTGCCACAGGTATTAACCAGTGTCGAATAGAATAGCTCCGCCCCAGCCGTATCCAGATTAATTCCATCATCAGTTGTGCTAAACCCTGAGATGGTCGCATCACAATACCGTACCCCATCAGCCGTAATCCCACTACTCAGCTCATCATTAAACGCCTGCACCTCCGCGTTCGTCACCGTAGTAGCCATCGCCTCATCAACTGCCGGCACTCCGGCCACCACTATCCGTCGCCCCGCCCACGCCCCCGACGCCAAGCTATTTATCGTACTCGCGATAGCGGCCGCATCACCCAAATGATCTATCCCCAGACTTACTACAATCGGCCCACCCGAATGTAGAGCCGCCGCTGCCGCCGCGTTACTCGACAGCCAACCCGCTCCCGCCCCTGCCTCCGCAAGACAAAGCGACAGCCCGAGCGCTTCACACACAGCATGCATTCGTTGATCACCAACAAAAATCGTACCATCCGAACTAATATCCACCGCATTCGTTCCCATGTTGGTGTACGACCTCCCCGAAAACTCAGCCAAAATCTGCCTTGCATGAGGGCCTATTACGTTTTCTAAATAGGAGTTTGTAGTATGTTGCGCAGCGCACCGCGGCGTGCCTCTACCAGTGCCATTAGAACTCCAATAGCACGACCTGGTAAAAGTCTGAAACGCGCATATATAGTACCCCAGTTCATCGCTCATTGGCCCACCGCACCACCTGTTGTCTATATCTTGCGGCGATTGGTTCAGGAACGCCCTCGGTCCCGCATACATGATATTGCTGGACGAATTCGCCGCCGCCGCTTCTAGCTCGTCCAGCATAAACCTCAGCTGGAATCCGACCATGTCTGTAATGACACTTGGGTCAACTTCATCCAAGCCTCGGTTGGACCCCACGCCAAACGGGTCCAGCATGTATGGCAGCAAATCTGATCGTCGTTCCTCCAGCTGCCTCAGCAGGTTCGTCCGCCTACCGCCGCTAAACTGCAATATCCCCACGCCATACGAGATGTCAGTATTATTCATCAAGTTCCAGTCCGAGCATCGGCACGACACGCTGGTATCCCCCGGCGCGCAGTTAGGCAATGCCGACGCTGAGCAAGCGTTCAAAAACTCTTGCTCATGCCGGAACGGATTGTGCCCACTCTCCTGCGCCAGCGTTCCTGTTATCGCCGCCGCTTGTATCTCAGTCATCCCCGCCGACCTCAGCCCACTCCAAATCATCTCCGTGAACGTATCACCACTAACCTGGATGTCTCCATACCCACCACACGAATCTCGGTTCGGTATCTCTAAAGTCTCAAACGGGTTATACCAAAACACCAGCGATTCACCAAAGAAATCTTCTATCTCATCCGTCGGAAAGTTATTCGCTCGCGCCGACTCCGGTATCGCCGTCGCTACCACTAGTAGCACCAGCGCTATCCAGTATTTAATCTTCCTCATCATCCTCTATACCCAAAACGCCACGGATTGAATCCCAGTACCGACAAGAAATTCGGCATCCTATCCTCATCTCGTTTGCTCAGCGCTTCCTCTCTCGCCTCCAGTATATCCATCCGCGCATCAATCGGCTCTCCCACCATCGGCCAAAGCCCCGCAATATCGTCTCCACTCATCGGCGTGCTAATCATCCTATTCAGCAGTGCCACCGAGCTAATCGACTCTTCCAGCGGAATCCCGGCAAACATCGCTAATATCGCTTCCGGCGAGTCCACTATATCATACTTCGCGCTGTTCACCGCTTCCCAGTGATGTAGTAGCGCTACCGTCGGTGCCGTCTCGATACTGCCCATGTTCTCATACAGCCGCACGTCCGACGAATACTGCGCATACCAACCCGTCTCTGCCTCCCAGCTCACCACACCAGTCCCCGATGTACCACCAGCTACACAGTTCTCACCGTTGACCCAACCGGTCTGTTCCGCGGCTATCCTGCTTCCCTCATCCCACATAGTCACAAAACTATTCACAATCGGTATCCTTCCCAGCCACCTCACCCATGACCCTCGCGTCGTGCTAGTCCCGTCGCTATTCACTACGCCTTGCAGTAGCGATATGATATTGCCATCGTCCTGCCCAAACGGCGACGGCCGGTTCGAGCAGAAGCGCACGTAGTCCTCCAGGCGCGATCCCGGCTGAATCAGCTCCAGTTGGTCTGACCCCGTTATCAATTCGGTGACGTAATAATGCTGAATCTGATACTGATTGGTCGTGCCCGACATATGGCTCCACCCCCTAGCCAGATCTTCATCCTCCGGCACACAGTCGCCACCATTCTGCCCGCTCGGACACACCACCGGGAACGTCCCGCTATACGATCCGCCCCGACGACCACTACTATTCGCCCTGTTTGCACTACACCTTCCACCACTACAATTTACCCGTATACCAGTTTCTAGTTCATCAAACGCCCGCGGGTCAGTTATGCCACCATTATAATCATCATGCTCAATATCCGTAATTTCCGTCGTCACTGCCAAGAACTCTTCTCGCGTCGTATTTACGATCCGACAACGGAAATTCGGTTCCGGCCGACCTCCGAGGGGGCCTACTATCGCACTCCTGCACCGCCGCTGTGCATAGTCGGGCTCGCCATGCATATACGCTACTTTCAAAAACACCACTTGCGGGTCAATCTCAATCTTATTCAAATCCGACACCGGGAACGGTTGACAGAGTATGTTCCCAGCCGCTCCAATACTATCTAATTCCGGACACATACCCGGAGGCGCCATCTGCATATTAAAGTCAGCGTCACCCACCGCATGCGCCAGCCGCGTCGGCAGTAGCGACGCCGTCGACGCCCTCGTTATACTACCTAGCGCCGCCAGCCCATTTATACTATTCCTCCTCGGGTTAGCAAAGGCAAACTTCGCCACAATGCTCCCCATAAAGGTATCCTTAGAAGTTATATCAAACGGACTCCGCTCCTGCCTTATCATTTCCTTATGCCGCGCGATCACCTCCCGTTCCGCCTGGTAGTGTCGCAGCGCCGTCTCGCGCGTGCCAATCCCCATTCCGCCACTCACCGCATTATTATTGCTAAACATATTCACCCCAGCCACTATCGAGTCTGTCGCTTCCGGCCCAAAGGCATCCGTCGCTAGGTTTGTCACCCAGCGCGTTGCCAACCACGTCAGAAATGGCTGTATTAGGTATGTCATAGCTAGTTCAGCTGCAATGCCCACCGCAGCTTCGATGACTAGCGATACCCCCAGCGTTGCTATCGCCGCTGCGACGCTGGTAACCACACCAATCCCCGCCGCCGCCAGTGTTATCGCCGCACAACCCGCCTTAGTTATACTACTATCTCCTATAGCTGTCGCGATATTAACGAACGCATTAACCGCATTGAACCTCTCCACGCTTGGATCTTTCAGGTTCACCTCCTGTCCGGTTGCCGCGTTCATCAGTAGTGCTCCTTCCGTCCCGCTCCGCACTATCCCCGCATAGGGGCTAGCCGGATCCTCGTCCACACTTGTAGATGTTATCACCGCCCCCAGCTCATTTACCGGCGAGTCATCCTCCATCTTCGCCCGATCCGGTGCCTCCATCAGCGTCTTAGCAAAAGCCAGCACCCCTAGCATCTCCGCCGCTTGCACCACTCGTATTGCCATTGTCATAGCTCTTAGCAGGCCACACCCAATCGCAAACGCACCCGTTATCGACGACGATCTATTCAGTGCCTTGCCAGCCGTCGATTGTAAAAAGGCCCTCGCCCGCTGCCGCGCCTGGATATCAGCCTTCCCAGCTGCCCCGACTTGACCTCCCGCATCATCCGACCCGGCGCTACCATTCGCCCTAGCACCAGACCCGCTATTCGCCTGATTTATTTCTATCCCAGCTTCCGTCCTTATCTTCGTACCTCTACTTCCTTCCGCCGTATTAGGCGGCGCCCTATCGCCAATCCCCCCTAGTATATTCCGCACCCGCATTCCTAGCTTAGTTAATACCGACGCCGTCACATCATCAAACCACGCCGCCGTCCGTCCTCGCCAATTCCGCGTTCCTCGGTCAAAATTATGCCGAAAGTTAGCATCCGAGCCAGACCCCGTCCCCATCAGCTGCTTAAACCGCGCCGAGTCCAGCGTCTCCGTCACCTGTCCGCCAGTAGCCGACCGATAATTATACTCAACATCAGTCCTTATCCGTCCATTCACCTCCACCTGCCTAAACTGGATCCCGCTCTCTCCCATTCGCCGGTTTAGCTGGTTTATCCGCCTCTGGCTCAACCGGTTCCTAGTCTCAAAGGTTCGGTTCACCCGCTTTTGCATATTTAGCTCAGTTCTCGCAATCTGCTTAGCCAGCTTCCGCGAAAACAAATTCGTCCCCCGCATGTTCACCTCTAGCTGTGTCGGGTTAAACATCTCCATCAGTAGCTCAGCCAGGTGAAACGGCAGCATCGTCGACACGCCAAACATCAAGATAGCCGTTATCCCCAGTGAGCCACCTACAAAAACCGCCGGCCCCTTCTTACCACCACCTCCTTTTAGACGGCTTAAGAAGCCCTTTTTGCCCCCTCCCTTACCAGCCCCTCCCGCCATCGGCGGCTCATTGTTAGGGGAGGGCGTCTCGGCCCGGTCGCTACTACCGGCCGTGGTTTTATCCCCAATCTCTTCCGGCACCCCAGCCCCAGCCTCTTGCTCAGCTTTACTCAGCACACTCCCCGCCCGGTCTTGCTCCTCTGTGCGCGGAGCCTTCGACTTACCAGGTCCGGTGTCAGCATCATACACCCCCCCATAGCCCGACTTCGGTATATCCGGATTATCCTCCATAATTACTAAGTATTATAGCACAACCGTCTTGCTCCGGGGAAGTCTAAACCCCCGCTTTCGCAGGGGTTATCATGTTTAGGAGGCTTGAGGTCGTGCTTTACTGACTATTGCTATCCTCTAGTGTAGAGTGGGGTATACCTTCGTTCAGCGGTAAGCCATTGCGGTAGTTATGAATTATTGCGATCATTATCCGACCAGAGTCAGAAAGCCGCATTTTTGTCATATCAACGGTCACCATACCCCAATAGTTCCGATCCCAGTCTAAGAAAGACCCACCCCAAAGGTCGAGAGGGCGAAGATTGTCTTGTGTATCCAGCACCCGCCCAAACGCCAAAGAAATACTTCTATATTGGTCGCCAAGCGCTATGTTTGCAGTATGACCAACCGGTACCGCGTCGGCCGCTAGCGTAGCGCCTCCTAGGAGATCCATAGGTCTTGCGTCATAATGCTCTACCAAGTAGTCATAAAGTATCGTCTCATCCGGCAAACTCAATAGATACCGCCAAAAATCATTAGCTTCCCCATCAAACTCACCTGTTGCCAACGAGCTCCCGCCTTCACCCAGCGGTGCTTCCGGTTGCCCGGCCGACTCTATCTGTTCGGTCATCCCTGACCTCAGCAAATCAGCCAAAGCCTCCGCTTGCTGTTCTGTAATTTTACCGGTAGATATGATGACGGTGCCACTTGTCACCACGTTGCTTACCATAAACGAAGCCTGCCAGTCACTCCCCAGAAACACATGCAGCTCTCTGCCAGTCACTTCTCCGGTTAGTTCCGCAAAGAGTTCAGTCCCCTCGCTGTCCAGATAAACAAAAACAGCATAAGCATCACCAAATTCCACTGCCTCCACATCGGCGATGTAGTCACTAACTACAAAAACTTCTCTGCCGGTTTCGTCCCGCAGAATCAGCAGAGCCGGGTGGTTCTCAGTCGGCGTCTCTACAGCCGATCCAGCCGCTTCCGGCACTACGGCCGCTTGCACAGCTTGCCTGCCACCTACAGGCACCTGGTTCGGGTCAGGGTTAGGTCCTGCCGTCTGGCCTCCGCCACCACAGGCAGTCAGTAAAAGGGCAGAGCAGACCACCAAAAACACTATCAACATAGAACGTTTCATGCATTTTGCCTCCTTCTTTATTAAGGTTCGTTAAAATTAAACGCGCGATTCAATAGAAACACGCGTCTCTACTATACAGTATAGCACACCAGGCCGTAAAAGTCAAGCATTATCAAGCCCCCACCTTCAACCTATCATACATCCTCACCAGCTGAGCCTCAGTAGGCCTACCAACTATCGGCGCACTCCCTGCCGCTGCTAGTGCCGCCAATGCCCCCGCACTCCCACCTGCCGCTGCCTGGTTAATCGCCAGCGCCACCCGAGCTTTCTTACTTACGTCCTCTTCCGCCCCATTCCTACTATGCTTCGCATCACTAATCATGTCATAAGCCCTACCAAAGCGTTGGTCATCGCTAATGTTCGTATTAGTCAACATCGTCTCCAGCGAGCTACCACTCTGCTTCCACATGTCTCCTGTGTTTGTTACCACATCATCTAACACCACCCTCTGGGCTGCCCTAGCCGAAGCCGCCACTGTCGCATCAGCACTGCCAGTATTACTCACTTCATCAAACGTCTTCCCAGCAAAGGCTGCCCCTACTGGACTACTCGTATCACTCGAACCAATGTTCCTTGCCCAAGTCGCTAAGGTAGCATCCTTCTTCCCCACCTCCCGGTTGTTCACGTCCGTAGATAGTGACTTAATCAGTGCCTGTCGGCTTTGGTCATACTTCGCCTTCTGATCCGCCCCCATCGTCCTATAACCAGCTTCCGCACCCTTTAGGCTAGACGAGATCTGCTTGATCCCTTCACTCCCTCTCCCTACCAGCATGTTGGTTAGGGCCTTAGTCTTCACCGCGTCTCCGCTCGTTAAGGCATTCTGAAACTCCGCCGAGAGTCCTGCTGTGTTATTACCATAGCGCATCTCCATATCCGCAGAGATACCTTCCATCAGCTCCCGCTCTTCCTTATTAGCTGCTCCTATACCAGTTGAGCGCTTCCTGCCTACATAGCTCCTACTGTCTCCCTTCTTCGCTCGATTCTTCTTACTGCTGTCTCGCCACTTGAACTCTTGTGTGGCCATTGCGCTTGCGTCAGCTGCACTCATCCCTCCTGCCGTTAGCCTGGTTTCCATTGCTAGCTCCGTCGGGTCAGTAGTTCCTGTATAAGTCCCTGCATCAGTCCGCTTCTTCATCTCCGCATTGATGTCATCCTCACTCATCCCGTCTGCTCGCATTGCCTCCACGCTCCTACCATCTCCTGTATAGCTACCATAGCGGATTTGAGCTCGCTCACTCACTCCCTTCAGCTTCTCGTTATCTCCCATGTAGGCTCCTACAGCAGCTGCCCGATAGTCTGCAGTAGCTTGAGTCCTATTAGCCTTCCGCTTGTCACTAGCGTCACTAGCCCACTTCCGCGGGTCGCCCCTACCCAGCAGTCCACCACCACTCTTTATCTTCGCGTCGTATTGCTGTTTCTTCTCTGCTTGGTATTGAGCTAGTGGTTTCTTAGCGGCTCCTCCTACTGCGCCGCCTAGCTGGTTCATCTTACCCGTTAGCGCTCCACCCACCATACCTAGTCCTAGCAGTGCTGTCTTCGTTACCGTAATAACCAAGAAGAATGGCAG
>Ga0099364_10000605_pt1 | contig 61490 bp, 53 predicted proteins | sample TergutTh196P3_FD_73070 | JGI IMG/M metagenome (GOLD analysis project Ga0099364, IMG submission 73070) | Microcerotermes parvus P3 segment gut microbial communities from Pointe-Noire, Republic of the Congo - Th196 P3 | ecosystem: Host-associated > Arthropoda: Insects > Digestive system > Gut ... | reverse complement strand
AAAATATTACCGGCGTATATCTGATAATTTTCGACCGTCGCCCGAAGGAAATGAAACCGCCATGGGACGAGCGAATAACATGGGAACAAGACGGCGATGTGACAGTATTGGGATGCTGAAAACAATTGAAAGTTGAAAATTGAAAAATTCAGATTAAAATCTGCGAGCATCTGTGTGCAAAAATCACCCATACCCCGCAAATAATAAACGGAACACTTAGCAGTTGTCCCATGTTGAGTGCCATTCCTTGTTCGAAAGCCACTTGTTCGATTTTAATAAATTCGATGAGAAAGCGGACTGAGAAAAGGGTAACAAGAAATATTCCAAACAGAAAACCGGGTTTTATTTTATCCTGATAATTGACATATCTAACGAGTAGCAGTACAAATATTGCGAGACATGCAACCGCCTCGTATATTTGTGTTGGGTGGCACGGCTGCATGTTTACAGGGTGGCGATACCATTCGGGCGAACGTACAAATGCGAATCCCCACGGCAATGCAGTTGGTTGTCCGAAAATTTCGGAGTTCATTAGATTGCCGGTACGAATAAAAAAACCGGCAAGAGCTATTACTATAACAATTCGGTCTAAAGTCCATAAATAGGGCAGTCGATTAATACGCGAAAAAATGTAAAGAACAATCAAGATACCGAGAGCTGCTCCGTGACTTGCTAATCCCTGATAACCAATAAATTGCCAATTGCCATGATTATTGCGGGCAATAGGAAAGAACATTTCCATCGGGTTTTGTAAAAAATATTCAGGTTCGTAAAACAGACAATGCCCAAGACGCGCTCCAATAATAGTTCCGCACGCAACATATATTGTTAAATGGTTTAGTTTTTTGGTAGAAATACCTTCCTGCCGGAAAATAAATTTCATTATGAAATACCCAGCCACGAAAGCTATCGTGAAAAGCGTTCCATACCACCGCATTGCGAATATCCCTATTCGAAAAATTTCAGGGTCTATATCCCAGTTTATCATCTTGGGGTCTAATGCTTTAAGTCTCTTTTGTCAGACATTCAACTATTTGTATCGCGTTAAGGGCGGCTCCTTTTCGAATTTGGTCGCCTACACACCAAAAGTTAATACCGTTTGAAGTTACTATGTCTTTACGTATGCGTCCCACAAATACAGGGTCTTTTTTTGCAGCAAATAACGGCATGGGATATATAAATTCTGCGGGATTATCCACAACTTCCACTCCCGGTGCATTTATCAACGCTGAGCGAACTTGAGCTACTTCGAGGGGTTTTTCGGTTTCTGCCCAAACAGCTTCAGAATGAGCGCGAAGAACGGGAACCCGAACTGTGGTAGCACTTACAGAGATGTCGGCGTTCATTATTTTACGCGTTTCCCAGTGCATCTTCATTTCCTCTTTCGTATAGTCGTTATCGGTAAAAATGTCTATTTGTGGTATCAGATTGTATGCCAATTGATATTTGAATTTGTCTATCGTAACCGGCTCATTATTCATCACTTGGCGGATTTGTTCTTTTAGTTCGTCCATTGCTGCCGCTCCCGCTCCGCTTGCCGATTGATATGTTGCTACCCGTACCGATTTTACCGGCGATAAGTCATGTATGGGTTTTAAAGCCACTACCATAATTATTGTTGAACAGTTTGGGTTAGCGATAATTCCACGTGGACGATTTTTGCAATCGGCGGCGTTCACTTCTGGAACAACCAAAGGCACATCGTTGTCCATACGAAACGCGCTTGAATTATCTACCATTATTGTTCCATAACGGGTTATTGTAGAGGCAAAAGCTTTTGAAGTGCCTGCTCCGGCTGAAGTAAGCGCAACGTCTATACCTTTGAAATCATCATTGTCTTTTAATTCTTTGATTATTAGCTCATTGCCTTTAAATATACAGCTTTTCCCTGCGCTACGCGAAGAGCCAAACAGTACCAATTCATCAATGGGCATATTTCTTGTTTCCAAAATATTCAAGAACTCTTGTCCTACTGCGCCACTTGCGCCTACTAATGCTAATTTCATACGATTTTTTTATTAAAAATTACCTACATTAAACGATGGATTCTTCTTCTTCAAATTTTATTATTTTGCCCGACAGGGTTAAATCTTCCAATATTTTGTCAAGTAAACCGTTGATGAATAACGAACTTTTGGGGGTAGAATAAAATTTTGACAATTCTAAATATTCATCGAAAGTCACTTTAATCGGTATGGTTGGAAATTCAACCAACTCGTTCACTGCCATTTGCAGCACAAGATTGTCTACGTGCGCCACCCGTTCAATATCCCAATTAACCACGTAACTGTCTATAAGTTTGTGATATTCGTCATAGTTCCTTATTGTTGCATGCAAAAGAGAAAATGCAAATTCTGGGTCGCTTTCTGATTTGTACAGCGGCAACATTTCAAAACTGACAGGACTCATCTCTTTTATTGTTTTGACTACTCTTCCCACAACAAGGTCTACATCGTCGTTCCAGTATATGCATAGCTCTTCCAAGATATCATGGAACATTTCATCGTCTTCCAACTCATTAGCGTAAAAGTCAATTAGCAGTTGTCTGTCAGCCTCATAACTGGATTCTGCACTCTCCATGTACTCCTTGTAGTATTGCGATTCAACTAATTTTCCGTACAATTTTTTTATAAGTTCGGGGTAATTTGACCAGCTTAATGCATTGTGTTTAACGTATTTATTAAATTTTTTGCACTCATGAATCTGGCAAATTAGTCTGTTATCTACAAACCTTGTATTTGGGTTGAGGTCTTCATAACTTGGCAGTTTTTTATTGAGAGCCAGCTCAATACGCGATTCGGCATAATGCTTTACCGGTATTATCAGCAACATAACGAAATAATAAAGGTCGTAAGCCTTTTTAATACTAAGCTCCAAATCTTTATCCGGCTTAGTGTATCCGGCGTCGGCTGTATTGTAATAAGCGTACAGCGACTGTAAAATTTTTGTTCGTAGCAATCTTCTACTTATCATTTTCATACCTAAAAAACGCTGCAAAGTAATACATTTTTTTTCAAATAAAAAAATGTATTATTACGTCTATTCGTTTTCACGTCCATCTTGATTCTACTTTTTTTATTTCCTGTTCTATATTATGCAGTTCGTTTATGAACAATTCTTTTTCTTTGGAAGCTGATTTGAATATGCGGTCGGCAATTACAGAATAATAATTTACCGCCTCGTGCATACTTTGGCAAAACGAGCGATAGTACTTCACGGGCTTTGATTCGGTCAAATCTGCTTTTGATATTTGTTCCCTGAGATAGGAGATGTAAATTTTCAATTCGTTTACGAACATGTGCGGACGATACGCTCTACGCAAAAGGTTGATACGTCCGTAGATGTGGTCTACCATTTTCTTCAAAGTTGTTATTTTGTCGAAATACGCCAAGTTAGGACCCGGACATGCTGTAACGCCTGAAATAGTTTTATTTACAGGCGATAAATTGTATTTATGAATTGCTGAATTGCTCAGCCCAACGCACAAACACTCGCGAGTAAGTATAGCATCGCATTTACATTGACGTTCTTCTTCGCTCATAGAGCTTTGTGTTAGCTCTTGTAATTTTTTCTTGATATACGTTGCCGAAGCCGTACAGATATTTTTCATCGTAAATTCTGTGTTTGCTTGCAACAATTTAGCGCTACATGGACTTCCGGGACGTTTTTCGTCTGCCAGACGAAATTTTTCCTTTTCGCCCGAAGCGCCTGTTAGATAATTAAACGGCACTCCTAACGGCGAGTTGTTGCTGAGAACGATATCCTGTTCGCCGGCAGCGCTAAGCAATTTGAGCGTTTCGTCGTCTACTGTAACCGCTTCGGGTACAAGCATAAAAGGACTGCCCCATCCGGTTGCATCTAATTCATAGTACTCTCGAAGAAATTCATCTTCTTCGGCAGTACCGATGCCGCCTTGCACTGTTATTTTTATTGCCGGTCGTTCGTCAGGCGGCGTTTTTCCTTTTGCTGTCAGCGCCTTGCAGTAGATGTCGAAAAGTTCGTTGGCAAGTTCGCCGCGTTTGTTTTTAAAATCTTCGAGAATTGGCCCGAGCATAATTCCATCGCTCGCAAAAGCGTGACCTCCACAGTTTAGACCCGATTCAACGCGAAATTCAGAAACCCATAATCCTTTTTTGGCTAAATATTTTCCTTGTATGATAGACGAGCGATAGTCGCTGACTTTAACTACTATCTTTTTTACAAATTCTCCATTTTTCATTTCCGAAAAAGCGTCAAGTTGCTCTAAATAAGCGTACAAACGTGGATTCATTCCCGCCGAAAAAACAACCGACGAGTTTTCCAATTCGCTGTTAGCATAGCCACGTAGAGCTGCCACAGCGTCGGAGCCATTGTCTATAACAGCGCCGTCAGAATCAAACCGGTCGTTGTCCAACTTGGTCATGATATTGACGTCAATGCACCCGGCTTTTATTTCAGAGCGCAGGTTTTGTTCTAAAACTTTTCGCTCGTTTATATCGTACATAGCCTGCAATTGCAAATATTTCTTTTTTAGCAGACTGTTTTCGGGAAGCATTTCGAAGTACTGTACTAACTCTGAGCCTTTTTCAAAAGCCGATTCGCGCAGACGCTCAATCTGCTTGTTTACAATACGGTTCATAAGGTTGAGATAGTCGGTGATACGTCGCGCCCGATAGTCGGACTCAGTTGTTGTTATCGGACAATACGGCTCATTGATTTTTTGATAATAGTATCGACGCATTTGTTCGATGAGTTTATCTTCAATGATTGAAACCACAGACGAAATGCCAAAACGGGCAACCTTCACGGGGGTGTCAATAGTATATGCCAATCCCATAACAGGGATGTGAAACGTATGATAATTCATATAATTTTTATGTAAAAATAAAACGCAAAGGTAATACTTTTTATTGGAAAAAATAAAAAAAAACGAGCTTCATTTTTTACTCGAATGAAAGGTACGGTCTGATTTTTTCGGCTGTATGCCGCTCTATTATGTTGTTTTTCACAAGTTCGTTAACGTTATTTATGCGTTCTTGCAGTTGCCGGTAGTGCAGTATGCCTCGCGCCTGTTGTTCGTTTATGTAGGGATGCCGCGACAAGGCGTTGAAGTTTGCCGTGTTTACGGGTATTTTTCTTATTAGCGTACTGTCTGCTGTTAGTTGCAACGCCAATCGTTCCGTCAATTCGATGGTTACGCCGTAAACTTCACTCAATTGCGCTACATCTACAAATCCGCCTATTAAAGTGCGGTATCGCAAAGTGCGGGCTGCAAGTACGGGTCCTATTCCGGAAAGCGTTGTCAAGAGACTGCTGTCGGCAAGATTAAGTTCAATAGGTTGTTGTGTTGAGACTTCAATTTGCGTTTTGGTCTCTTCGGGTGATACATTAATATGTGGTTCTTGTGTAGAAGTTTCAATATTTCTGACTAAGGTTGGGCTTGTTGGAATTATCATGTACGGTTCCAATTCCCTGAATTGATTTGCGGAGATAGTGAATAATCTTTGAAAATCTTCTTTTCGTCTGAAACGTCCGCCGGCTGCCTGATAGTTTCTAATGTTACTTATCTGTCGTTGGTTAAGCCCGAGTTGTCCAAATTCAAAGTCGGTAGCTATATTAGGGTCAAAATAGAACAATTCGGAAACAACAATCACTGTTGTTTCAGCAGTTTCTGTTTGCTCAACAGTCGTTAAATTCTGCCTGAACAGCGCTATTTCGGCTTCAAACAATCCAACATCAGGGAACTCATTCACGTTCCTTCTGCCCATAGACCATCTGATTGTTAACATAATCACTATGCATCCGCACAATACCAAGACACCTAATCGTTCGGCTCGAGAAAATTTTAAATAATCATTCAATCTGTCAGTCATCGAAACCGCTGTCAAGAGAAGCTAAATTGTCGGGGTCTTCCGTGTTTTTAGTTCCAAGCTCAGATTCATTTTCATTTTCTGAGCCAAACTGCTTCTCAAATTCTTCATCGGTGAGATTGTCAATTTTTACATTGATTTTTACCAAGTAACTCACGTCTTCAAGGTCAACCGTAATAGCGTGGAAGAAGTCGCCATTAGGTTTATCTACCTTAATGATGGCGTCTCCGTAGCCTTGCGGATATATATCCTTGATAGCCTGCAATACATGCTCGGGACAATTTTTATAACTTACAATCAAACGCTTTTTTGTTACCATACGATTATATATTTTTTATTTATAAATTTTATTCAAAAAATCGCGGCAATATAAACACTTTTTTTTCTATTTTCAAAATTTTTTTTATTATTTTTCTCATAAAAAGTCAATTTATTTTTGATTTTGCCGTTGTTAATCTTCTAAAACGCTCTAAAACATTGAATTTTTTAATAAAATTGAACATGTGTTCTTTTTTGGGGTCGTATAACATGCCGGTGCAAAGGCACATTTTACGTTGATTTCGCTGCAAAACATCGTAGTTTACGCACGCCGAACAACCTTTCCAAAAATCTTCATCGTTAGTCAATTCCGAGAATGTAACCGGCTTGTAGCCAATTTCGGAATTAAGTTTTAACACTGCTAAACTTGTGGTGATACTGAATATTTTTGCGTTCGGAAATTTGTGTCGCGAAAGTTCAAAGATTTTTTTTTTAATTTGTCGCGCTAACCCGCTTTTTCGATACTGAGGCTTCACTATCAACCCTGAATTTGCTACAAAACAATCGTGGCTCCACGATTCGATGTACGAAAATCCGGCAAAATTATTATCGCCGTCTAACGCAATAATTGCTTTTCCGCAACGCATTACTTTTTCAATGTACTCGTGCGAACGTTTTGCGATGCCTGTACCGCGTACTTTGGCTGATTCCTCCATTTCCAGACAGATTTCTTTCGCAAACATTACGTGTTGCTCGCCGGCTGTCTCAATAAAAAATTTCATCTACTATATTGATGATTATCAGATTTATAAATACCAAATAGGCTGTATTTTTGAACTTACAAACGTAATATATTTTATTGCAATTACCATAACTTCTGCAATTTTTTTTTATTTTTTTTATTTTTGTAAAGAAATTTTCACCAAAAAGTGAAACAAAAATGCGTGTTTTTCGTATACGTGGATAGTATTAATTTTTAAATAGCATATATATATGAAGTACAATGTTTTTTTTACAATAGCCTGTATATCTGTTTTTTGCACAGCTTCAATGTTGATGTCATGTGCAGACAAGCCGGAGATGTACCTGTCGTCAAACTTTGAGGTATTTGATTCGTACCCGTTAGATACCATCGAAATACAAGTAAATGCAAATGTGGCGTGGGAGGTTATGGTCGTATTTGAAAATGATTACGACAGATGGCTTACCGTTGGACCGGACAATGGCAGACGTAATGGCACAATAGTCATTTATGCCGCCGAAAATCCAACTTTTGAAGAACGCAGGGCTCAGATTATTGTTACCGGCTCAGGAGTTGGAATTGAAACCATTAATATCACACAGGCGCCAGATTTTAATATTTTTGAAAATTCAAGTAACTTCGACCCGGATTTCCTCAGATACTGTCTTGAAAATTTTGATGTAGACGGGGATGGAATTTTAAGCGCGAGAGAAGCCAGAATGGTTTCTGAAATAAAAGTTGACGGTAGGCTGTTAACCTCGCTGAACGGTATAGAGCACTTCACTCGTTTAGTTACGCTATATGCAAGTGAAAACAGAATTGAGAGTATTGACCTCAGCAAAAACACGAACCTAAGGCAATTAACTATCAGAGGCAACAGATTAACGCGATTAGACCTGACAAACAACACGGAACTACGAGTTGTTGAGTGTTCGTGGAATAATTTGTCTGAATTGAATCTTAACGGACTCACTAATCTCATACTTTTAGAGGCATTCTATGGAAACTTGCAGCAATTGAATTTAAGCACTAACACTTCTTTAGACGTTCTTTTGTTGAACGGACAGGATTTGACCTCGATTGATTTAAGAAATAACATTAACTTAACAGAGTTGTGGATTAGTGAAAACGAGTTGTCAAGCCTCGACCTTAGCAACAACACCGAGTTAGTAACTTTGTATTGCTTATATAACAATTTAACTACGCTTGATCTCAGTAAAAATACCAAGCTTACAAACCTGTATTGTGGAGGCAATCAATTTTCGGGTGGGACAATCAACGTAACCAATAACACTGCGTTAATAACTCTTAGTTGCGTGGGGAGCAGACTAACAACATTAGACCTGACAAACAACGTTAACCTGAACGACCTTGACATCACAAACAACAGGTTCGCCAGTATCAACTTGACCAGAAACACAAGGCTTCTAAAAATAAAGGCTTCCGGCAATCGCTTTACCAACGATATTGACTTGCGGACACTTTCAACTATAACCGTTGGCGGACGCGAAGAGATCGAATTTGATTTCACGAGAGCCCAAGAAGACCGTAGCCCACTCGTTATTCGTGTTCCTAACGGTCTCATCCTAAGAGCCTGTGATAATCCTTACATCAACAAAGACAGCGACACTCAATGGTGCGAAGGCGATAGATGCGTGAGCGACCCGTGTGTGTAAATTAAAAAAATATTAATTACACCTTAAAACGTGTTCAATCTGATGTTTTGCGTTTTCTAAACGAGGCCCATCGGTCACTTTTCGTAAGCTTTCGCAAGCTTTCACTCTGTCATTTTTGCCTTGATATGCAACGCCAAGTTCCCAAAACAAGCTTGAATCTTCTCTTATTTCTATAGCTCTAAGTGCAGCAGCGATTGCATCGTCCCAATTTCTTTTTGCATTTTGTGCAATTGCTAAACCAAGCAAAGATTCAAAATGATTTTCATCGGCTTCTAACGCAGTGGTAAACGCAAGTATAGCATCGTCCCATCTTTGCGCTCTTTGCATCTGTACTCCGGCATTGTAATGGAAGTTACGCCAGCGTTGTTGCGCCGATTGAGCGCTTCGTGCATCGCCAAATTCTCTGCCTTTTGCAATCGCTAATCTGAAATTTTCATCCATATTTTCTACGTCGCGATTGTTCTCGTAGATTACGCCCTTCACAAAATGTGCACCGGCGTGGTTAGGATTTTGTGCAATAACTGCGTCAAGCTGTACCAAAGCGTCATCGTAGTTTTCCGCCTGATAGGACGCCATAGCAACGGCAAACATCGGCTGAATTAACTGCCGTTCAGCATTTTCCTTGGTCCTGACATCACCAAACTTTTCGGCAACTTCGATGGCTTTTTGCAGAGCCTCCAATATTGCAGCCGGATTGTCTCTTGGCACATCCGCTGCTTTTCGAAGATAAAGATTAGGCAGGGCAGATTCAACTTCAAGTTGAATGTATTCAGCCTCTTCGCCAACAGCTTCGGCAATTTCAATACTTTTTTCAAACTCGGCTATAGCCTCGTCGAATTTGCCTTCGCCCATTAAATTTGCGCCGCGATTTCGGGCGTCAACTACTTCCTGTAGCGTTTGGGAAGAGCTAATAAGAGTGAACCCAAACAACACTACAAAAATACTTACAAACTTTACGTAATTCATCTTTTTTTCTGTTTCGTTTTTAAAAATTAATTTTGCAAAGATAATTATTTTTTTTTTATCAAAAAAATTTTTTACTGTTTTTATTGTTTTTTTTTGCGAAAAGTTGAAATTTTTTACTAACGTATGGCTTTCAAGTATTTTTTTGTTTGAGATTCTCTATAGTGCATCCTGACGCGCCACACAAGCTCTTGAATAGGCTATAGATGTCAATTCATCAGGGCGATTTCTGTCAATTCCGCAAAACAAAAACATCGTAGGTTTTCAAAACCTGCGATGTTTATTGTCATTTGCCCCAAAGAGTTTTTTTAATTTTTTACAACCACTCTAACCTCGTCGTTAGCCGTTCGTATTACGTACAGTCCTTCGGGCAGATTAAGCGTGAGCGTTACCGGGTCGCCTGCCGCAATGGTGGAATAGACGCGCGCGCCTGTCGTGCTGAAGACCTCTATCAGGCTGCCTTTTTCAACGCCTGTAAGCGTGAGTTGGGCGCCCGATTGTACCGGATTGGGATAGACCGTAACATCTCCTGAAATATTAATAGTACCCTCGCCTGTGCTTGAAACAGTCGATTTCTCAAATACAACCTCAATAGAACTGTTGTCGGTTACATTGACAAATTCATAATTACCGCTCTGTACCGCCGTCGTATTATTTGTTCCATCAATCAATACCTGACTGATATGCCATCCTGATGCGGCTACAAATTCGAACATTTGGTCGTCGCCATGCTCAACGATTTGGTCTTCTGCGGGAGTTATAGAGCCTTCGCCTGTTTGTGATACGGTAATGGTATACGTTATCTTCTCAAACAAACATTCAATGTCAGTATCAGAAATAACAACGTAAGTACTACCTTCCAAAAGCGTTCCATTTACCCATACTTTTTCAACATAACCTTCATCTGGGGTTGTTTCGATTGTCAATATCGTACCCTCCATAATCACATCATTGTTGGCGACGGGAACGTCGAAGGCAATGACGGATAATGCGCCGTTATCGGGCGTGTTGTAGGTTACGTTATAGTGCGAAACATAGAAATCAATCGTTTCAATTTCCGATTCGCCCGATTTGTAAATGGCTTTTACGCCGGCTGTATATTGACCGCCGGGCAAGTCGGTAAATTGATATTCGGGAACCTGAACATCGGTTGCCACCTCAACGCCGTCTAAATATACTGTGTAGCCCGTCGGAGTGCCGGAAAAGACCGAACTGACGCTGTTGTCGCTACTTGAGGGATTTCCGACAAAAATATCGTCAACTAATAATACATATTCGTCCTCGGTAACACAAATGATTGCCAAATAAACGTTCTGACCGACATAAGCAGATAAGTCAAAACTGTATTTAGTCCATGTTGTGGGAGGTGATATGTACGGAGCTTGCGAAATAATCGTAAAGTCCGCCTGATTTGTACCCGTTGTTGATACTCCAACCCTAAACCTTTCGCCAAGATTAAAAAAGTCTCTGACTGATTTTGCCATAAAACTAAATTCAACGTCGGGCTGGATAAACAGTTGTGGTAAAATTAGCCACTTGTTATTAATTCCTGCGCCTGCGTTGCTGAAACTTGCAAAACATTTGTCGCCGCTGAAGGCTGCAAAATCGGCTCCTGCCGCATCAGGGGTTGTTTCTGTTGAGTTGAATACCATCCAACCCATTGGAGTACCTGAACCTGGGAATGTTATGCCACCATCAACAGGATATGTAGCCAGCCCAGGATGTGCGTTGATAATTGTATAATCACCGAAGTTATCCTTAACGAAATCAGCATGACCTTCTGCATCATCAAAGAACGAGAACGGAGCGTTGTTCCAACTAAACAGCGCATCTTGAACGTCAGTAACAACCGCCAAATTAACAGGCTCTTCAATGCTTTCAAGGAGAACGATATTTAATGTGGTAGTTTCGCCGTTGGAGATAACAGCCTGAACGGTCTGTGTAACAAGCCCTGCGCTGCTTACTTCAACTTGGTAAGTACCCGTAGCCATCAATGGAATAGTATAATTACCTTCGGCATTTGTTAGATGAGGAAATGAGCCTGCTGCAATTCTTATTGTTGCGCCCTCAAGCGGGTCGCCACCGTAAGTAACATTGACAGACAAACCGCCAAGCCCTGTAATATCAGCATCCAATTTGATATTTGGATAGCCTGCCAGCATGCTGCTGGTGTTAGTGATTAATGACGGATTTTCATAGTTCAACTCTACTCCTGATGTACCATCCACTGCTACATATCTCGTACGATTAACCTCCGGGGTACCGTAGAAAGTATTGGTAGTACCTGTTCCGTGGAAAACGCCATCAAATTTATAGGTATAAATAACCAATGTGCCGCCGCCATAAACGTAAGGCACGTCTAAGGTTATTTCTATATCTAACGGATTTTCAACGGGGAACGCAATTTCACCGTCAAATACTTCTGTAAATGTTGAGGGGTCTAACCAACCGCCGGCAACAGTTCCCAAAGTAGTTTCACCCATCCAAATTTTAACGCGTTTGTCGGGAATATTAGCCGTAACAATATTAGCCTGATATGAAATTTTGGTTATTTCTGCGCCTGTTAACAATTCTTCGGGATAATATAAAGTTTGCGTTAAACTTTTCCTGTAATACAGGTCTAACGGCGCTTTATATCCTGCGGTGCCTGTTCCGATGATAATATCATAATCGTCAGCCGCTTTAACTTCAGTAACAACAAGATTACCTGTTTGATTATCGGCGGGATTTTCGTCTTCGTCAAATTCTACAACTCCGTATAAAGTAACAGTTTTACCTACGTCATCAGCGTCGGGCGTCCATACAAAAACGAACTCTTTTGCTTCGCCATAAGCAATTTCCACGCCGGGCAAAGTCGCCACTACAGCAGGGGGAGCGCCGTCTTTCATTAGTATCACACTATAATCGGCTGCCGTTTGAGTAGCACCACCGATATTACGTACTGTTACAGGATAATCGTAAGCAATATTTTCTCTAACGCTTCTTGTTATTCCTGCAATAGAAAGTGCCATAAGGTCGTCTTGTGTTTCAAGCGTACCTACCGTAATGTTGTCTAACCAATGGTAGCAATCGTAATAGGATGAGCTGCCGGGTATCTGATACCCTGACCTAAGCATAATTCTAACCTGACAGATTTGATTTGCATAAGCGGTAACATCAACATTTACGAAAGTAAAGTCATTCGACAGAACGTGGTCGCCTTGCTTTAATGTCCATATTTCTGTCCAAGTTTCGCCAAAATCATTCGAAATATATGCTGCGCCGGAAATTGCATCTCCCGGTGTTGGTGCGCCGCCACTATAAAATGTCGATTGATAAAAAAACGAGAACTTCGGATCAGGTCCCATTTCAACAAAACAAGTTGTCATATTAGCCGCGGTTAATGTAGTATTACCGTAGTTATTTGCTCTTATAGCGGGGCTGTTGTTTATACCACCGGTGCCATTTCTTGAGAAACGAGTGTATGTCCATCCCGCTGGCGTTGCCGTTGGTGTGAAATCTTCAAAAATAAAGTCGCTAAGAACGGCTTCTTGTACTGTTGCCGTAACATTTACGGTAACTTCATCGTTATCCAAGTCGTCTGTTTCAATAACAAAAGAGCCTGTGTAAGCGCCTGTTGGCAAATCAGCGGGGTTCAACTGTACGTTGAAGCTGCTTGTAGCGGCAGGAGCGGCTGACATTGGTAATCCAATAACAATCAGTTCATCGTCTGCTTCTACTAAATCTACTGCCATTGGCACGCTTGAGTTGTTATTAAAGTTATATTCTCTTATGTATTGTGCGGGCAAATTGTTATAAACAGTTCCAAAAGCAAGAGTTTCGGGTCCTTCAAATATCGGCGTATTTGGTGCATTAGCAATTGTAATATTGTCAATCTGCACTTCAACATTATTGGAGCCTGCAGTTGCGAGGAAGCCAATAAAATATGTTTCAGAAGCTTCAGGAAGCAGGATAACTCTTTCTGTCCAATTAGCCACATTGCCTGTATAAGTTGCTAATGTAGTCCACTCTTCTGTAATGTCTGTCCTGTATTGCACTAAAAGTGTAATACCATTTTGCTGAGTATGGTGGAACCTCAACTCCGGATATGGAACTGATGTCAGGTTCATTGGCGGAGTAAAAAGCCTTGCTATATGCGATGTTGCGGTACTACTTCTGGCAAATTGCGCTTTGTAGTCGCTGTCATCGGGTGTTGTAGCGGGCGTTCCTGAGTCTGCATCAATGATATTCCAATTAGTGGGCTGCGTACCAAGCACTTCGGCTGTCCAGCAAGGATCAAGGAAGGTTTCATCCTCAAAACCGTAGTTATATGGGAACACAGCGATAGCAGGACAAATAAAGTTTTCAACAGTAATAGTTTTTGTGTCGTTATCTTCTAATTGGTCATCTTCTAAAACTGCTGTAACAGTTATTTCAAAATCCGCTGATGCTGCAAGGTTTAATTTTGCTGTGAACGTATATTCAACCTCTTCGTTTGCTGCTATTGTTTCTGTATAAGTTTCGGTAGCCACAACGTTGTCGTCCAATACAAGTACCAAATCAAAACCTGTAATTGCAACGTTGCTGTTATTCCTTATTAATACAGTAACATCTTCGGTAGCGGTAAGGTTGAAATTTTTACCTGCTAACGGTTCTGTAATTTGTAGAACTTCAACATCATAATAAGCGTCGTTGCTAACTATCATACGCACTGTTACAGCACCAAAACCAGATTGAATGTTCAATGCTGCTGCGCCTGCTCCTACACCTCTTGTACGCGTTCTATCAGAATTAGGTCTGTCGTCATATGATACACCCAAGTTTGTTGTTCCTAATTGATTAACGGCTAAGAAGTAGCTTCCGGGCAACAAAATTGTTTCTTCGGGGACAGGAATTGTAACAAAACCTCCATAAGGACGCGTTTGAACTTCTGTCGTCCACAATGCTGCGCCTGTATTGGTAGCGCTTGTCATCGGATATAGCACAATGCTGTAATCATCATCACCTGCGCCGCCTCCGAATGAAAATCCTACCTCTACATCAGTGAGTTCGGTTGCCTTGTAGATGGTGAATATATTACCCATACAAATAGTAGTACCGATGCTTCCTGCGCTGTTGTTGCAATCTATTTGGTTGTCCAATGCGTACTTATCACCTATTTCAAGCGTGAATGTAATGCTATTGTCTTCGGGATTAATATCCGTTTCGGCTTGTGTAAGGGTGTAAACAAGTTCATGTATGCCGGGTGTTGTCGGCATTTCAACTTCTTCCTCCATTTCAACTGAAAAAGCCATTGTTTGTCCCGGTCTCATCATTGCAAACGTCTCCGAAACGCCGACAGTCTCGCCGTTTAAACTTACAGCGAACTGTATGTCAGTTTGCGTTGCCGAGCCAATGTTTTGTACTTGTACCTCAAATGCCGGCGGTAGCAATGGCATACGGTCTGCAATAGCGCCTTCTGCCTGCAATTCAGGTATCTTTGTAAATGGTATTATCGGATTTACAGCGGCGGTAATAGCAATATCATTTTGCGGAAGTTCAACTACCATACGTACTAATGGAGCTCCGATGTTTAGACTATAACCGGAGTTAATGTCCGTAAAGGTTGGAACACCATCTATAACAATAAGTCTATATCCCACTCTGTTTGGATTATTGTCTGCATTAAGCGCAAAACTTGTGTTATCTAACTGATTTAAACACAAGAAATAGTTACCCGGCTGCAATGTAGTTGTTGGCACTGCTGTATATACCCATCCGGCTGTTGTCGGTTTTGTAGCGCCTTGCGTAAATATGGGCGTTTCGTCGAGTGCATCGCCGTTCATTGCATAGAGCGAGATACTGTATCTTGTCGGCATTGAGGCTGAAAAACGCGCTTCAACGGCATTAATTACAGTTTCGTCTGTAATAGTAAAGATATTTCCCAAAGAGATAGGAGTATTGTTTCCTAAGTTCCACCAAACTGTGCCGTCATCCACTACATAACGTGTTTCTGTTCCGACAAATGTTTCGATAAATGTATTGTTATCAGGGTTTTCATCGGTTTGGTCTTGCGTTACGATGAAAGTCAACACGTTGTCTCCTAATACAATATCCGAAGCGCCTGTAATTGGAATTTGAATTGTTTCTTCTGTATCAAAAGCCAAAGAAGGCAGCGGCTCCGATGTTCCAATTACTGTTCCGTTATACGCAACGGTAACCACAATGTTGGTTTGTGGATTGAGCCCAACGTTTCTAACATTTGCCGATAGCGCAGGCAGCATTGATTGCGATACAGGAACTTGCGTAAATGGATAAACTGCTGAAATCGACAAATCGTTTTCATATATTTCTACTACCGTAACATCATCAACACCCCATGCGTGCGTAAAGTTACCCTGATATTGGAATGCGAGATAAATAGTTTGGTCTGCATACGGGGTTAAATAAATGGTGATTTTTTGCCATGTAGATGCAATGTCAGTGTCCGACAAAGTATAAATTGGAGTAAAATCATCAGGATCAATACCTGTCGTAGATACCATAACTCTTGCGCCTATGTCTTCGGGATAGTAATTTGGGTCCCCAATATACGACATAAAACTTAACTCAAAAATTCCCGCGGGTATAGATAATGGGGGCGTAATTAAAAATGTTGATTGCGCTCCGCTCGTGTAAGTGCGCCATGCATATCCGCCCGTTCCATCGTGGGGAGCCGGAGAAGCTGTAATCCTTCTCCAGTTTCCTTCACCGCTTTCCTGCACACTTGTCCAACCATCTGGTGGGAAAGTCGCTGCATTAAAGTTTTCTGTCCAAGGGAAATCGACTATTCCTTGGGCTTTTGTCATGCCTGAAAGCATGAACATTGCTGCAATTACTAAAAATAAAATGTTTTTCATGTTTATGATACATTATAAAAAAAGGTTAAAAAAAAAATATTTACAGCCGCAAAATTACAACTTTTTTTTTATTTTGACATTTTTTTTTCAAAAATATATAGTTTTTTTTCAATTTGGCACGGTATTTGTGCTTATAAATTTGTTAGATGTTAATTTTTAGGTAATCAGTAATGTTAATTTGAATGATGAAAAATATTAAAAAAAATAGTTTGCTCGTATTAGTTTTTTTTACGGTGACGTTCGTGTTTGTGAATGTTTCGAATGCGCAACAGCCGCAGTTTGACGTGGCATACGACAGTAATATCTCTTCGGTATGCGATGGCAGTGAAAAAAACTTTTTTATAGTATATGGCGGCGTGTCAGCATCAGGACAATGGGGAAATGTTCTTGTCTTCCATGTTAGAGACAGCGTAACACTCAAAGGTAATCCTTTTCCAAACGAGTTGGTGTTAATTAATGGGAAGGAAGGAACTTTTGCCGATGTTTCAAAAGACAATTTCAGAAGAATAGAAATCTTTAGAAACGAAGCGGCTACAGACCTGTTAGGTAGCCGAGGCGAAAATGGAATAGTACGTATTTCAACGAAAGATTTTGACGAATCGCAAAATGAAATAACTCCGATAAGTTACGTTCCCCTAAAATTTGACGAATCGCCGGCATACAATGGTGCTTTTATCTATGATGCCAATACCACTATTATTGAGAAATTTAAAGAAATTGCTCCCTACCGAACAACTTTAGCAACGTTTGTAGTCGATGATACGGAATTATTAGAAACCAGATACGGATTGAGTAACAAGGCAAGTGTATTGGTTAGTGTAACAACTGACAGGAAATGGACGGTAAGACCTGAAAACCTTATGTATGGTGCTGATTTGGTATTTGCTAACAATTACAAAACCACAAGAACAATCGGACTTATCGGAGGGTACGCCTACAGATTTGTTTTAAATCCGTTCAGTTACTCAATGATGCCATCTATTCCCGATAACGGAGAATTATCAGGCACGGTTATTATGAATATACTTAGTAGCGATGGAAGAAAAATAGCAAGCTCATACGATGCAAACACCGGCGTTGCTCTGCATGAATTTAATTTTTTCTGCTATAACACAGCTTCCTATATTCTTGAATTTCAATACAAAGACCTCGAAAATGAGCTTTCGGGATTGAACGTGAGGGTGAGCTACAATTTTTTTCAAGTTTTAGCTAACAATCATGATGATGTTCAAAGTATAAATCCGCAGATAATTGAAGTATATTCTGATTATCGTGTCAGACAGGGAGTTATTAGTTTTTAGTTTTTAGTTTTTAGTCATTAGTTATTAGTTATTAGTTTTGGGTTTTCAGGATTCTTGTGAAGAAATAAACAGCTATCTCGCGCTACAACTCAAAAACCATTCCTGACAATAATTTCAGAGCGGTTTCAGATATTTTTGCGTTGTAAGTTGCAGCAATAACTCTGTTCGTAGCTGATATGTAGCTTCTTTGCATATCGCGCAGTTCAACGCCGGATATTGCTCCAAGTCTGTATCTTTCCATTGACAATTCGAGAGTTTCTGCGGCAAGTTTGAGATTACTTGCTTCGAATGCAGCAAGGTCGCGATATACTAAGTAAGTGCTGTAGGCTGATGCTACTTGTGACTCTATATCTTTTTGTATTTGTTCTTGTCTAATCTGAGCCGATTCTAATTCTATTCTGGCGTTTCTAATTTGTCTGTTGATGTTCATTCCGTTGAAAAGAGGCATGGTGAGGGTTGCGCCATAGTTGAATGTTCCGAGAGAGCCATCGCCAACGGCGTCGCTTGCCGCATAATTTCTCGCGAGGGTATAGTTTGAGGTTAGTCTCACTCTTGGATATTGCGAGCCTTCTATTGATTTCAACGTAAACGCCGCCACATTTATCGCCATTCGCGACAGCGCTACATCCGGATTTTCTGACAACGCCAAGTCATGTATGTTCACATAGTCGAGTGACTTGTCGACTATAATTGAATCGGATGCATAAAAATCTATCGTAATTTCCCGCGCTAATAACCTGTTCAGTTGAATTTTTGTTTTTCTCAAATCTTCTGTTTGCCGGATATATGACGCCGTGTCTGCATTGTAGTCTACTTGTGCCGAAAGTACGTCGACCCTTGACACTCTGCCTGCAGCAAATCTATCGTCGGCAGCAGTAAGGCGCAAACGAGATATTTTTAGAATATGCTCGTATGCGTCTATTTCTTGCTGTTTGCTAACTATGTCGAAATATATGTTCATAATAGTAGCTATGGTCTGTTGAATAGTAGCCCGCAAATTTTCCTGTCCCATCAACTCTAATTCTTTGAGTCTGTCTAAATTTGCAAACATGGCATACCCGTCAAACACAGTCCAATCCATTGCCACATTGCTGTTCCAGTTGGTAGTTGAGCCCGCGCCTCTGACGGCTCTATTTACCGAACTGTTAAGATTTACTGCCGGCAACATTCCGGCATTTCCATGTGTGGCGTTATTGCTGCTAATTTGTTCGTTATTGCGCGCCAGCAATACGCTGAAATTGTTTTCTAATCCTTCTGCTATAGCGTCTGTCAGGCTTAATTGTTGAACTTGCTGAGCCGTGACATTTATTGCTAACACACAAAAAACAAACAAAAATATTGAAAAAAATCTATTTTGTGTCACAACTCACTCAATCGCCGGCTCTTGCGTGTCTAAATCCTTTTTCTATATTCCATGCACCACGCGTAAAGTCGGGTATTTTCACCGGATAACTGCCATTTTCTATTGAGAATCGCGAAAGCGGTCCAACACTTGCCCACGAAACTGCATCGTATACGTTAACGTCTAAAGGCAGTCCATTTTGAAGGCAATAAATTAGACGATAGTCCATAATAAAGTCTGAGCCGCCGTGTCCGCCAACTCTACGCGCCATCTCGCCTATTTCTACTGCAATAGGGTGCTCGTACTCTCTGAACAGTTCTAATCTTTCCTCTTCACTTAATGTATAATGCCCACTGCTACCTCTTTCGTCTGACCAGGGTCTGTTAAATTCAAAAACAGGGCGCGGGTGTTGCTGTACGAAGGCTTCGGTGCCACTTATCATGTGTATACGGCTGTATGGACGAGGGCTTGTTACATCGTGCTGTATCATCATTGATTTACCGTTAACGGTTCTAATCAGCGTGGTATTAATATCTCCACGTCTGTAAGTTCTTTGTGCTTCGGGCGAATTTGCGCCGAAACGTACTTTAGCATATTCAGTCATACCAAACTGATTGCTTGCAAGCGAAACCATATAATCCATTCTGTCGCCGCGATTAAGCCCTAATGCTTGAGCTACCGGACCTAAGCCATGTTGGGGATAATGGTTGCCGTCTTCTTCGGCATTAACATCTAAACGCCATGAGTTCCAATAACCTTGTATGCGTGGTGGTGCATCTGGGTTGTTAGATGGTCTAATTCTTGGATTGAATTTCCAATCGCGCAGGTCATGGATGTATGCGCCTTCAACGTGTACAATTTCGCCAAAAAGTCCTTGTTGCGCCATGTTCAAAGTAGCCATTTCAAAAAAGGCATACGTGCAGTTTGCTAAAAAAGTAGCGTGGCGACGTGTACGCTCAGCAGTATTTATAATTTTCCAAGCGTCTTCCATAGTACGCAAAAAAGGCAGTTCAACCGCAACGTGCTTTCCTTGTTCCATAGCGTAAACGGAAATTTTTGGTTGCAAGTCCCAATACGTACAAACGTATATCAAATCGATATCATCCCGTTCGCAGACTTTTTTCCAATCTTCTACCCCTGTGTAGGCGGCAGCTTCCGGACGGTCGTTTCTTCTTAAAATACCCTGCACCCTTTCGATGTTATAATCTTCAACATCGCAGATAGCAACAACTTCGATGCCTTCAATATTCATAAATCGTGATACAGCTCCCGAACCGCGATGTCCTACGCCTATAAATCCAACGCGTACAACAGGAATAGGGTCTACACGCAGACCAACAACGTGTGTTTGACCGCTCGGACGTGGTGGTTCTGCCGAAAGTAACTCGGCGGCGCGTCTAATTTCGCACCCGTTATTACAACTTGTGGTCAAAGACCAGCTAATCAATGCTATAAAAGCAAATACAACAAATTTCTTCATAAAATATTATTTTAACAATTGTTTAAAATTTAAAACCGCAATATTACAAAAAAAAAACGTTACGAAAAAAAAAAGTTATTTTTTATCAATTTTTTTTTATTCAAATAAATTTTTACTATCTTTGCGAAGGAATTATTATTTCGATGTAATCTATTATTTAATGTGTAGGCAAGTATTTTTTTTGATTTTTTTGGTTTTAGCTTGTTCTGATACAGAACAACAGCGAGAAAACGCAAGTGGTTATCTGCTTCTTAACATAGTCAGGAATGTTAGTCTAAAAGCCGAAGTTGATACTCAGGAGTTTATTTTGCGCGTTAGCAGTGCGCGTTCCGAAGTTTTTAAAGAACGTATTGGCGCTCTGCCTGCTCAGATTACCCTTCCCGTTAGTAGTTACATCGTTGAGGTTTATTCTATGGATTTTGCCGAGCCGCGTTTTGAGGCGCCTTTTTATTACGGCAGAACAATTGTCGAAGTAGAGCCTGACACTGAAAACGAGGCTATGATAGTGTGCGCACAAGGCAACGCCGGCGTCAAAATAGTTTGGAGCAATGATTTTTCAGATGCGTTTAGTACCTATCAGGCTCACATTAGCTGCACACACGGATATTTGAACTATTCTGCTACAGAAATACGGACAGGATATTTTCTGCCGGGCTCAATTACAATTTCCATAATGGCTGATGGTCAAACAATTAATGCAGGCACAATGAGTCTTTCAGCACAGGATATGATAACAGTAAATTTGCATCCAAACAGCTCTCTTTCAGGCAATTTGGCTTTAGCAATGGCTTTCGACAATACGCTGAACGAGCGAGAGGTAGATATTATTATTTCTCCGATAGCGCCCAACAGCGAAACAAACCCGTACACTGTAGCTCAAGCAATTGAACGACAAGGCGAAGATGATGTTTGGGTGTCGGGCTTTATTGTTGGCTCAAAACCATCGGTGGGTTATGATTTTGTAAATGGTCAATGGCAAAATACGAACATCGTTATTGCCGATGATATTTTTGAAACGAACGAACATAACGTCGTTTTTGTTGAACTGTCAACCGCCGCCCTACGCAATAACATTGGTATCACAGGCGGCAACAATCACGAACGATTGCACAGGCAGGTCGTTATTAAAGGAAATTTAAGAACATATCAATCACGTGCGGGATTGAGAAATATTACAGATTATTCATTAAAATAGAGTATTATGAAAGTATTAGGAATGGGTAACGCTTTAGTAGACGTGGTTACCGAACTGCCAAACGATGATTTGCTAAAGGAGTTTGACTTGGAAAAAGGCAGTATGCAGTTAGTAGATAAAAACTTGTCAAATCTGATTTTGAGCAAGATAGAGCAATTGAAAAAAACTGAGGTATCGGGCGGCTCGGCAGCAAATACTATCTGCGGATTAGCTGAACTTGGCATTGAAACAGCCTTTATAGGCAAAGTTGGCAGAGACCGCTTAGGCGAAATTTTTGAAAAGGACTTAATTAACTGCGGTATTAAGCCTTTGTTACAGTACAGCGACAAAGAGACCGGACATGCGTTGGCGTTGGTAAGCCCAGACAGCGAACGTACCTTTGCTACTTATCTTGGAACGTCATTCGAGCTCGAGCCCGAAGACCTTACCTCTGAAATGTTTGAAGGCTACACGCATTTTTACATCGAGGGTTATTTGGCTCAACATCACGAGCTTATTAGACGCGCCGTTGAATTAGCTACCGAGAACAATTTAGACATTATCTTGGATTTAGCAAGTTTCAATGTAGTTGAAGACAATTTGAAGTTTCTTCAATTTTTGGTTAAGGAATATGCAAACATTGTTTTTGCAAATGCCGACGAGGCACGCGTCTACACTAATGGTAAAAGTCCGGAAGCGGCTCTTGCCGAACTTGCAAAAGACTGCTGGATTGCCGTGGTGAAGACCGGAAAAAACGGCTCGCTAATACAAAACGGTCAGCAGGTATTCAAAATTCCGGTAATAAAAGTGAACAGTATAGATACCACCGGCGCAGGCGACCTTTACGCAGCCGGATTTCTATATGGAAAATTGAAAGGCGCGAGCTTGCAACAATGCGGAGAATTAGGTTCGTTGCTTGCCGGAAAGGTAATAGAAGTTTTTGGGGCAAAAATTCCGGATGAAACTTGGAAAGAGATTAAAGAAAAAATAGGTTTGTTAATTACTTAATTTGGTCAAATATTGGTTATAAAATCACAATTTATTAAGAGCAGTCCATCGTTGAAAGAATGTCCGTTGCCCGATAAACCCGAATATGCGTTCATTGGAAGGTCGAACGTGGGCAAATCTTCCCTTATCAATATGCTGTGTATGCACGGCGGATTGGCAAAAACATCGGCAACGCCGGGAAAAACGCGAATAATTAATCACTTCTTGATAAACGAAAGCTGGTATTTGGTTGACTTGCCGGGATATGGCTATGCAAAAGTGTCAAAAAACATGCGTAAGGACTTTGAAAAAACATTGCATAACTATCTAAAAAAACGGGAAAATCTCTATTGTCTGTTTGTGCTCATAGATTCGCGAATTCCGCCACAAAATAATGATTTAGAATTCATAAACAATCTTGGAAAAATGAAACTGCCGTTTGCAATAGTATTCACTAAAACCGACAAAACAACGCAAAAACAATTAGCAGACAACACAAAAGCGTTTACAAAAGAACTATTGAAAACGTGGGAAGAACTGCCGCATTGTTTCTACTCTTCGGCTGTTACAAAACGCGGACGTGAAGAAATTCTTGAATATATTGCTTCTTTGAATTTTATGCCAATTTTATCATGAACGAACCCGTTATTTTGCACATTGAAACCTCAACGGAGGTATGTTCTGTCGCCTTGTCGCGCGGAACTGACTGTATTTCATATAAAGAAAGTACTGAAGGTCTGAATCACGCTTCTTTACTGACTTTGTTTATTGAAGAGCTTATGCTATCGCAAAATATTTCTGCCTCCAAACTCGATGCTATCGCTGTTAGCTCAGGACCCGGCTCCTATACGGGCTTACGCATTGGAGTGTCAGTGGCTAAAGGCTTGTGCTACAGCGCCGATGTTCCTCTCATATCTGTTTCAACGTTACAAGCTATGGCTTTTGGCTATGCCAAACAACATGATGTTCCACCGTATGCTCTATTGTGTCCGATGATAGACGCCCGCCGTATGGAAGTATACACTGCATTGTATGACAAGGACGGCAATAAATTAAAGGATGTTTCGGCAGAAATAATTGAAGAAAATTCTTTCGCAGAATGGTTCAACAAACATGAGATACATTTTTTTGGAACAGGCGCTGCCAAATGTCAAACACTAATCACAAATACAAACGCTATATTTTCCGAAAATTTTAAAAACTCTGCAACCTGCATGATAAAACCGGCGCTGCTGGCATACAATGAAAAACAATTCGAAAATATAGCATATTTCGAGCCTTTTTATTTGAAAGGAATGTTCGTAGCGAATAATTTGGGGTAATCTTTGTTTTTTTTGAAAATTTTATCTACCTTTGCGAAAATTTTTAAAACATTGATTTTATGACACTATGGATATTTTTGGGAATTATTGCAATCGTTGTTATTTGGGCGATTGTCAAATACAATTCCTTTATCAAATTTAGAAACAGACGCGAAAATGCGTTTGCAGATATAGATGTGCAGTTGAAACAACGCCACGATTTGATACCTCAATTAGTTGCTACCGTCAAAGGTTATGCCTCGCACGAGAAGGACACGCTCGACCGTATAGTCAGCGCCCGTAGCGGAGCCATAAATGCCCGCAGTATAGACGATAAAATTGCTGCCGAAAATGAATTGTCTTCAGCGCTCGCAGGCTTGAAGATTACAGTAGAAGCTTATCCCGACCTTAAAGCTAATACAAACTTCATGCAATTGCAAGGCGAAATTTCTGATATAGAAAACAAATTGGCAGCTGTGCGACGCTTCTTCAACTCGGCAACAAAAGAACTGAACACAGCAATAGAAATGTTTCCGGCAAATATTATTGCAGGAATGTTTGGCTTCCGAAAGGAAATGATGTTTGACCTTGGCAGCACGGAGCGAAAAAATCTGGAACAGACCCCAACAATAAGTTTCTAAGCCATGAAATACGTTGGCTTACATACTCAGCAAGTACGAAACAATTTAAGGTCGATGCTTCTGCTATTAATGTTTCCTTGCTTGGTAGTTCTTCTAACTTTTCTTTTTTCTGTGCTATACACGCGTTTCACATTCGGACTTCCCGTATGGGAGCAAGCAATGTGGATGTTTACTTCAACTTTACCGGTAGTACTGGTAGGAGTAGGTATTTGGTTTTTGATAGCTTACTTTGCTAATACGGCTATCATTCGTTCGGCAACGGGTGCGCGGACATTACAGCGTAGGGAAAACATGCGCGTTTATAATCTGGTCGAAAACCTGTGCATGTCGCAGGGTATGAGAATGCCCAAAGTCAATGTTATTGAAGACGAATCACTTAATGCTTATGCCAGCGGCATCAATGACAGCACGTACACCGTAGCTCTATCTCGCGGAATTATCAACAGATTAGACGACGCCGAGTTAGAGGGGGTCATAGCCCATGAGTTAGCGCATATTCGCAATCGTGATGTGCGTTTGTTGATTGTATCAATTGTTTTTGTTGGTATTTTTTCCATGATTTCGCAAATTGCTTTTCGTTCTCTTATCCACGCACCGCGCGGAAGAAGCAACAATAACAAGGGGGGCGCCGGAATTATTGTCATGATACTTGTAGCGTTGGCAATAGCTGTAATAGGTTATTTTGTAGCTATTTTGCTTCGTTTTGCAATATCGCGAAAACGCGAATATTTAGCTGACGCTGCCGCTGCCGAAATGACCAAACACCCGCAAGCGTTAGCTAACGCCCTGAGAAAAATTTCACGAAATCCAAACATAGCCTCGTTAACAAGAGATGATGTGGCACAGTTGTTTATTGAGCATCCTAAGCCTAAGAACAGTTTTTTTAGCGGAATTTCGGGACTGTTTGCAACACATCCGCCAATCGAAAAAAGAATTGCCATTTTAGAGCAGATATAAAACCACGTCGGCAGAATAATTTCATCAAGCAAAAAATAAATACGCCAGTGCAACGGCTGCGATAATTCCGGAAAGGTCTGAAACCAATCCGGCAGCAACAGCATATCGGGTTCTGCGTATACCTACCGAGCCGAAATACAGAGCTATTATGTAAAAAGTGGTGTCGGCTGCTCCCTGAAACAGACATGAAAGCCGTCCAACAAATGAGTCAGGACCGTGGTGTTGCATAGCTTCTACCATCATTGCTCTTGCGCCGCTACCGCTAAGTGGTTTCATAATAGCTGTTGGCAATGCGGCAACAAACTCTGTATCAATTCCAACTGCACCAAAAGTCCATGCCAAGCCGCCAATAATAAAATCCATAGCGCCCGAAGCCCGAAAAACAGCAATTCCCACTAACATACCTACTAAATATGGTATAATTTTCACAGTTACCTCAAAGCCATTTTTTGCGCCATCAATAAAAGCCTCGTATACGTTCACTTTTTTTATTACAGCGCCAACAATAAATGAGCCTATTACCAGAATTAGCAGCATATTGCTGCCAACCTTAGATACTACTTCAATCTTATCCTTATCCAAGCTTCCTATCCACCACGTCAATGCGCCAATTGCAAGTATTATGCCAAGCAGCCATGACATTAACACCTTGTCGAACAGATTTATACGTTGCCACAAAGCTACCGAAATTATTGCTGTAAGCGTAGAAATAGTTGTTGCAATCAAAACCGGAATAAAAATATCGGTTGGATTGGCAGCGCCTAATATAGCCCGTTGTGCAAGAATACTAACAGGAATAATCGTCAAGCCGGAAGTATTGATAGCCAAAAACATTATTTGCGCGTTTGATGCAGTATCTTTTTGCGGATTTTCATCTTGAAGACCCTGCATTGCCTTAAGTCCCAAAGGTGTAGCAGCATTATCCAGTCCAAGCATGTTTGCTGAAAAATTCATTAACATTTGCCCAAATACCGGACTTTTACGTGGCAATTGGGGAAAAAGTCGCTGAAAAAACGGACCGACAATCCGCGCCAGCACGTTCACCGCACCAGCGCGTTCGCCAATGTTCATCAGCCCTAACCATAACACCATCACGCCCGTGAGTGGCAAAGCTATATCCATCACCGCGCTCCTTGAAGAGGTGAAGGTGCTGTCAATAACAGCCTTGAAGATATCCACATCGCCTGTAACGGCAAATCGTACGATAGCTACAAAGAACGCTACCAAAAAAAAGCCTATCCAAATGTAATTAAGAGCCATATCACTGACTACTACCAGCTCAAAATCTTCTTGAAATCAAAATCTTCCGGGTTGGGCAAGTATTTTTTTGCAGCTTCGTAATCGGCTGGTTCTATATAGTGCATCATATTATCGATGACCGAGTGAACTCTCTGGTCATTGATATTAACCAATCTTGGCAGAATTTTTCCGCTAACGGGGTCTTGTATATCCTTCAAATACAAGGGAGCAACGTCGCCATTGTGGTTTACATACACCATACATCCCGTTGAGCCGGCTTTGAAAAGTTTGTATACGCCGAAACCAAGCAATGAGCAGTAAGTAAGGTCGTAAGCTATTGGCGGATAGCAGCGCACATCGTAGCCTATTTCTACCGGACGGGTTTTTACTTTTAGCCCTAATTTGCTCATCAAATTGTCTACTAACTGGCTGAAAATAGAGGCTTTTGATATTTTGCCCAACTCAGGGTGTCCGTGGTCGTCGTAGGTAAATGATATTCCTGAGTTTTTAATTTCATCTTCGCTTAAGGCATGAAAAACACCTTCGGAAACAATGGCTACACCGTGTTCAACGCCCATTATTTTACGTTTTACGATTGACGATACTATCATTTTGCAGATTTTATCAATAGTAATTTCTGTTTTGTTGAACATTTCCGGAATAATAATCATCGGATAGTGACATGCCGCGCCAATTCCGAAAGCTAAATGTCCGGCAGAACGTCCCATAGCCGCAACAACAAACCAGTTTTCGCTTGTTCGGGCATCCTCATAGATGATTGAAGCGGTAACTGTTCCTTGCGCTTTTGCTGAATTATAGCCAAATGTTGGCATCGCGTCGGGCAACGGCAGGTCGTTATCAATTGTTTTAGGTACGTGAATATTAGCTATTGAATAGTTCTTGTCTGCAAGAAATTTAGCCACGCGGTTGGCGGTTGAAGCAGTGTCATCGCCTCCTACTGTTACTAACAACTTGATATTGTTGTCGGTAAAAAATTTTAGATTAAAATCTTCGGAAAAGTTTTTATCCGTAGGTTTAAACCGACTCATAATTACCTCTGAGCCACCGTGTTTGAAGATGTCATCGGCATAAGAAAAGTCGATGTCTACCGTTCGCGGATTTGCCTTAAACAAGCCGCTATAGCCGCCGTGAAGTCCGATAACACGATAGCCGTTTTTTAAAAATACTTTGGCAACGCTGCCAACCACAGTATTCATGCCGGGAGCCGGACCGCCGCCGGTTAAGATTGCAATTGATTCTTTCATTCGTTATTCAAATACATTAAAGTTTATTAAAAACCGCAAAATTAAAATATTTTTTTGAAAATAACAAACGCAAGGATGAAAAATAGGAGCGATGCAAATAAATTTTCATAGCAATTCCTATGCAAACAACGGATAATCTTTCATCAGAATATTTACTTTTTCTTTAACTTTTTTTATGACCGTATCATTTTCTACGTTTCCAAGTACGGTGTCGAACATTTCCACAATCTCATACATCAAAGCTTCAACTGCGCCTCGTGTGGTAATCGCCGGCGTTCCCAATCTAATTCCCGAAGTAAGAAACGGCGAGCGTGAATCGAAAGGCACCATATTTTTATTTGTTGTAATGTCGGCTTTTACTAAGGCTTGTTCGGCTGCTTTGCCGGTTAGTTCCGGAAAACGGGAGCGAAGGTCTATCAGTATGATGTGATTTTCTGTTCCGTTCGAAACGACCTTGTAGCCTTTGCTCATCAATGCATTAGCCATTGCAGATGAGTTTTTTATTACTTGTTTTGTGTATTCCAAATATTTGTCTGTCAGCGCTTCGCCATACGACACAGCTTTTGCGGCGATGACGTGCTCAAGCGGTCCCCCCTGTATGCCGGGAAAAACAGCCGAGTCAAGTATTGCCGACATCATTTTTATTTCTCCTTTTGGAGTGGTAATGCCCCACGGATTTTCAAAATCAGCGCCCATCAAAATCATTCCTCCACGCGGTCCCCGCAGTGTTTTATGAGTAGTGGTAGTGACAATGTGGCAGTGTGGAAATGGGTGATTTAACAAACCTTTGGCAATCAAACCTGCGGGATGTGCTATATCTGCCATCAACAACGCGCCCACTTTGTCGGCAATTGCGCGCATACGCGCATAATCCCAGTCGCGCGAATAGGCTGAGGCTCCGGCAATTATCAGTTTTGGTTTTTCTTGCAACGCTACTGCTTCCATGCTATCATAATCAATAGTTTCGGTGTCGCGGTTTAGTTTGTAAGCCACCGGACGATAAAGTATTCCGGAAGAGTTGACCGGCGAGCCATGAGAAAGATGTCCGCCGTGCGAAAGGTCAAAACCCATGAAAATATCTCCCGGTTTCAAACAAGCAAGCATTACTGCTGCGTTTGCCTGTGCGCCGGAGTGGGGTTGTACGTTAGCCCATTGAGCATTGAAAAGTTGTTTGGCGCGAGTGATTGCTGCCTGTTCTATCTGGTCTACAACTTGACAGCCGCCATAATAACGCTTTCCGGGATAACCCTCAGCATATTTGTTGGTCAGGCAACTGCCCATAGCTTTCATGACTTGCTGACTGACAAAGTTTTCGGAAGCAATAAGCTCAATGCCTGACAGTTGACGCTCCTCTTCGGCATCAATCAAAGAATGAATTAACTCGTCGAATATCATAATATTATTTATTTTTTAATTTATCAAGGCACAAAATTACAAAAAAAACATTGAAGTAACAAATAAATTAATTAATTTTGCATCGCAAAAAAAAATATCGACTATGATTATTAAAATAAATTGCGAAAACGATTTTTTGATGGACGTTCTGCAAAAAAATCCCGAAGAGGATATGGGCTTGTATTTGACGCCATTAAAAAAAGGACATGTCGCAGGTAATGTAATTAACAAACACAATTACGAGATTGTATTTCAGGATTCTAAAGACAGTTTTATTTCTGAAGGAAACAATCAAATTGACTATCAGAGCTATTGTGCGCCATTAGCTGCTTTACATGTATGTAACGAGCTTTTTGCGCATATTCTGCTCAGTCGCGATGATTTTGCCCAAAAGGAAATTTCAAAGCTTCAATGTACTCAAAGCGAGATAGATAATAAACCTTGCTGTATAGAAATAGTATCGTTATACATTGATTCAAAATGGTTTCGCGACGGGCGTTTTCTGTTGTCAAAATATTTTGATGGTATAGAGGTTGAACAGCAAACTAACCGTATTTTTCGCCTACGCGTGACAGCTCCGTCAATTTTCGATGCTGTAAATCTTTTGAGTTTGGTTTCACTGTTTACCCACATCACCAACGAGCAAAACGATCCTACGTACATGGACGAAAGCCTCGCTCAAAAATATGGACGCGTCTTGTCTAATATTCGCAATGTGCCCTACTTTGTTTTTTATCTATTCATTCAAAGGGCAATGAAAACAGAAGCCCAGTTTAACGACCTCAAGCCCGTTTTCGAAAATTATTTAGCGGAAAGCGGACTTCATGTCGATTTAAACTGGCTCGGTGCAAAACAACAGCGTATCAACTACATATCAGAACAATTGGAAGCTGAAATACCGATATTGGATATTGGCTGCGGAGAATTCGATTTTTATAAAAACATGGTAAAATCAGGCTTCAAAGAAATGTACTATGCAGTAGACAAGGACGAGCGTATCGAAACATTGAGCCGCAGCATAATAAAACGCAACGAAGAAAACAATCTTGTGTTCTTCAGTTCATTAGAACAGTTTTTATTTGCCGACAAAATCAACGTGCTGCTTGTTGAGGTCATCGAACACAACAGTTTAGACGACGCAAAGGCGCTTATCAAACAAATTCTGGCGCGTTACAACATCAATAAAATGTTTATAAGTTCGCCCAACATTGAATTTAATTGTTATTACAACAACGTTGACAACCGATTTAGGCACGATGACCATATGTTTGAACTTGATACTATTGAATTTCGCGCCGTTGTGGAAGAATGTATCTCCGAACAAAGCTGTAGCGTAGAATACTTCTATCTCGGCGACTGTATAAACGGAATATACCCTACTCAGGGTTGTTTGATAAGCTTTTTGAGATAAATAAATACGCTAATACACGTTTGAAACACTGAAACACTGTCTGCTTTGGAGCTTTATCTGCCATTTTGTCTGTCTGTAATATTCACAAACACAACGACTAACATATTTATCAGAAATTTTTCGGACATATTGTCAAATTTTTCCGTCATTATCGTTTTTGGCAAGCTTTTTGCTTGAATCTATTTACATAAACAAGTGAAGAAAATTAATTTTTTACAAGTATGTTAGACGAAAATACCGAAATAAACGAAGAATCTGCGGTTGAGGAAGCAGATGAATTTATTGATGAAAACAGCGCGTTGCAAAAAGAACTGCAGGAAGCGCAGGATAAATATCTGCGCCTCGCAGCTGAGTTTGATAACTATCGCAAACGCACGCTTCGTGAGAAGGCTGACCTGATACAATCAGCCGGCGAATCGCTTTTGAAAAATATTTTGCCAATAGTAGACGATTTCGAACGAGGCTTGGAACAATCCGTAGAAGCAGAAGACATAGAGGCTGTTAAAACAGGAATGTCTCTGATATACAACAAATTAAAAGATTTTTTAACAAATCAAGGAGTTAAAGAAATAAATGCGGTGAATGAGGCTTTTGACACTGATTGGCACGAGGCTGTGACTAAAGTTCCTGCAACATCCGACGAAATGAAAGGCAAGATTGTAGACGTTATTCAAAAAGGCTACACTCTCAACGATAAAGTAATGCGCTACTCAAAAGTTGTAGTAGGCGAATAAAAAAAATAAAAAATGGCAAAAAGGGATTATTACGAAGTGCTGGAGATTTCCAAGTCAGCCGACAAAGACGAAATAAAAAAAGCCTACAGAAAAAAGGCTATTCAATATCATCCTGACAAGAACCCCGGCGACAAGAGCGCCGAAGAAAAATTTAAAGAGGCTGCCGAAGCCTACGAAGTCTTAAGCGATGACAATAAAAAAGCGCGATACGACCAGTTTGGTCACGCCGGTATGGGCGGCTCCGGCGGTTTTGGCGGAGGTGGAATGTCTATGGACGATATCTTCATGCACTTTGGCGATATTTTCAGCGATTTGGGCGGCGGTGGCGGCTTCAGATTTAGCAGTTTTGGCGGACAGCGTCAACAAGCAAGACCTACAAGTCGCGGCAGCAATTTGCGTGTGAAGGTTAAATTAAACCTGCAGGAAATAGCCTTAGGTACTGAAAAAAAACTTAAACTGAAAAAATACGTTACGTGCAAACAATGCGCAGGAACAGGCGCCGAAGGCAACGATGGGTTTTCTACATGCAACGTTTGCAACGGCTCAGGGCAAGCAATGCGCATAACCAATACAATATTGGGAAGAATGCAGACAGTTTCGACCTGTACAAATTGTGGAGGAACAGGAAAAATTATTACAAAAAAATGTACAGCATGTTACGGCGAAGGTATAGTACAGGACGAAGACATGGTAACTGTTAAAATACCGGCTGGAGTAGCCGAAGGAATGCAACTCAACGTCAGCGGAAAAGGTAATGCCGCAAGACGCGGAGGTATTAACGGCGACTTGATTGTGGCAATAGAAGAAGAACCTCACGGCGAGTTAGTGCGCGATGGCTACGACCTTATTTACCCTCTGTTTCTCAGCGTACCCGACGCAGCAATAGGAACAACCGTAGAAATACCCACAGTAGACGGAAAAGTAAAAATAAAAGTTGAACATGGAACACAGCCGGGGAAAGTGCTGCGACTTAGAGGAAAAGGAATACCCGAAATCAACGGATACGGAAAAGGCGACCTCTTAGTAACTGTAAACGTATGGATTCCAAAAGAATTAAGCAAAGAAGAACGCTCTACGCTCGAAAAATTGAATTCCTCAAAAAATTTTCAACCGTTCCCAACTCAAGAAGAAAAAGGTTTTTTTCAGAAAGTTAGGAATTTGTTTGAGTGAAAATTTTTTCAAAAGAAGATAAATCCGCTATATCCTCAATATAGTAATCCATATACAGTCCTTTGGCTTTAGTGTATGAGCCCTTTTGAGCGTGGGCATTGATAAATGCGTAGAGGCAGTTTTTTGTAAGCTCTTTTTTGTGTATCTGCTGGGCTATTTCAAAACTTGTCACACTTTTTTCTGCTGAAATAACTACCATTTGATATCGCTCTTTGTCTATGATTAGCTTGTTAATAAGCAACTCAGACGTATCTTTTGTATAAATAAAAGTGTCAACGTTAATATTTTTTTGAGTTTTTAAGTAGTTTGCTAAAGTCTTTACATATTCGGCGTTTGACGTTACAATAAGAGCATTGAGTTTTTTGTTTGATACGTCAGACAAGTCCAACCCTTTTTTATAAGTTTTGTCTGATACAAATATTACGGAAAACGAAAAAATAGTTCCGGGTGCAGCCGGATCAACTGAAATAGGCGACGGGCTTGCTACTCGCATTGTTCCGCCCATAATATCCACTAATTTTTTTGTAATTATCAGACCTAAGCCGATTGTATCACTTTCTTCCATATCACGAATATTAACTGAAAAAATATTTTTAAGTTTATTTCGTTGTATTCCTATTCCAGTGTCCTCTACAGAGCATTTGACCATTAATTTCCCACTCTGCAAATCGACAGTTTCTATAGAAATGCGTATACTGCCTTTTTCGGTAAATTTAATTGCATTGCTTAGCAATTCGTTAAGAATTTGTCGAAAATATTGCGAATCGCCAACTACATTTCGAATAGTAGAAGACGGCACATACGTCTGCAACTCAACTCCTTTAGCCTGTAGTTCCGGTTGGTATGCATCCGTCAGTTTTTTAATTTCATCAACAAGATTGAACGGTTCTTCCTTAAGTTCCAAGTTTCCGGATTCAATGCACGCATATTCCTGTACTTCGGAAAGCATTCTGCACATTTCAACCGACAATTGATTAATATGTGCAATTTGTGTATCATTCGGAAATTTCTCCATCAATAAAACTGCAATATTTTTCACATTATCCAGAGTTTTTTTCACGTTGCTACCTACTCGGTTTAGTAGCTGTGATTTGGTAATTGCAGATTTAACGGCGTTTTTCAGGTGTTGTTCCATTTCCGTTAATTCCCAGTACGCGTCAACGTAATAATTTTTTTCAGCAAACTCAAACTTGTTTTGCCTTCTGCCAACAGCTATTTCTTTACCATTAGTGTCAAATTTGCAGAGTTCCCAGTTTTCAAATTCATATTCTGTATGAAAACTTTCGGGAAGAGCCTTGTCGTTAAACAGTTTTGAGAAATATTCATTGTTTGATAAATAATTATTGTCATGGTTTATATGCAAGCCTACCGGAGTATTGCGGTGTATATTCTGCCAAACAGCTATTTCATTGTCTTTTGCTTTGATGTTTTGCAAGTTTTTTGCTTTCATTAGGCTTATAACGAACGAAACTGTTATTGTGAGAGAAATCAAAACAAGCGTAATAACAATAAAGACTATCTGCGAAGAGATTAAAATTGAAGAAATATTTTTGCTGAACGCTATGCCCATGCAATACTCAGAAATCATAAAGTTTTCGTAGTAGGTGACAACACGCCCGATTGTTTCAATTTTGCCCTGCAAAAAACCGGCATTTTGACCGCATATACTTTGCGCAATATTTTTTTCATGAGATAGTGGTAATTCATGAGATACAGGCAGTGTGACCATAACATTGGCATCGAATACAACGCTGAGCCAAACATCGTCAGCGAGTTCTGAGTATGGTTCAAACCAGTGCTGTAACATTGGATTTATATTTAGATAAATAGCAACGTTACCTATCAAAACATCGTCTTTGTAGACCGGAAGTATAATAGCGTATTTGTCTGTGACCACAAACACTGTTCTCGACCTCAAAACATTTGCGGTTCGGGGTTTATAAACGTCTATGATTGATTCGTTGTTTTCTCGATAAATATTAAAAACGTCGCCAGCCATGTTATGAACCGAAATTTCTCTGACAAAGTATTCGTTTTCGATGTAAAATTGCTCGAGTAAAGAAATGTATCCCGAAAATTTTTCGGTAATGAATTCTTTTTGCAGGTCAATCTCATTAATGAACGGCTTCACGATATGTGGCGTTTCTTTGACACGCGACCTTATAATTTCCAATTGCGATTTGGTTTCGGCGGCATACGCCATCACAAGCTTTTTTTGTGCTTCAACTTGCATTTGGTACTTGTTGTAAATAAAATAACCACTCATGGATATGAGTGTCAAACAAATACAAAGAGGTACTACAATATATTTTTTCATCTTTATCCAAATTCTTTACTTACTTACTAAATTTATTAACTGCTTATCTATACTTGTTTTGAGCATCTTTCATTATATTTAGATAACTTCTATATCTTGATTTGCTGATTTTTCCTGCCTTCACATTTTTCATCACCGCGCATCCCGGTTCGTTAACGTGGACGCAATTGTTATATGTACAATCTGCCGATGCCGAAAATATTTCCGGAAAAAAGTGATACAGTTCTTCCTTTTCAACATGTATCAAGCCAAAGCCACGAATTCCCGGCGTATCAATGACGTATCCTCCGCTTTGCAAGGTAAACATCTCGGCAAAAGTTGTTGTATGCCTGCCGCTTTGGTGATACTGTGATATATCCCCGATACGCGCACTTGTTTGAGGGTCGACAGCGTTTATCAGCGCCGATTTGCCTACTCCCGACAAGCCTGCAATCACTGACACTTTATCTGCAAACATTTGTCGTAATTCATCTATTCCCGTCAAATGTGTTGCCGATGTTTCGATGGTCTTGTATCCTATTGTACGATAAATGTTCGCAAAAAGTTTCATTTTTTTTAATTCTTTTTCCGAAAAAACATCAATTTTATTAAAAACAAGACAAACCGGTATTCTGTATGCCTGAGCAGCTACCAAAAACCGGTCTATAAATTCCACCGGTGTCTCAGGCAACCGAAGCGTAATCACCAAAAATGCCATTTCAACATTGGCGGCTATTATGTGCGATTGCTTAGACAGTTTTGTAGATTTGCGGATTAAATAATTCTTGCGCGGCTCTATTTCGGAAATCAAACCGTCGGTAAGCGTCACAATGTCGCCAACTACTACGGGATTAGTGCTTTTAAAGCCTTCGTTTCTCAGGCGTCCCTTTAGTTTGCAACCAGCACACTCGCCATTGTCTTTTCGGACAGTGTACCAACTACCTGTTGATTTAATAACAATTCCCTTTTCCAATACTGTTCCTCTTTATCACGAGGGCATCATCTTCAGGAACGCTACTTCTTCGGGTGACAGGAAGCGCCATTTACCTCGTTTTAGTCCTTTACGTGTCAATCCTGCAAAATACACACGGTCAAGTTTTATTACTTTGTATCCAACCGCTTCAAACATTCTGCGTACTATTCTATTTCTGCCTGAATGAACCTCAACGCCAATCATATTCTTTGTTTCGTAGTCGGAATATGCAATAGAATCAAAAGCCATTGGTCCGTCTTCCAATTCGATGCCGAGAGCTAACTTTTGCATGTCTTCTTCGGTTATAGGCTTGTCTATAGTAACTTGATATACTTTGCGCATTCGGTTTGAGGGATGCGTTAATTTGAGCGACAAGTCGCCATCATTGGTAAAAAGCAGAACGCCTGTTGTCATTTTATCCAAACGACCAACGGGATAAATACGTTCTTTGCAGGCTCCGCGAACAAGGTCTATGACTAATTTTTTGCCATCCGGCTCTTCTAACGATGTAACAAATCCTTTGGGTTTGTTTAGTAATAGATATATTTTCCGTTGGTTAGTGAGTACTTGGTCTTTGAAGCTAATTTCATCCGTTTGATTAACTTTAACGCCCAATTCCGTAATAACCTCTCCGTTCACTTTAATTGTACCTTCCTTGATGTGAATGTCGGCTTCGCGACGCGAGCATAACCCCGTGTTTGCAATTAGTCTGTTGAGCCTAACTGGTTTATCAAATACGATGTCAGGATATTCCGGCGCTTGTGGTTTTGTTTTTTTTGAGTAGTTAAGCTCCGGCTTATAGCCCTTTTTTTTCAAAACCACTTTCTTGTATGGCATTGTTTTTTGAATAGGCGTCTGCTCGACTTCCTTTGAAATACGCTTACGTTTTTTTCTTTCGTACGATGTATCAACTGCACTGTCCAAGTCTATAAACCCCGAGTTGTCAGCAGTTAGATAGTCATTATTAGGGTCTCCCATGCGATTTCCATAATTCTCGGAACCCGGTCCGCGATAGTTATTTGAGTATTTCTTACGCACGTCTTTTGATTCATGACGCTCATTTCCATACCTTCCCGAACGTGAAGGCGTTACCGATTCGGTTACACGCTTCCAATCGTTTCTGTCATCCATAAATTGCTATATACTGATAATTAATTATTTAGTTGAAAATTTTAGTTATAAATTTGCGCCGCAAAGTTACAAAATTTTTATTATTTTTTAAACAAAAAAGAAAAAAATAGTTATCTTTGCGGAAAATTTTATTTTATGGATTTTTTATTAGATTTTAGTAACAAGTACGGTATGTATATTACCTTGTCTATACTGTTGGTAGCAACCGTCTTTTTTGTGAGCGGTAAAGTTCGTTCTGACCTCGTTGCCTTGTGTGCGGTTATTTTGTTGATGTTGTTCAATGTTTTGACGCCTATGGAAGCTCTTTCCGGATTTTCGAGTTCTATAATTATTATGATGATAGGTCTCTTTGTGGTAGGTGGCGGTATTTTCCGAACAGGATTGGCAAATCTTATCAGCAGAAAAATACTGACAATGGCTGGTAACAATGAAACAAAATTATTTGTCCTTGTAATGCTTGTAACTTCTGTTATTGGCGGTTTTGTGAGCAATACCGGTACTGTGGCGTTGATGCTTCCTATAGTTGTAAGCCTTGCTATGGCAGCTGACACAAGTCCCAGTCGTTTTCTAATGCCTTTAGCGTTTGCCAGCAGTATGGGCGGGATGATGACCCTCATAGGAACGCCGCCTAATTTAGTGATAGACAGCGCATTGAGGGAAGCCGGCTTTGATGGTCTAAAATTTTTTACATTCCTTCCCGTAGGTTTAATTTGCGTTGCAATTGGCATCCTTGTACTTGGTCCGGCGAGTAAAATGTTTTTATCTAAAGACAGGGAAACCAAAAAATCGCCAAAATCTAAGACATTGAAGGACTTAGCTAACGAATACCAGCTTTCTGATAACCTTTTTAGGGTGCGCGCGATTTCAAAATCATTGCTAACGGGCAAAAAATTGCAGGATTTAGAAATTCCTCAACGATATAATATTAATGTATTGGAAGTTCGCAGGCTCACAAGCAGTCAAAGTTTGTTTTTGAAAACAATTGACCAAAAATTGGCTGGTCCTGAGACAATTATCGAAGAAAACGATGTTTTATATCTCTCCGGCACACCGGAAAATGTTTTGTTATTTTCGGTCGAAAACAAGGCTGAAATGATTGACGTCAATCAGCAAGAGCAATTGACAGACAAGTTAAAGTTCGACAAAATAGGCATTGCCGAAGCGGTGTTGCTTTCAAATTCTCCTTTGCTTGGTCATAAAGTAAAAGATTTAGGTTTTCGTTTAAAATACAGGCTCAACATTTTGGGCATTCAGCGTCGCAAGGAATACATTTTGCAGGACATCAAAAACGAAGTTATGCACTTAGGCGATGTTCTGTTAGTTCAGGGAGAGTGGAGTGATATCGCTTTGCTCAAAGACGAATCGTCGGATTGGGTTGTCATCGGGCAACCGTTAGTAGAAGCTTCTAAAATAACTATCGACCATAAAGCGCCCGTAGCGGCAATTATAATGGCATGTATGGTAGGATTGATGGCTTTTGACATTGTACCCGGCGTTGCCGCAGTTATGATGGCTGCATTAGCTATGGTTTTTACCGGTTGTTTCAGAAATGCAGATGAAGCTTACAAAACTATAAATTGGGAAAGCATTGTGTTGATTGGCGCCATGTTGCCAATGTCTATTGCATTGCAAAACACAGGCGCTGCCGAAAAAATATCTCACGGTTTGGCGGCAGGATTAGGCGGCTATGGACCGTATGTCTTGATGGCAGGCATATATTTTGCAACGTCGCTACTTACTTTATTTATAAGCAACACAGCAACTGCCGTTCTTTTCGCTCCTATTGCATTGAGCGCCGCACTCGAAATAGGCGTAAATCCTACTCCATTTCTGTTTGCCGTTGCCGTTGCAGCAAGCATGTGTTTTGCAAGTCCATTTTCAACGCCGCCTAACGCATTGGTAATGTCGGCGGGGCGATACACTTTTATGGACTACGTAAAAATAGGACTACCGCTGCAAATATTTTACGGAATAGTAATGATTTTTGTACTTCCTCTGCTGTTTAAATTTTAGCCTGAAACTTTTATTCAGAAGCTAAAAAATTTCTTCGCAACCATATATCGCGGTGCATACAACTGTCTGAGCTGTACGTTCCGGGCGGTTCTAAATCGTACTTGATGAACAATTTCGCTGTTTCTTTTCTCACTGTTCTATAATACTCAAGGCTAAAGGGTTGCATTTCGGAGAGAACTTTTTCTTCGAGTCCAAAACGCATCAAAGGCGAGGGCCACGAGACTATGCCATGTTCTGCCAACTGCGTTTTACCTTCTATGAGGCTTTCAACGGGTTCTATGCCGGCAACAAAAATACAACAAGCGCGATTTTTACCATAGCGGGCGGCAATGTAATACAGCGTGTCGAGATAACGTTTTCGAGTGGTTATTTCTGCTTTTCCCGGACATATACGGTTGAACAGTTTTTCGTTCCATATATCCAAATCACATGCAATCCATTTTACTCCGGCATCAAAAAGACGGTCAATTTGCTTGAAGTCGGATGGAGGCGTCAGATAAATAAGAGTTGGCATTTTATCCAAACCCACAGTTTTATCAACTCCTTTCAGTATTTCCACATATCTGTCAATTTCGCCTGCGGGATTATAGGTTGAGCCGGCTGTAAGTTTCAGGCAAGTTGCTTTGGGGCTGATTTCCACTGCATAACGAACAACTTCCATCATTTCGGAAACTGATTGATACGGATATACGTAATTTCCCGTATGACAGAATGCACACGCATTTCCTGATTGAGTTATTTCGCAACGCCATAAACACGCAATTGTAAGTGAATCCTGTCCCTGAATTACGGCGAGGTTATCAAAAGGTGTTCCATTAGACGTTTTTTGGTCGTAAAATGGGCTCTTTTCGTGAAATGTAACTTCCGTAAGAAAATTACCGTTGTGGGTAATTACCGGCTTATTGTCTTTGATAATCAGACGAAAAGGCGTATTCATTTCGGTAAGAGCAATCAAACACGAAATTTGTTTGTTTAGTATCATAGAACTGCAACGAAAAGGATTTTTAGACAAACGCGCTTTGCCTTCAAATGTTTCGTAAACAGCATTATCCACTTGAATGCCGTGGTGAAGAAGAGCCACCTTCAAATCGAGCAGGTCAAATTTTACTCCTTCATCTGTCTGATACACAGGAAGAATGTCGTAATTGCTATTATTAACCATTGAATTTAATTTTATTAATATTATTGCTTAAAAATATTTATTTTACTCATATCACAGCAGTGTTCTTTAAGGTAAGCCACCGAACAATTATATATTGGATGATGTATATCCGGCGCTATTTCAGCCATTGGCAGCAAAACGAACATTCGTTCTGTCATTCGTGGATGAGGAATGACAAGTTCGGGAGAATTAAATATTGCGCTGTTATACAGAACAATATCAATGTCAATAGTTCTCGATTGATAAACTTCTGCTGTTCTGATACGTCCCAGATATTTTTCTATCAGTTTTATTTTTTCTAACAGTATCAATGGCATAAGATTGGTTTCTAACTCTACTGCCTGATTTAGAAACCATTGCGAAGATTCGAAGCCCCACGGCTCGCTTTCATATACATTTGAAACAGATTTAATTTTCCCCGCCAAATTGTTCAACATATCTAATGCCCGCTCCAGAAAGTATAATCTGTCGTCAATGTTTCCGCCCAAAAGTAAATATGCCGTCTTGTGCATCTGATGATAATTTTTGCAAAAGTAATTAAAAAATATCTTTTTTGAAAAATATTGATTATTTTTGTGACTTTGCAAACTAAAAAATACTTCATCTCAATGTCTATGAATTCCAATAACGAAAATTTGCAACATCTAATTGGCAGTTTATCTGATTCTCCGGGAGTGTATCAGTTCCTCAACAATAACGGAGAAATTATATACGTGGGCAAGGCAAAGAACTTAAAAAAACGCGTTGCAAGTTACTTCAGTAAAATTCCCGAAAATCGAAAAGTGGCGGTTATGATAAGTAAAATATGCGACGTCAAAACAATAGTGGTTGATACGGAAAGCGACGCCCTTCTGCTCGAAAATAACTTGATAAAAGAATATCAACCGCGCTACAACGTGCTTTTGAAAGACGACAAGACGTATCCATGGATTGTGATTCGAAACGAAAGTTTTCCACGCGTATATTTAATGCGTAATCCCGTTCAGGATGGGTCTCAATATTTTGGACCATACGCGTCTGTAAGAACGGTACGTTCTATGTTAGAGCTTGTTAAACAACTTTATAAATTACGTTCGTGCAATCTTAGAATGAGCGATGAAACTATTAGCAAAAAAAAAAATAAGGTTTGCCTCGAATATCACATAGGCAACTGTAAAGGTGTTTGCCAAGGCTTACAAACAAAAGCCGACTACGATGATTCAATTGCGCAGATACGCGAAATTTTGAAAGGTAATATTGTTAAAGTCATTAAACATCTAAAAAAAACAATGCTCAATTGTGCTGATAACTATCGTTTTGAAGAAGCTGAGGAGATAAAAAACAAAATTTTACATTTAGAAAAATATCGCAGCAAATCAGCAATTGTCAATCCCTCGATAAATAACGTTGATGTGTTCTCTTACGAAGAAGACGTAGCCTGTGCTTATGTCAACTGTTTGCACGTTGTCGACGGTGCAATTGTTCAGGTATACACGGTAGAACTAATCAAACGTTTAGACGAGCAGCCGGCAAGGCTTTTGGGCTACGCAATTACTAATTTGCGCGAAAAATTTAAAAGTCAGTCTCACGAAATTGTAGTTCCTTTTAACCCCGACGTTGCGCTGCCCGACGTGGTCTACACTATTCCTGAAAAGGGCGATAAAAAAGAACTGTTGGAACTTTCGAATCGTAACGTCAAATTTTTTGTTTTTGAAAAGAAAAAACGTATTGAAAAAGTTGACCCCGACCGACATGTAAATCGAATATTAGAAACAGTTATGCAAGATCTTCATCTTCGCGAATTGCCTGTACATATCGAATGTTTCGACAATTCAAACATTCAGGGAAACAATCCCGTATCGGCATGTGTTGTGTTCAGAAATGCACGCCCATGTAAGAAAGAGTATCGACGCTACAATATAAAAACAGTTGTAGGCGCAAACGATGTTGCAAGCATAGAAGAAGTTACTTTTCGCCGCTATAGCAGACTCATAGAAGAAAACGAGTCGCTTCCGCAACTTATTGTTATTGACGGAGGCAAGGGACAACTTAATGCCGCGTTGCGTAGCCTGAAAAATCTTGAACTTGACGAAAAAATATCAGTTATCAGTATTGCCGAAAGGCTCGAAGTAATTTATTTGCCCGGAGATTCAACGCCCATTTATCTAAATAAACGCTCCGAAAGCTTGAAATTAATTCAGCAACTTCGCGATGAAGCTCATCGTTTTTCAAACTCGTTTCATCGTGACAAACGTTCGCAGTCAATGCTTAGAACAAAATTGATGAACATAGACGGAATTGGACAAAAAACAATAGAAAAAATATTGCATGAATTTAAATCTACAGAACGCTTGAAAACAGTATCGCTTGGAGAAATGGAAAAAATTTTGGGCAAACAAAAGGCAAATTTGGTATTTAGCTATTTTGCCCTATAATACTTGCAAATGGAATGGTTTATTTGCAAATTTTCCTGAAATATTTATACAAAAATAAACTTTTTTGATGAGTATTTCCAAAAAAATGATTAACTTTGCATTTTGGAAAATTAATTATCAAACAATGAGCAAATTGTTTACTGTATCGCCTGCGCCACACATTCATAGCGGCAACAGCATCGAACGGTTGATGTACGATGTTCTGCTGGCGCTTGTACCGGCTTTCCTTGTGTCAGTTTGGTTTTTCGGGCTGGGCGCACTATATGTAACCGCAGTGTCGGTTATTTGTTGCATGTCTGCCGAATATGCCATTCAGAAATACTTGATGAAGCAGGAAACCACCCTGCGAGATGGTTCGGCAATGGTTACCGGCGTGTTGCTTGCTTTTAACGTGCCAACCAATATCCCATTTTGGATTCTTTTACTTGGCGCAATCTTCGCTATCGGCGTGGGAAAGATGACCTTTGGTGGATTAGGTCACAATCCGTTTAATCCGGCATTGGCAGGACGCGTTTTTATGCTTATATCTTTTCCGGTGCAGATGACAAGCTGGCCCAAGCCCGTTGTTTCACGCTGGAACTTGGATATGGTATTTAATTTTGGCGACTATCCGAGTTATTACGTTGACGCATTCACAGGAGCAACGCCCTTAGGAGTGTTTGCCGAAGGTAGCGGAGCAATACCCTCAACGTTGGATATGTTAATAGGAAACATAGGAGGCTCGATGGGCGAAGTTGCGGCTATTGCCCTGTTGCTGGGACTTGTATATCTGCTCGCAAGAAAAGTTATTACATGGCATATACCGGTAAGTATAATAGCTACGACGGCGCTTTTTACCGGAATTTTATGGATTGCCGACCCGATATACAACGCCACCCCCGTTTTTCACCTTCTCACGGGCGGCTTGCTACTTGGAGCGATATTTATGGCTACAGATTACGTAACCTCGCCAATGAGTCACACCGGGATGTTAGTCTACGGAATTGGTATAGGAGTGATAACGGTTGTAATACGGGTGTTTGGAGCCTATCCCGAAGGCATTTCTTTCGCAATACTGATTATGAACGCATTCGTGCCGCTCATTAATACATACATAAAACCCGCGCGTTTCGGGAAGGAGGTAAAAAATGGCTAAAAAAGAATCGACATTAATAAATATGGCTCTCACGTTATTCGTGATCACCGCTATCTCGGCTGCATCGTTAGGTTTCATGTACGAAATAACTAAAGAACCAAAGGCAATTGCCGAACTTTTAAAACAAAACTTCGCTATCAAAACTGTTTTGCCCGATTTTGACAATAATCCATCGGCAGAAGCCTTCGAAATAGAAAGTTTTGATGGCGGGGAAACGCTGATATGTTACCCCGCTATGAAAAATGGAGAAAACGTTGGCATAGCCGTAAGAACATGGACAATGACAGGTTACAGCGGACTGATACGCATTATGGTTGGTTTCGACAAAACCGGAACAATAATTAACACATCGGTGCTTGAGCATCAAGAAACACCGGGACTTGGCACCAAAATGGCAGAGCCGCCTTTCAAAGACCAATTCGTGAACAAAAATCCGGCTGTAAACAATATTGCACTACGAAGAGACGGCGGCGAAATAGATGGAATAACAGCAGCAACCATCACTGCCCGTGCATTCTCCGATGCAGTAATGAGAGCGCATAGAAGCTTGGAAGCAAACGGAAAATTTGAATAATTAATTCCAAAGCGCCTTATCTACTGAATATTTGCCGGGACCCGTAATCAATATCGCAGTAAAAAATGTTAGATAAAGCAACGCAAGTTCTTTTGCAGCAAATGCGTCTCCGGCGTGAGTAATAAAGACGGCAACGCACATGGCAACAACTAAAGGAATGGCTGCTAATCTGGTAAACAAGCCCAAAATTAAGCCAACAGAACAAAATACTTCCGCAAATATAACAAGGGACAGTGAAAAAGTACCTCCCAATCCTATGGGGTCGAAATTTTGACTTATGGATGAAAAATTGGAAAGCTTCTTCATCCCATGCACAAGCATCATGGCACAAATGGAAACGCGCAGCAAAAGCAACGCAAACGAGGCTGACGAACTGCTAACGCCTTTTGTCGACAAAAATTTTCGTAATAGCATAATATATTCCCAAATTAAATTTCACAAAAGTAAAAAAAAAATATGTGTTATCAAAAATTATTTTTATTTAATTTTCAAATCCTTTTTCTCGTTTTATGATTTCGTAGGCGTTGGTAAGTTGAATAAATTTTTCTGTTGCAAATTTTTTCTGTAATTCTCCGACATGGGCTACTTTGTCGGGGTGGTACATAAATGCAAGTTTTCTGTAGGCTTTTTTTATTTCAGTTATGTTTGCAACGCTACTCACACCTAATACTTTGTATGCAGCGCTGATGGAACTGTTTTGCACGAAAGGCTGTCTTGTGTACTGTTGTTGATATCCTATTGTTACACCTATTCCTCCAGAAATGTTATTAAGTACAGTCTGTCCTGATTCGCTCAATTTGCCGTCAAGTTTTGCCAATTTATAAAGAAACTGAACAAATTGCAGACGCGATGTGTAGTTCAAGTTGTTTCGAACTCTCAAACAAGCTTCGTTCAACTGAATATTTTGTTTGTAAAATAGGTTTAGATGTTTCAGCGCTTCGTTTGCAAGTATTTCGTCGCCGTAATTTTTTGTCAAAAATTGTCTTACAAAACTCAGTTTAGAATCTGTGACAGGAGCTTCAGCTTTCATAACGGCTGCAATGATTATAAGCAAACTGTCAGAAAAGACGCCAATAGATTGTTTATCTTCTTTTTTTATAAAGAAACTGTCTATCACTGTTCCGGCAATGAAACCCAACACGCCGAATAATGGACCGCCTACTAACCATCCGATTCCGCCGCCAAGCCATTTGAGCGAATGTCTGAATAACTGAGTAACTGAATAACTGAACTTAGGCAAAACTGTTATATTTTTTGTTCCATTCTTTTTCGTGAACTATTAAAAAAAAACCGAGTAACCGAACAAATCATTCAGTTACTCAGTTAATTAATTATTTATTAAAACACGCTGAACGCTATGTTCAAGCCGGCAGTAACGATTGCTACCATGCTCATAAGTTTAATCAGGATGTTCAAACTTGGTCCTGATGTATCTTTGAACGGGTCGCCCACTGTGTCGCCCACAACGTTTGCCTTATGTACGTCTGAGCCTTTTCCGCCGAAGTTTCCTTCTTCTACGTATTTTTTAGCGTTATCCCACGCGCCGCCCGCGTTAGCCATGAAAATAGCTAATACGAAACCTGCGCCCAGAGCGCCAACCAACAAGCCCATAACGCCGGCTACGTCAAAGAAGAAACCGGTGATAACTGGCGCAAGTATAGCCAAAATTGAAGGAAGCATCATTTCTCTTTGTGCTCCTTTTGTAGAAATTGCTACACAACGTGCATAGTCAGGTTGCGCTTCGCCGGTAAGAATACCTTTGATTTCGCGGAACTGACGACGAACTTCTTCAACCATTGCCTGTGCTGCGCGTCCTACTGCGTTCATAGTCAAACCGCAGAAGACGAACGCCATCATAGAGCCGATGAAAACGCCTACCAATACTTTGGGGTTCATCAGGTGAACTTCGTAATAGCTCGCCATGTCGATTATTGTAGCTTCAGACAGTTTTGTCGATGTGCCGGGCAATGTTGAATGTCCTATGCGCATCAAAGCGACTTTAATCTGGTCGAAATACGACGCTAACAATGCCAATGCTGTCAATGCCGCCGAGCCAATTGCAAAACCTTTTCCGGTTGCTGCTGTGGTGTTGCCCAATGCGTCTAATGCATCTGTGCGCTGACGTACTTCGGGCTCTAATCCGCTCATTTCGGCGTTACCGCCGGCGTTGTCGGCAATAGGTCCGTATGCGTCTGTCGCTAACGTGATACCCAGCGTTGAAAGCATACCGACGGCTGCAATACCTATACCATACAGTCCGAGCTGAATATTTGCTCCGGTCATCATGTTTGCCACATCAAACTGAATAGCAGCACAGAACGAAAAGATGATAGCGAGGGCAATTGTGCCTACCGGAATAGCGGCAGACATCATTCCCAGCCCAAGACCTGAAATAATAACGGTTGCAGGACCTGTTTTTCCGCTTTCGGCAACTTTTCGGGTCGGCTTAAACGAGTGCGAAGTGTAGTACTCTGTTGCCTGTCCTATAATAATACCGGCTGCCAGTCCAATAACTACCGAAAATGAAATTCCAACCCAGTTGTGAATATCCAGCAAATATAAAATCAGGAAAGTTAGCGGCGCTATTAACATTGCGCTTGTATTGACGCCTCTTCCCAGCGCGCTGAGCAACTGTTTTGCCGTTGCGTTTTCAGTGGTGCGTACCATGAAAATACCTACAATAGACAGTATTGTACCGGCTGCTGCAATCAACATGGGCGCCATTACAGCGTTCAACTGCATTTTGGGGTCTATCAGCATGAATGCCGATGCGCCAAGCGCAGCTGTTGCCAATATTGAGCCTACATAACTTTCGAACAGGTCTGCTCCCATACCTGCTACGTCGCCCACGTTGTCGCCCACGTTATCGGCGATTGTTGCGGGGTTTCGCGGGTCGTCTTCGGGGATGCCTGCTTCTACCTTACCTACGAGGTCTGCTCCTACGTCGGCAGCCTTCGTGTAAATACCTCCGCCCACACGTGCAAACAATGCCTGTGTTGAGGCGCCCATACCGAATGTAAGCATGGTGGTAGTGATCGTTATCAATTTCTCGCCTTCAGCCATTGGAGCTCCGCTCAACGTTTTGAGCCAGCTCAAAAGCAGATACCAGAACGAGATGTCAAACAGTCCTAAACCTACTACCGTTAAGCCCATCACCGCGCCAGCGCGGAAGGCTACCTGTAAGCCGCTGTTTAGCGAACGACGTGCTGCGTTGGCAGTACGCGCCGACGCAAACGTTGCTGTTTTCATGCCAATAAAACCGGCAAGACCCGAGAAGAAGCCTCCCGTCAGGAACGCAAACGGAATATGTGCGTTCTGAAGTTTTAATACGGCAAGAATTGTAAAAAATGCGATTAAAACAAGAAATACAATAACTACAACTTTGTATTGCTGTTTTAAATAAGCCATTGCTCCCTTACGTACGTGCGAAGCAATTTCCTTCATCACATCGGTGCCTTCGCTTTCTTCCATCATCTTTTTGAAGAAGAAATACGCGAAACCCAATGCCAGCAGCGAGGCTGCCATAACCATCCAAGGAACTAATTCTAAATTCATTTATACAATTTTTTGATTATAAATACAATTAAATTAAACATTTTGCAGGAAAAAAAACATTCCCCCACACTATTAAAAAATCGCGACAAAGTTATAAACATTTTTTAACATAAAAAATTTTTTTTTCGGTTTCAAAAAAAAACAGTAATTTTACCGCCTCAAATTTAATAAAGTATGACGTTAAAAGATATTTTAGTAGTTTCGGGTCATGGGGGACTTTTCAAGTATGTTTCACAGGGTCGAAACAGTATTGTTGTCGAAAATTTATCAGACAACAAACGCACTAATATTCCGGCGAGTTCCAAGTTTAACATGCTCGAGGAAATTGTAGTATTTACCGAAGAAAAGGAAATTCCACTTGGTGAGGTACTTGAAAAAATCTATAAAAAAGAAGATGGTGGTGCGGCAATTCATTATAAATCGCCGGATGCAGAGTTAAAAAAATATTTTTTCGAAGTTCTGCCCGATTATGATAAAGATAGAGTCTATATCTCGGATATACGGAAAATTTTGAGATGGTATAACTTACTGATTGAGTTAGGAATAACCAGCTTTATTTCTACGGCTGAAGAAAGCGTGAATAGTGACGAGAGTACTGTTGAAGCTTGATAAATAGTATTTTTTAAGGAAAATGTTCGGGTTTTTTGTAAAGATGTTCCCACCATTCAGGTCTGTCTTTTAGCCATTTTGCAAACCATGCGTACATTGTGTTGCTCCATTTTATTCTGTTTTGGTGGTTGAATATGCCGTGGTTTTCGCCTTCTACAACAACTAACGCCGCTTCTTTTCCAAGTATCTGCAATGCAACAAACATCTGAAAGCTTTGTCCGGGTGGCACGTTGGTATCTACCGAGCCGTGTAGCAGGAGCAAAGGGGTGTTTATTTTATCTGCGTTGAACAGCGGACTTTGTTGTGCGTATAGCCAGTGTGCGTTCCATGGGTAGCTTCCGGCGCTTGCTATGGCGCTGTAGCTGTGTCCAGAAAGTCCTTCACCCCAGTAAGATGACAGGCTGCTAATTCCGGCATGAGATATTCCGGCTGCAAAAATATCTGTAACAGTGAGCAAATACATTGTCATAAATCCTCCGTATGATGCTCCTACACAGCCTATTTTGTCTCTATCGACGAACGGGTGCGCATCGCAAAACTTCATTGTACCTTCTATTATTTCGTCAGCAGTTTGCTTGCCCCAGTCGTTAACATGGCGCGAAGCAAATTCTTGTCCGAAACCTGTTGCACCACTTGGTTGCAGCACATACACAACAAATCCCATTCCGGCGTAAACGTGCGGTGGGTAATGTCCTTCAAGTCGTCTTGTAGTAGGATTTGTGCCTCCATAGTAATACACTATCATTGGATATTTTTTTTCTGCATCAAAATCGACCGGCAAATAGTATCGTCCTTGAATTACATCTCCTCCCGCACTCGTAAAATTCCAATCGTCAGCGTGTCCAAGTCTGATGTTTTTCAATACTTCAGCAGAAACATCATCGAGTAATCGTTCTTGATTTCTTCGAGTATCTACGGCATACAATCTGTGTGTGTTTGACAGTCCAACTCCAAAATATACTAACTCAGGAGTTGTACGGCTAATCGACATCCCCGACGTCATATCTTCTGTTACAGGTATTGCCGTAATTCTGCCTCTTAGGGGGTCTATTGTGTATGGCAACACACGGTCTGCGACCTCGCAAGTTATGTATATCAGATTGTCAAAAACGTTCCACTCGGCAGTACGTATAGACGGGTCGAAGTCTTTCGTTAATGCCGTTGCGCGCCGTGTTTCTATATCGAAAATGAAGAGTTGCTTGTCGTAGTAGTTTGTTATTCTGCCTTCAGGCAAATTAAGTCCTATACCATCGAAAGCGGTTGCTGCGCCGGTAACTAACAATTGTTTTGCGTCGGGAGAAAATTTTATTCTGTCAACGCTTTTATCATTGAATATCAGTGTATCAACGGTCATATCGCTTAAATCGAGTCTACAAAATGTTCTTCTTATGAATGGCACATCCGTATAGTCTGAGTTCCAAGTGCTGAACAGTATATACCTACCGTTATTTGATATATCCTGCAAACTCGTTGTCATGTTCCCGAATAGCAGTCTTTGAGTGTTGCCTGTTTTGAATATGTACATGTGCAATGTTGCTCTGTTTCGCCATCCGCGACTACGGTCATCTATTGCGAGCACTTGTCTTACGTTGTCTGTTTCAGCGGGTCCTGTGTCAGTTCTTGAAAAAATAATGTATTCTTCGGTTGGCGACAACGTAAAGCTTGCCGTTGGCAGTCCCGATGCAATTTTTTCTTCTTGCATTGTAATCGGGTCAATTGTTATCAATTCTCTTCCCGTAGCTCCTTCGCGGGTGTAAAATAGTTTCGGGCTAACGGGCATCCATCTTAGTCCGGAAATGTTCATACGAACGTTTTTGCCTGTCCTAATCTCCTTCAATATAGAGTAATCTATTCTTCTACCGTCTGAAAATACTTCAAAATAATCCACAAGAACGTGTTTGCCGTCGGGCGAAATATTTGCCGATTGTATGCGTCGTCCTTCAACAACGTCGTAGATTGAATATCTTTTTGATGGATTTACGGAAACATCGGGTACCGGAAGGGTAGCGTCTGTAATTGTTGTCTTAATGTTGTATGTTTTATACGGTTCTACGATATATTTTATCACTATTTCGTGGCGTACAGGCTCAAGTTCCGGCTTAAACGCATTGTTTCTAAGCTCTCTGTTTCTACCGTTCAGGTATATACGGGCAGCGTTTGGCAAGCCTTCAAATTTTATTTCTGGTTGCGAAAAATTTAAAGCGTCAATGTAAAAAGTCAAAAGACCTGAAATATGAAGCTTTTCGTTGCCCTTGATAGCAATAAAACCGGTGTCGTTTGCGGCTATTACTGTTCCACTGCCCGAAAAAACGGACACCGGCAACGTTTCGCTCATCAACGTTTTCACGTCAAACGCTCTTCTGTTTATATCTAATGTGTCTAACAGCGCCGGAACTTTAGTTTCAAAAGGTCCGTAGTGTAAATACTCGTTAACTGTGGTCGATTGAGCTGAAACTTGCAGACTAAACAGAACAAAAAATATGATTTTCCAATTCATGTTATTATTTTTTTTAATTATTATTTCTGAAAACTCTACTCATTATTAACTTTTTCAATAAGTTCGTCGGTAATTTCGAGGTTGTGAAAAACATTTTGCACATCGTCGTCATCCTCAAATATTTCTACTATTTTCAAAACTTTCATTGCGCTTTCAACATCGAGCGATTTGGTTTCTACCGGTATACGTTGCAGTTCGGCATTTTCAATTTCAATGCCTAACTCTTCCAGTCTTTTTTGTACCGAAGCAAAACCTTCGAGAGGCGTAGTAATCTCAAAAACATCTTCCTGTTCTTCGAAATCTTCAACGCCGGCGTCAATAATCTCTAATTGCAGTTCGTCGGCATCAAATGCGCCTTTAGGGATGCTTATTATTCCTTTTCGCTCGAACATGAACGCAACTGAGCCGCTAACGCTCAAACTGCCTCCGCGTTTGTTGAATATTGAACGTACGCTTGCTACAGCGCGTTGAGGATTATCTGTTAAACACTCGATAAAAATAGCTATACCGCCCGGCGCGTAGCCTTCATAAGTTATTTCGTTCAACGCTTCAGTGTCTTTAGCCTTTGTCAAAGCTCTCTGAATGTTATCCTTAGGCATATTGGCGCCGCGGGCGTTATTAAGCGCCGCACGTAGACGCGGATTGCCATCGGGGTCGGCGCCGCCCTCTTTAACGGCAACGCTGATTTCTTTTATTATGCGGGAGAATATCTTTGAGCGTTTTTGGTCGGCAGCTCCTTTCTTCCGCTTGATTGTAGACCATTTGCTATGTCCTGACATATTGTAATGATGTATATTTTATTATATGTATAATATCAAAAAAACGCCGTAAAATTACGAAAATTTTGCAAAAACGAAAAAAAAACATTTTTTTTGAAAAAAAATAGTAGTCTGCAAAATTATTTTGTTCTTAATTCAAAAACTTTTTGTAACTTTGTGCCGAAATCAGAAGCGTAAAGTTTCGGTTTTGAAGTAGAGTAGAAATTTTTTCAAGTAATAAAAGAGCGAAAAAATGGACATTTCTGAAACGGTTGATTTTACGGGCAGTACAGCCGATGTGACTGACCACGCCGGAGGCATGCAAGTTCCCTATTTGAAACAATATCACGAGAAAGTGGCGATATGATAGGATTTCCTTTACTTGCTCAAGAAAATTCAAAGTTTTGAGTGAAAAAATATCTGATGACGGGAAAAAAGCAGTAGTAACAGTTAAAACTACTTTGAAAGATGGGACAAGTGAGATATTTGACACGGATTTTGTTAAAACGGATGATGGCTGGAAGATTAAATTTAGTATGGAATGGTAACAAAAGTGACAAAAAGGATAAAAACACTGCTTATAACTAACCAATAATAATCAATAAAATTAGAATATCATGTTAAAAAAAATTTTAGCAGACAAGATGAAAGAGGTTGTCAGTAAGAAGATTGAGCAGTCGATTCAGGGCGAGGGCGCTGCGGATTTCGTGCAAATGATGCAGGCAATGCAGAACGTGGGCTCGCAGCAGAGTAGCCAATCTGCCGGCTCAGCCTACGAAACGCTGACGCCCGAAGAACTTGGCAAAAAAATGACCGATATCCAAAAGGAAATGCAGGAGGCGTCGGCAAAGGGCGAATATAACAAAGTGGTAGAGCTGTCGAAGGAAATAGGACAGGTGCAGGCGCAAATTTTCCAGCGTAGCGCGGAGACAAGACAAACGCTTGCAGGACTTAATGCACAGGCAGAAGCGGTAAAAGCCAAGGCAAGGGGCGCACAGTCTAACAAAACGGCTGCGCCAACCGGTTCGGGCGCTGCCACGCTAAATTATACGAACGGCGACCGCTATACTGGTGGCGTTGCAAATCGCAAACCACACGGAACGGGAACGTATTTGTCTAAAAACGGCAATCGTTATGAGGGCGAGTTTGCAAACGGCGAGCGCAACGGTCGCGGAACGTTCTTTTATGCTGGTGGCGCACGCTACGAAGGCGAATGGAAAGATGGCAAAATGCACGGCAAAGGCGCTTATTTCTACGCAAAAGGCGATGTTTACGAGGGTGATTTTAAGGATAACCAACAAACAGGCAAAGGCAAATTTACCGGACGCAGAGGCGACATCTACGAGGGTGACTTCCTCGATGATAAAAAACACGGCAAAGGCAAAGAGTTTACGCCACACATGTCAAAAGCCCAGCACGGCGACTATCTGTACGAGGGCGAATGGAAAGACGACAGAAAGCATGGATACGGCGTGTTTGACATGATGACCGCCGGAGTTAGATACGAGGGCTTCTGGGAAGACGGAAATTATCACGGAAAAGGGAAAATGATTTATTACGGAAAAACCGAAAATACAGAGATAGGCGACTGGTTGGAATGTAATTTTGTGAGTAGTCAAGGCATTGGACAGGGTGTCTATCATTTTGCAGACGGCAGACGCTACGAGGGCGCCTTCAAACAAACGGAAATGAACGGCAAAGGTAAACTGTACTATCCCAACGGCGACGTATATGAGGTAGAGTTTGCGGATAACAAGATGCAAGGTAAAGGCGTAAAAATCAGTTAGAAATTAGAGAATATAGACATAAGGTAAAATTTTAAAGACATGAAAAAATATTCAAAAATTTTAGTTGTATTTGTATTGTTTTATTTGTACAGCAATGTTTGTTCTGCACAATTTAGACAATTAACACATGAAAGTGGTCTGATCAATCTAGATTTTGAATCGGGAAACCACGGAGAAAAGCCAGATAATTGGAGTGCTGGAAATAGTAGAATCAGTGGCAGGATTGGCATAAACAGAAATCGCAAAGAAAGTTACAATGTTTCGTTAGACAGCATCGAAAAACATTCAGGAGAATTGAGTCTGAAAATGGATATAGATATTCGTAACATGAGAAGAAGCGGATATTTTATCAGTATGCTTTCAATTGACCCAGAAGCGGTTAGAACCGTAGAGTTCAAAGGCTGGATAAAAACTCAAGACATCAAAAGAGGGTATGCAGGACTTTTTTTTAGTGTAGAAGGCGAGATGAAAAAGAGGAATAAAACTTCTTATTTCGCGCCAACTATTAATTCCTACAATACACATCTGGATGGCAATAACGATTGGACGCTGGTATCAATAAAGATGGATATCTGTGAAAATGCTGCAAGCATAAGTTTCGGCGGACGATTTACAGGGGAAGGAACTGCGTGGTTTGATGACCTTGAATTGTATATCAATGGCGAAAAACTTGTTAATAGTGCACAAATAGAGCAATATACACAACAAGCGGTAAAATGGTAGAGCATAGGTTGAATGCGGCTGAAAAATAATATAGATGCCAGCCGCTCTGACGTTATCGGCAAGCGGGCGAGAGTGCGGTCGAGAAAGCAGTATGTTTCGAGAAAAGTGTAAAGCCCGACAAGTTTGCAAGGCAAGCGAAACAAGCGAAAGAGTTGTAATTTAATAATTTAGTAGTAAGTAATTAAAAAAAGTAGTCAAATGAAAAAAGTAGTTTTGGTAGCATTGTTAGCAATTTTTGCCACGTATAATTATTCATACGGGCAGATTTTAATGCCTCAAAAAGGGGCAAATGAAAAATGGGGATTTGTAGACGAAACAGGTAATTTGATAATCCCTTTTAAGTACGACCTTGTCGACGGTTTTTCTGAAGGATTGGCAGCGGTAGTCATCAGAGGATCGGGGTGGGGATTTATTGATAAAAACGACAGTGTGGTAATTCCTTTGATGTACGATTGGGTATTCCATTTTGTCGAAGGTATGACACTGGCAACGTTAAACGGAAAGACAGGTTTTATAGATAGAACCGGTAATGCTGTAATTCCTTTCAAGTACGACCATGCCGTTAATTTTTCGGAAAGTCCTTATAAAGGATTTTCAATGGTTAGCCTTGATGGTAAACACGGATTTATTGATAAAACAGGTACAGAAGTTGTTCCGCTAAAACACACAATAGATAGAGCAACACGAAAACTTAAAAGAACGAGAGCGTGGCGAAATATAGGTTAATAGGTACAGGTCTTATCGAAGATGCCTACATACAAATGGCGGTTTGGAGCAACGGCGGCACTAACCCCGCAGAAAAGGCAATGTGAAAATGAAAGGTAGTAGCCCGCAGAAATGGTTGTGGAAGCCGCCGCTGCGCCAAGCCGCTCGGACGTTGTGTGCAAGCGGCGAGAGCGCGGTCGAGAAAGCAGTGACAAAAAGCATTGAATATTAATTGACAAAAATAACAAATATATATGGCTTTTATAATGGATTGGCAGACATTTGCCGATTTAGAAGTATTTGAAGGAGCAGGAGTAAATAAATCCATCTTCAAGTTGTTCAATCGGGTAATTTCTCACGGAGGAAAAGAGAAGTTGCTTGAAATGTTTCACAGTCCCTTGTCAGATATAAAAAAAATACGGGAAAGACAGGAGTTGATACACTACGTGTACAGAGAGCAATTATCTGTGACTATAGACCCGTTTTTGCTTGATTTCATTGAAACATATTTACTATTGGGCGACAAGCCTGTAAAAGTGTCACGGTTAAACGCATGGCACAAGGCTCTAAAATATTGGCTTCAACCAACAAACGAATACTATCTCATACAACGAGGAATAGGATATATGATTGAGTTTTTGCAAAAATTGTATTCTTTTGTATCCGAAAAATCGAAACAAAAACTACCGAACTTGTTAGAACAACAGTTCAATTTCATTACAGATAGCATTCAGAACACCGAACTATGTAGAATTATCGGGGTCAATACAAAGAAAAAAATGAAACCAATAAATCTGGAAAGATTAGACTACATCTTTCGCTATTATGAACATGACAGATTAATGAAAATAATACAAATCCTGTATCAAATAGACGCGTTTCAGGCTGTAGCCGATACAGCAACTGAACTTGGATTAGTGTTTCCCGAAATATTGGATGGAAAAACGATAGAAATTATCGGACTGTACCATCCATTTGTTAAATGCGCCGTTGCAAACGATGTCCTGCTCGACGAAGAAGGAAATATGCTTTTTCTTACAGGCGCTAATATGGCGGGCAAGTCTACATTTTTGAAAGCATTCGGGACTGCCGTTTATTTGGCGCATTTAGGATTTCCTGTTGCAGCCGCTTCCATGCGTACAGGCGTTTTCAATGGATTGTTTTCTACCATCAACATCGCCGACAATATCAATAAAGGCTACAGCCATTTTTACAGTGAAGTGCTTCGTGTAAAGAGCGTAGCGGAAGAAATAAACAAGACAGGAAATCTAGTAGTAATTTTCGACGAACTGTTCCGTGGCACAAACGTAAAAGATGCTTATGATGCCTCGCTGGCGACTATATCGGCATTTGCAGGGGTAAAGAGCAGCATGTTTCTCGTCTCTACTCATATCATGGAGGTAGCCGAAGAACTTCGTAAGTTGAAAAATATCCGTTTTGCTTATTTCCACACTTCTATTGAAGGCAAAACAGCGATATACAGTTATAAATTGCGAAGTGGCGTGACTGAAGAACGACTGGGGATGCTGATATTCGAAAATGAACGGATAGTTGAAATTATTCAAGGCTGCGTGACAGAGTGACAGAGTGACAAAGATGCCAGCGTACAACTGGCGGTTTACCTTCGGTGCTACTTTGTGGTGGCGCAACGGCGGCAGTACACCCGCGAAAAGGCAGTGCGAAATTGAAAGGTAGTAGCCCGCATATACGGCAATGTATACCGCCGCTGCGCCAAGCCGATCGGACGTTAGGTGCAATAGGCGAAAGCGCAGTGAAGAAAGACGTGGAAAATTCAATATTGCGCTTAAAAATTAAAAACTGGTTGAGATGTTTAGCAAAAAATAAATTAAACTTTCCTGATAATCCAAAATATCATTGTATATTTGCGCAAATATTTTTTGATATGAACACAATAGTAAAAGGAGTAAAACAAGTCGAAATGTCAGAAACTATCGCATCAAAGAAAGTTAATGTGATGGATGTACAATATGTTCAATTGAATGTTCCTATTAGTTTCGGGCAAGTGGTTGATATTGTAAGACAATTGTCACCATCCGAAAAACAACAACTTGGCGAAGTTTTATGGGATGAACAAAGCGTTGATGATATTGTAATCCCAGAAGCACACAAACAGATAGTGCGTGAACGAATTAAAAAATACGAAAATAGCCCTGACAGTTATCTTTCGTGGAATGATATTGAACGTAAAATAGCAAATCGAAAATGAAGTTTGCTGTGTAAACGAACAAACTTCGACAGTTAAAGTTGAAGCCTTATTCCATACCAGTCGTGACCCTAAAATATGGTATGAGCGCACAATGAAGTGAAGCAAACAGTTAATTTCAAAAGACAGATAAATCACTGCACCTAACTAGCGGTATTTCAACAAGTTCAATATATCCTTTGGCGCAATGACGGCAGTACACCCGCGAAAAGGCAGGGCGAAACTGAACGTTAGTAACCCGCATGAACGGTAGTGTAAGCCGCCGTTGCGCCACCAAGCCGCTCTGACGTCGTAACGACCATTCGAACGGTGCAGTCCTCGGCTGCAGTCAAATGTGTATTTATGAATAATGCAGGTATTCAACCTACTGAAAATTTGTGTCAATAGGGGCTATTGAAGTTAAAAACAGCGAAGCCTGATCAAAAACCCTGTTGAAGGATTCGGTAACGGATTCATTGTTTTTTGAGTCGTTCACCGGAAAAGGCGTTTCGTGGCTATATTTGAATGGGAAATCCATAATATCAACGTCAAAACGGGTTCTGTTATTGAGTTTCCCCAATGTTTCCCTGATTGCATTACCCGAAATAACAAAGTCATCTTTTAACCCGATGGCTTTAATTCTGTTTTTCAAATGTTGAAAAGCATTTTCTCTATCATTGTCGAATTTCTTGATTCCGCTCATGGCAAGAAAGGCTTTCCAGCCATCGTTCAATAAATGATCGTGTTGTTGGGGTATTCGTATCTCTTTTTCCTTCACTGCGGTATGATGCAACAGGTGGTGTCTGAGATGGGCAAAAGCGCGATTGTCCATGATTGATCGGGAATTGCCGTTAATTTTGTCGAATGTGGAACCGCCGCAAAAGAAAAATGCCTTACTGCCGGAAAAAAATTGTAACGGATTGGATATTAAAAGCGTTTCGGTCAATAAAGCGCCTATAGAGTACGCAAAAAAATCAATATGACAGTCATTTTCAAATATTTCAAATTGTCCCGATTTGATGGCGGAAGTCAACTTGACAATGTCAAAATAAGTTTGTATTCCCGACATCGAAAACAGTTCGGGACAGTTGTTCATTCTCATACTTAAGGCAACATTCACAAATGTGCTGTTTTCGATGGCGGGAACAGTCTCTTTGCGGAAAAGAAAAAATTGATACATCATACGCGGACATTTCCACGTCGAGGGAGAACGGTTCATGTGGTAGGCGATGGGGAAAAGAATCACCGGTTTTTGTGTTTGCGCAACCAATTGGTACGCCCATGGCAAATATTTTCCCCAGTTACGTTCATTCAGCCCGTGAAGCATGATGATGGCTTCCGAAAACTTTTTGTTTAACGTTGGAGCAAATATCGCGTAACGAAATCTCTGGTTTTCTACTTCACCGCTTTCAAGATTGATTCCATCGGAATTGATTTTTTCTTGATCGGAATCAAATGAAATGTCGGACTGGAAATCATACGTATGACACGCCACATTTTCGTCGAATGAATAATGTGGGTTTTCAAGCGAAAATCTGTCTATTAATTTTTTTGATAAATCGTTTAAAAGCATGGTTTTTGATTTTTATGATTTTTTGCAAAGAAAAAGGAAACAACAATACGAACGTTGGAAAAGCCGTGCGTTACAGTCCTGTGTGGTGAATGGAATTTGCCGTGTGGCGAAATTTTTATTTACGAGACAAGAAAAATTTGCTATGGGGTGAAATTTTTATTTGTGGGGTGAAATTTTTGTAGGGTTTGTATCGCCATTTTATTTATCAAAATCTTTGATTACCTTTGCAGAAAATAGTTTTGTAAAAATAGAAAAACCAAATTTTATGGGCATACCCATCCCTTCATATTACATCACCCGTAAAAACACCATCATCCAGATCGTTTTTACAACGGTTTTTGCGTATGCGTTTATCAATTTGTATAAACCTTTTGGCGCCGGGGAATGGTACGCGGTGAGCTGGTGGGTGTTTTCTTTAGCATCGGGCATATTGGTAGTGAGCGGTATGCTGGTGGTGCTGGCAAGCAGATTGTTCATGTTTTTGGTCAAGCGCAAACGCCAGATCACCATCTTGTATTTTGCTTTGATGATAGCCGGAGAAATTATCTTTATGGCGTTATTGTACGCTTTGCTTGAACGATGGGCGCTGAAAAAAGATGTGCGACCCCTACTGACGCATGTATATTTTTCCGGGCAAAATACCGCGCTGATCCTTTTGATACCCTACCTTATCTCCGCGCTTTTCTTTGAATGGCAAGAAAAGAAGATGAGTTTGGAAAAACTGATCAAACAAATCAGCCGCAAAGCATCCTTCATATCTTTCAATGATGAAAAAGGAACATTAAGACTGACCTTGAAAACCAATGATTTGATTTTTTTGGAAGCCTCCGACAATTATGTCGTCATCCATTATGAAACGGGCGAAAAAACAAAATCGTACCTGATTAGAAACACATTAAAGCAATTTGAGCACGATTTAACCGAATTTCCCTTGTTGCGATGCCATAGGTCGTACATGGTGAACATCAATCATGTAAAAATGATGAAGCGGGAAAAAGGAACTGTACAACTTTTGATGGACAACATTAGTCAAAACGCAATCCCCGTATCAAAAACTTATGCCGATACAGTTTCCAAAATGCTCAACTCAAATCTGATCATCCACGAATGAGATTTTGTCCACGAATTACACGAACCCGAAGGCTCGACGCAGTCAATTGATACGAATCGAATTTACACAAATTATCGTAATATTGATTTTTCGTGTTAATTGATTCGGGTTCGTGTAATTCGTGGATGCCCGTCAATGCGGCTTTTAATTACGCAAAAAGCCTCTGAACTATTCATTCAGAGGCTTTTCAGCGAGAGCATTTCAATTCTCCTTTACAGGACCATCAACGTTCTACCACGATTTGCTGAATATCAGGATTTTCGTTTACCCCGTCGTAAATATGGAGGTAATAGATGCCGGCGGGCAGGGTGGATACGTTGAACTGTACTGTACCGTCGTTGGCGCTGGTTTGGCGCATCAGGTTGCCCTGGGCATCGTAGAGCCGGATATTGTAAGTCTTGTCTGGCTGGTTGGCTTGTCTTGATGCGCCTTGATCTATTTCGATATAAATAATGTCGTCGGCAGGATTGGGATAGGCAATAATTGGCGCAGGAGAATATTCTAAAGCCGTTATCGCCTTATAAACATCAACCGCACATCCGGCAACGTGCGTTACAGTGGCTTTCAGCGTATAATTATTAGGATACGCCGTATTTACAAAGATATAATCTTGATTATCATCTGTAATAGGTGAATATCCAGAATTCGAATACAGCGACATGCCACCTGTTGGTGATACCGACCATTCAATGGTTTCGTAAACTTCTGATGTACCTGGAAATATGTAATATTCTTCTAAATTCCGTAGACTTGTATAGATCACAGAAGATCCCTGAATGGTTCGTGGCGTAGGAACTACATTTATATAATTTCTTACGAGCTCAACCGCACCTATATTGATGCTTATCCAACTACTTGATGCATATGAATTTGCTGTAACACTTACCGATGAGCCGGTACCTGAAATAGATATATTGGAACTTTTGCCCCAGGTAAATCCGGATGGCGCATTGTTCGCTAAAAAGGTTTTTGGCTTGCCGATGCAAAGAAAAGAAGGAAATGGCGATGGACCGGAAATCGTCGGCGGAGCACAAGCTGTAATCGTTTTTGTAGCAACTACCGTACCGGAAGTACTGCCGGTACGCGCCGATAATGTAGCGCTTCCGGAAGACGTCCCTATGCGGGTTACGCTTGTTGGATTGCCCGAAGAAGTGACAGTAAAAAGATTGGTATTGCTTACAGTCCAATAAATTGTACCCGCTGGCGGGTTGTTTAAGGTAAAAGTGCTGGCTGCATAACAAACTTCGTTTGGACCGGAAATTGAAGGCTGCGGCGTCACCGTAATCACTGATTCAGCCGAATACAAGTTCTGTCCGTTCAACTTTACCCTGTATCGAAACGTGATATTTGATGAGCCGGGATTGGTTAATGATCCTGTATTGTAGCTCGATCCGGTAGCCTTTTGAATATCTTCCCAATTATTGCTGTTATTGACGTACAGCTGCCATAGGCGCTCTGTTACTCCCGACGAGTTGATATGGGAAAGTGATACGGAGGTGCCCGAAGCAACAGTTTGCGAAGCCGGATTG
>Ga0099364_10000604_pt1 | contig 61496 bp, 48 predicted proteins | sample TergutTh196P3_FD_73070 | JGI IMG/M metagenome (GOLD analysis project Ga0099364, IMG submission 73070) | Microcerotermes parvus P3 segment gut microbial communities from Pointe-Noire, Republic of the Congo - Th196 P3 | ecosystem: Host-associated > Arthropoda: Insects > Digestive system > Gut ... | reverse complement strand
AGACAAAGAATATTTTTTTTTTCTTTAAAAAAAAGACGTCTCCCCCCCCCCCCCCCCCCCCCCGATTTTTTTCCGCTAAAATTAAGCAAAAACCCATACTACTTAAACCAAGACATCTCTTTTGTGAGAAAATTAGACTCTCGCAAAAGAGATGTCTTTTTTTTATGCAAAAAATATCCAGAGGTAAAAAATGATTGATTACACAAAATACCGTTTTGAGGAAGAGACTGTTTTAGTGAAAGTTTTAGAAGAAGATTTTGCTTTCAGGACATATTATGACATTTTTGACAATGAGGAAGGTTTGAAAAATGTGGTAAATTCTTTACTAGCAAATGGAGTGAAGCTAAACCATGTAATAGCACCCAGACTTTATGAGATTTGTAACAAAGTAAAAGAAGTTTTGCATTTTAAAGAAGACATTGATTTCTATATCACTTCTTCTGTCAATTTCAATGCTTATTCGATCAATGGTTTCGGATATGTTCCGCATATGATTTGTTTTACTTCAGCATTGGTCGAAAAATTTACCAATGAAGAACTAACCTTTGTTATAGGGCATGAGATAGGGCATTTGATCTTTATGCATAGTCAGTTAAATGTTGTCAGATTTCTTTTGTCAAATTCAGAATCAAAGAAAATTCCAGCACAAATAATCAATACCTTTGCTAGATGGAGCAAATATGCAGAGATAAGCTCTGACAGGATGGGCTTCCTTGCTCAACCAAATCTGGAAATTATAGGCAAAGTTTTTTTCAAATTTGCCAGCGGTTTATCAGAAGAACATTTAAACTTCAATATCAAGGAATACATGAAACAACTTGAGAAGATTAAGGACATGCCACGCAACGAATTTTATTCATCACATCCAAATAATTTAGTAAGATTGAAATGCCTTGAACTCTTCTCAAAATCTGAGCTATATAGTGAATGCCAAGATACTCCAATGCTTTTGACTGATTTACAAAAAGAAATGTACGAAGTTTTGAACCTACTTGAATACCACCCAAGAAATGATGATCAAAAAAACGCTGTTGAATTTTTGGCAGCTGTAGGTCTCTATATAGCAGGCTCAGATAAGTCTATTCATTCTGGCGAGATGGAAATTTTATACGAATATATAGCCAGATATACTTCACAACCAGAAATGTATCTGAGATTTAAAGATTTTCAAGAAGTCATAGAAAGAAAAAATACAATCTGTGAACACTATTCACAAACCAAAAATGACTTTAAATATTACCTATGCGAACAGATGGCTTTTCTCGCAATCATAGATGGCAGACTGGATGAACACGAAAAAGCAGTCTTGTTTGAAATAGCCGAAAGATTGCACATAGAAGAAGATAGAATAAAACACATCATCCTCGATGTGAGTAGATATATTCAACCCGTAGGAAATAAACCGAAATTCCAGTTGGATGGTAATTTCTTTAGGGATGAATGAGAAAATATACGGAGGAAAAAACATGGCAACATGGAATGAAGTAAAAAATGTTTTACATCAAAAATTTAACGCAGTAGCTAAAAATGATAGTCTTTTACAAATCAGATTGCTATTACCAAATAATAGATTACAAGATGTTTTTATTCATCTTCAGAAAACCCTTTCTACTACGAAATATGATGACAATTGGATACAATTCTATTCGCCAATAGGAGTGATTCCAGAAAAATTACTTAATCCTGTTCTTGAATTGCTTTCTGAGAAGAATATTTTTGGCGAATTAGTTTTAGATAATGGAATACACTGTATCAGACACAGTGTATCACTTGCTGATATTTCAACAGAACATTATTTATTTGAAATGCAATTAATTGGAATGTTAGCAGATAATATTGAAAAAGAATTTCTTGGTGTAGATAAGAGATAATATAATAATAAAACAAAAAGGAGAGAATTATGGCAACATGGCTTCAAGTCAAAGAAAGATTATCACAGCAATGGAATATTATTGAACCTGCTGAAAACATTGTGAGAATAAGTTTTAACACGTCAGGAGATAGAAAACAACAAATTATCATTGAAAATGTACAAGATGCTTTCGGAAATCACTGGGTGCAATTCTATTCATATATAGGAATGTTACCAGAAAACAAAATAAATCAAGTGCTTGCAAAAATTAACAGTACTGTAGTTTGTGGTGGTTTGGTTAAAAGTAAAATTCATGAATACCACTATCTCAGGCAAACCTTAAACATATCAGAAATTTCAATTGAAAGAGTGATGGGTTTGATATTAACAATAATTTCTTTTGCTGATGACCTTGAAAAACAATTCATTGGGAGTGATATCTGTTGATGAAAATAAATTATGTCTTTTATCTGGAGGATAAAAAGGAATGAAAAAGAATGTCTCATTTTTATTTTTGTTTTTAGTATTTAACATATTTTCTTTGTGTTTGAATGCACAGACACAAGTATCAAACCAACCGAGTAGAGTTATTCATCTTGTATATGATGACTCTGGGAGCATGATATTCAATGATAGAATACCGGGTCGTTATTACGGACGATGGGCACATGCGAGATATGCAATGGAAGTGTTTATTTCTAAAATGGAAAAAGATGACTTGTTGCGTATATATTTTATGGAAGATTTTTTTGTATCAGGTCAACCACGCGATGGATTGATACGAGAAGACCAAATAAATGAAACTGTTTCAGCAACTTTGGAATCCATGTTAGCTGGAAATAGAAGAGGTCGCGATCCCATGCTCATACAAGGGTCTGAAGATTCAGCTGTTCGCATAGGTCAATTTAGGAATAGAGTTACATATTCAGCAGGCACTCCATTTGATCCTGTATTGATGGCTTATGCTGATCTTTTGAATCAATCAGCGGATCAAAGATGGTTGATTGTTTTTACTGATGGACATTTCAACCAAATAGCTGGTTTAAATTTTAATGAAACAGAAGAACATAGGAGAGTTGATGTCGAGAGAATATATAGAAGATTTGTCAGCGATAATCCCGATATTAAAATAATACATTTTGCTATGGGAACTTATGCTGCCGAAGTTCGTGAAGCCATGAACAGATATTTTCATAAAGCAGAAAATGATGATGAAATATTGCGTGAGGTAAACGAATTTGGCAAAAGGGTTTTCAATAGAAATGCACTTAGCTTTGCAAGGGAAGGTAATCAATACAAATTTGACATAGAAATACCAATGCAGGAACTTGTTGTATTTGCCCAAGGTAGAAATGTTGTAATACAGAGCATGATTAGAGGTTCAGAAACAATAAATTGGATAGATGCTCCAGTGACGGTGAGATACAATCCAGAATTTTTCCCTGCAAATAGACAACGTCCCCCAAGGTTAGAACGTCCCACCAATGTCATAAGACCAACACTTTTGGGTTCTTTACTTACTTATCGAAATATACCTGCTGGCGAATATACGATAAACATTGAGGGCTCACCAGAAAATGTTGAAATATTTTATAGACCTGCATTAATGCTTGATATTAAGGTTTCTCAAGATCATAACCTTTTCTTCAATAGGGAAATAAATTTTGATGATTTAGTAAATGATTTTCCTCATGGAACATATTCCTTTGATGTCAAACTTGTGCCAATAGACACTGAAATAGAAATATCCGAAAATGCTTTATACGCACTGATAGGCGATGCTGATATCATTATAACTTATAAAAACCCAGAAGGTGATTTTTCAAATCATCGTTCAGGAGATTCTATTGATATTATGGCAGGTGACTTTGATATCAGAGTTACAGCATCATTTCTCGGGATAAATCATGTCGAAAAAAGAATTACTGGGGTCTCAAGGGAATGGGGTATAGGAGATTATGCAAAAAACTGGGGAATAGTGTTTATCGTTTTATTGGTAATTCTGATTATTTTTATCAATAAAATACGAAATGTCAGTCGAAAAAAATTTCCAAGTAAATATAGTGGTAATAACTACATTATAGAAAAAATTGATGGCTCAAAAGAAAAACCATCTAAAAGACCATTTGAATTCAGGTTTACAGACAGAAAAGGAGCTTGTGAAAAAGGAACTCTCAAAATCAGTACCAATGCCAGGTTACCACGAGTGGAATTAGAAGCTTTAGGTGGAGGTAGGATGCGAATATTAAACCCTGACAGATTTACTAATGCTAGACTGAGGGAATATGGTATAGAGAGCATTAAATTTGGAGCATCAACAATAGAAAACTTGGAAAGAACAAATTATGAAATAAACTGTAGTGTTGTTTTCACAACAGTATTTAAAAACAATGATGATAAAGTCACTACAAATACTTTACAAATAAGATAAAGGAGGGTTTATCATGACTCGTACATTGATAATAGGATTGGGCGGGATAGGATCAGAAATCCTTATAAAACTTGCTCAAATGGCTACAGACGACTCGTATAAAAAAACTACGAGGTTTATTGCTTTTGATACAGATAAATTGTTGCATCAAATTTTGAGTATTAACTCAAAAACTGGAAAAGGTCAGAGCATAGGTTCAATTTTGATGGCATCAGGAAAAACTGTTGCTGAATGTTTAGACGGTTTGTTGGAAAAAAATGAAGATGAAAAAATTTTATTTCCCAATGTTAAACATTTATATGAAAAACTTATACTTGAAGGAGCGGGACAAGTTCGTGCTATATCATACTTAGCTTTCTTAGATACATTGGTAAATAGTACAGAGCTTGGACTTATACATAAGGCAATCGATGATTTGCTTAAAAAAGATGCTGATACTACAACCCAAACAGTAGAAGTTTATTTGATATGTTCTATAGCTGGTGGAACTGGTGCTGGATTAGTTTTGCCACTAGCAATGTATCTACAGGATTATTTTAGGTTGAACATGGGTCTTAGTGCAAAAAGTAGTAACATTTATGGTGTTTTTGTTTTACCTGAGATAATAGAAGGTCTCTTAAAGAAAAAAGAAGATAAGGACAGAACAAAAATTAATGCTTACGCTACACTTAGAGAAATTAATGCTTTTACTTTGAAAGGCAAAGGACATTTATCACAGCAACAAAGCGATAGGTTACAATTATACTTACCAGATGATAAAGGGGTGTTAAAAGAGATGAAGTATACCCCGTTTAAATGGTGTTATCTGTTTGACAAAGAAAATATTGATGGCACTTTTTTAAGCAATGCAGAACAATACAAGAATCACATAGCTACATGTCTTTATAACAAGATTCTATCGCCTATGGGGCGAAAAGCGGCATCTGGAGCCGACAACAGTGCAACAGCTCACGCGAGTAACAATCAAGGAGTAAATTGTTATGTTGGGCTCGGCTCATCTGAAATAAATTATCCTAAGAATGATGTGTATAGATATGTCTCTTTAAAATGGGCACAAGAAATCTTAGAAAATGAATGGACTATGTTTGATAAAAAGTATTATCAAGCAGTAGATGAGCTTGCAAAATCAAAAGATAAAAAGAAAACACCACCAGACCAAGGTGAACTATATATTGAGAGTGTAGATGAAATAGTAAAAAGAAATACTTTCGCTGAAGAAATCCAAAGAGCATCTCAATTATACGATTCTGAAGGAACTTTACTACCTGGTTCAAGATATGAAAAATATTTTGAAAGTGTAAAAAACTATATAGCTACTAATGCTGGTAGTTTTGAAAAAACTGAAGATAAAAATGTCGTAGAAAACAATTTACCTACCCTTATAGAACAAAGAGATAGCGTAACACTAAAACTTGACCCAAATTTGTTTGTCGATACTCACAAGGCACTCATTTCATACAAAAACTTTGTGATTAAAAATATAGAGAAGACGGGAATTAAGTTAGCAAATGAACTTTTCCCAGATGTAGAAGATATGGATGATGACCTTTGGTTTGATAGCATCATGTTGGAAAACTTCTTAAAAGACAATGAAGGGATCATAATGCATCCAAATTCAAAGAGATATTTTTTATATCATGCATTGGAAGTTTTCAAATCAGAAAAAATCAGATTTGAAAACAGGATAAAAGAAATACCAGAACATCTCTTCAAGATGGTTGATCATATGATGGACGACTTTCTAGGAAAAGCAACAGATGATATAGAAAATGCTATACATGTGGCAGAACATGATTCAAAAGTGAAATATATTTTAGGACGTCCTCTTGGTAAACTCTATATGCCAGGATTTGTAGATGAAATGCAAAAAGCAAAGGAAGAAATAGATGAATATCTAATAAACGCTGTGACTGTTGAAGTACTAGAAAGAGGTTTAAACCGTCTCAATGAATTAAGTAAATCTTACGAGACTTTCTATCTTACATTTAAAACTCAAGTAGCCAATATAGAAAGCAATATAGTGGCGTTAGAGAAAAAATACACAGATGAGACAGGAGTAGCTGTTCTTAATATTTGTGCCTCAAAACAGTGTCTGCAAGAATTAGCAAAAAAGACACCTATACCAGCTACCATTGATGAGGAAACGAGTGCTTTGTTTAAAAAAATATACAATCAAGTTAAACTTTTTTCAGGTAAATCTGGTAGTCATGTGCCTGATGAAGACAGGATAAATGCAAGAGAATTTTTTGATAGTGTCCTTGAAAATGATATTGTTGGCTTCTTTGTAAATATTGTTAGGAAACACTCAAATACACTTGATATGGATGTTTTTGAAGCAATGAAAAAAGAAGCAGAATTAAAAGGGATCACAGATGATAATGTATATATGATGGAGCTAGTAAATAAAGCAAAAAGCCTAGCTAGTCCTTATATATCTACTCGTGAAGCATCAGCTAGGGGTAGATTAGAATATACCTGTTCTTTCGATCCCACACTATACACTGGGTGGAAGCAAGCATTTATTGATGAGCATCTTGAGAATTATGATAAAAATGCTACAGCAGATTCTTTGACAGGAAAAGAAAAAATCCTTTTCTTTAGATATATTTACAATTTATCTCCTTCAAAATTGGTCAAGTTTGCAGCTCCTTCTGGTGGTAAGGCAGATATAAATTCAGGTCTATACTATAATCTTTATCAAGATTATATCCAGACATCAAATGACAAATTATTTGTAACACCTCATATGAGAAGCAATTGGCATAGTATCTCTGTAATGACTGATCTTGCTGGAACAGGTGGAGGACCAATTCAGGCTTATGAAGCACTTATTAAAGGTTTGATATTTAACCATATCCGTTTTAATAAGGATTTAAACTGTTATGAAATCTATATAGAAAAATTACAACCTGAAAGATCAGGCAAAAAATTGTATGAAGTCATTGAGACTTTAAACACTAACCAACAGCTACTTGACAGATTAATCTCTCAAACTAAGAATAGTTTAGAAAAAGATTTTGAAGAAGGCATAGTATACAGCAAGGGAAAACTTTCGTTAGGTTTAGAAAACTTTAAGTTACTTGAGGTTTTTCCAAAACGTAAAACGAGTATTTTCGAAATAGCTACTCTTTACCGATTTAGTACTCCTGAAGCTAAATTTGATAGAGATACTATTCCATCTTTGATAGAACATATACTTGATATTATCAACTCAGGTCTTGGTTCTTACTACATGGAAGAGATAAAACGTTTTTCAAAACTCAAAGAAATAGTTAATGAACAACTTGATACTTTATTTACTGGAGCTGGACAATACTCAAGAGATAAGGAAAGAGAGTTTAAGATGAGTGAATATGTGTCTAACATCTGTGACAAAGTGATAGAATACATGAGAGATAAAACCACATGGGAAATAGCATCTGAAATAGAAGAGAAAATAAGGCAAAGAAATAAAAGAACAGAAGCGACAGTGATGACCGAGGATGAAGAATGAAATATGCCCTAGTGGCTTAATGAACCCAAAGCGTTGGCATATATAGTAGTGTATGTCAGCGTTTTGGGAAATAAAGGGAGATATAATGCATACTATAATTATAACAGACAAAAAAATGTCTATATTAATAGATGATTATATTCATCTATTTTCATTTTATAAAAATAAAAATGCTATCTCAATTTTCAACTGGGATGAGACAGGAGATGGCATTGAAAATTCTGTGCCAGGTTTATATGAGGAAATAAGGGGTCATGAAGAATGGCGAGCAATAATTCTTTGCAATGAAAAAAACACCGCATTTCCTAATAACCCGTTTCGTTTTAGTGAAAGCCAAGATACTGAAAAAAAAACATCATTAATGTATTTGTCAGAGAAGCTTTATGAAACTCACCACGCTTCAGAAGTATTACTATATTTAATGATAAATAAGTCCGATAAAAAAGCTAAAGTTCAAGATCCAGTAGGAAATTTATATTCATATGGATGCAAATTTTTATACTATACTCTAAACTCAGATTCTTATAAATCATTTAGCGCAGACACCTATTTGGAGAAAGCTGATATATGGTTGTATTTTTTGTCAACACTTACAATTGCCTTAAGCGATATACAACCAGCCAATTTACATCGTACTAGAGTATACGATGCTTATATAACAACAAATAGGAATAAAGAAAAACTACAAAGTGTTTATCAGAAGTATATAAGTAAGTTAATCACTATTGATAATCAAATAAAAATATTTTTAGCAAATGAAGAAAGCCAGCAAACTCAAAAAGGAAAAGAGAGAAATTTGATAGAATATTCTGAAATGACAGAAGAGTTGGATATGGATTTAGAAGAAAAAATAGAAAAAACAGCCAAGCTAACTAGAGATGAAACAAACACTTTTTTAAATGAGCATGAGCATTCTGAATGGTCAACAACTCAAACCAAAAAGGTAAATGAAACAATCCAGACATTGGCTAATGAACTTATCTATTCTCGAATAGGTTTAGAAGCAGATCAGACATTGCTTGAAGCAGAGCAAGAGATTGTATTAGAGGGTAAAGAGAGTGAATATGATCGTAATGAAGTTGATTATAGTTTAGGTTTATTGATCAAAGGATCTACAATTGCTTTTAGTCTTTGTTTTTTTACCTATCTTTTTACTTTTTTATTCATGCGTGGCAGCCTTTTTCAGCTTATTTTCGCTACTAGTATAGGAGTTTTTTCAGTTGGATTCTTGATATATATAAGTAATTTTCATAAGAAAAATATTTTAAACTCATTGGAATCATCGATAAAAACAATAGTTTTTAAAAAACCTAAACGAGTAAAGTATGAGGAAGGGACACTTTCTTTTAACAAATATTTTTCTAAAGTAAGAAATTATATGTATCATAAGGCTATTATAAAGAATCTTGAACAAAGACATGAAAAAAATAGAGACAAAAAAAAATCCTTTATAATAAATCAACATTTTCTTAAAGAAGAGATTGATAGAACAAGAAAACTTCATGCGGCTTTAAATATAAGACTCAGAGAAGAAATTAATCCACTTGATAATCTCGAGAAAATAGATGATTTTATTAAAAAATCATTAAAAGATGATTTTTATACATTTTCAAAAGATGATATTGGTGAAAAAATTCCTCTTGATCAAACGGGTCAAGAGTGTAACGCACCTTATAGTTTTATAGAAAGCATTCATCTAAAGTATTAAATTTGGGGGTAATAATGAATGATATATTACAGTTTGTAACTGCAAACAATCTCTTATTTTTAGCCATATCATTAGTTTTTTTATGGCTCATAGTTAAGATTATTAAGCTCTTTGCATACATTTTGAGAAAAATAAAATTTTTATATTTTATTTTGATTTTAATAGGTTTTTATATCATAAATCGATATATTCCTCAATATGCAATGAACCTTGTTGCCTGTGGAATTTTTCTATGGTGTTTGTTAGATATAACGAGTGAAAAACTCAATCTTTCAAAGTCTCAACGGTATCAACAATCGATAATGCCATTTACAGCATTACTTTACTTTTTGTTAATAGTCTTTGCATACATTAAATTATACAATTGGTTGATTATAAAGCTATCAGGGTGGTATAGTTTGATTTCAAGACTTTATTCAGAATACATACCAATGATGACTCAAGAGACAATATCTACTTTTTATACATGGTTACTTGGTCACTTGAAATTTTTACAGGTAATGGATTTAGAGAAGTGGGGATATTATACTATTAATATTTTTATCATACTTTTCTTTATAGGGTTCAAGCGGATTTTCATGAAAAATTTACCAAAGCTTGATTCTATGTGGATTAATAGTGCTTACCATCCTATAAACCTTTTCGGTTTCTATGAATATGACGGAACAGAAGATTCATTTGTATTAGCAAAAAAATATGAGCATGCGAGTGATTTGCTAAAAAAAGTCTTTTGGTGGGCTATCGGTATATCTATTGCTATTATGGTTTATACTAAGATACGACCATTGTCTTATATACTCAATGTAAGCATATTCCCTGTGTTTGGTTTACTGATTATAGGAGAGTTGTTGAATTTTCTATCAGGAAATAAAGGAGAACCTCACCATGATCCCATAGGAGTTGAAGAAGAAGATACTTATATAGATTTAAGTGAAGATTCTAAATCTCAGATTATCTATAATTTTCGGAAAATTTATCCTATATTGAAAAAAGGGATTAACGACCCCAATCGAGTTCTTGCGGAGACAGTTATATCAAGCTCTTTTAGCACCTCTATTTTTGAGCATTTAGAAAAACTCGAAAATAGTGAGTGTAAAACAGAACAAGCTATAGGCAAATTTTTTACCAAACTTAAAGAAAAAGGTGAACAAATAAATACTGAGCTTGTTCAAATAACAATTGATATGATTAAGAAAAGAGAATCAGTTCTTATAAATTCTCCTTTTTACAAAGATCTAGATAACTATATAGTCATACCTATTATGCTTGAATTAATGGCATATAATAAGGTTTTAATAATAGCTGGACGTGACAATACAGCCGACGATGTGAAAGTATGGATAGATAATGCAATTGAAAAATTTTCTGGCACAAAAACTCTTTGGAAAAGTAGTAAAATTACCAAAAGAGATCCTGAGTATGACATTGGTATTCTTAGCTTTACTGATATATACAACAGACAAATACTAGCTAATAAAAAAGAATTTCTTAAACAAGTCAGTATTGTTTTGCTTATCGAGCCTTCGCATATGATATCAACAGGACAAATAGGTCTTACCATTATCGTTGATCATTTAGATAGAGAAAATGTGATATATTGTGCTTGTGATAGAGAAAGTAAGGATCTCAATGATGTTTTGAGAATGATATTGAAAGAAAAAAAAGACTATATAAATGAAGTTAACTATGATACCTCCTCCCAAGCAATATGCTATATCATGAACTGGGATGCGGCTAGAGATAAACCAATTCAACATTCAATTGATGATCTAAAGCATGTCCCCAAGGAATTAAGTATGGATGTTTTATTGTCGCTAATAGCTTTAAAAAATGATGTTCCTATTTCTATTTGGTTAAGTAGCACAAATTTCCCTGCTATTGACATAAAGAATAAGAATAAGAAAATACTTAGTGGTTATCTTGGAGTAAATGATACAGAACTCGATAAAAAAATAGATGTCAAAAAGAATCTCTGGGATTTAGGTATCTCAGATGCTGCCTTTATCACAGTTGAAGATGAAATAAATAATATCTTTGAAACATCAAGGTTGTTCGGTACTAGAGCTCAAAACATTTGCTTTATTAATACTGTTAGTGATAACTATCTCTTAAGAGATTATATTGCGGATAATCCTCATATTTTTGCCAAACTTCCTGATACAATTCCTTTTATAACTTCAAATTATCGTAGAACAGAAAGAAACATCATAGTTGAATTATTATTAAGGATGCTTGATGAAGGAATAAAAGAGTGTGATTTACAAGAAAAATTTACCGAAGAAAGCATTGAGATTACAGGGTTCTCAGAAGAAGAGAGACAGATTGTACCTGCGTGTATCTCTAATAAAGATGTTTATCTAAAACTTGTTTCTTTGATTAAAAAATATTTCCTATTAAATGAAGATATAGAATTTGCGATTGAGTCTAAATACGATGTCATTGATCTTCCAGATGCTGAAACAAAAGTTGTAAATACTACATACATAAAACTAAACGGTGATACTGAACTCGGGAAATATGCTAACAAATTCCTTTTCACGGAGATTATTCTACCGAATAAAAAAGAACATCCAATAACTTTGCTAAGAAATCAAGTTTCTCAAAAATATTTACCTAAGCAGTATTTCTCTTACGATGGACAGTATTACAGAATACATACTGTAACAGAGAAAAATATAATTACAGATGCTACAAGTAGCTTTAGTAATGATATTTATTATTATCGACAAATACGAGAATATTGTCTCTCAAATTTTGAAATAGATCAATCTTATATGGCAAGATCCAAAGGTATAGATATTACCAGAGGAGTCTGTGATGAAGTGAAAGTAGAAACAAAAGGATTTTTTGAACAAAAATCGAGGAATAACTTAGATATTTTTCCTAATATGCCAGTATTACCAGATAATGTTAGATATCGAACCTATTTGAAAAAGAATGTAATGTGTCTAAAACTAAAAGAAAACAAAGACTCGAGGTCATTGTTTACCTTAGCTGTATTACTCAATGAATTGATTGTTTCTGTATTCCCAGAAAATTACCACTATATATCAATTATGATTGGTAGTAATAAACATGAAACTAATATTTCTATGCTTTTACATTCCATGAATCTAGATGGTTTCGATGAGAATGCTATATATATTATAGAGGACTCAGAAATTGATTTAGGTTTGCTTGATGCTATTTCAAATAATCTAAAAGGACTCCTTGAAATAATTGCTGACTACCTATCCTGGAATATAGAAATGTCTGTCGATAAAGACAAAGTAAAACCTGCTGAACAGACCGGCAATATTACTATAGGAAACATGATGAATAATTCAGAAAATAAAGATACGATAGATTTTGAATCTGAAGAATCTGATGATGAAGTAGATATTGAAGAAGAAATGCTAAGCAAAGAGAATGAAGAAGACGAATTTACAAAGACTAGTCGCATAAGAGAATCTGATGAAGAAGATCATGCAACCAAAGAATCTATTTCTGAAAAAGAGATAAATTCTAAAAGAGAATATGTAAATTATTTAAATTTTGGATTAGCTTCTGATGATGAAACATTGAAAGTTTTTGATGCAGAATCGACTCTTGGCTTTTTGAAAAAAAATGATTACCTGAAAACAGCATTACATAATGCTAGAAAATCGAAAAAAGACTCTTCTTTAGATATAAACATTAATTATTTTGACGATATAGATTCAGTGTATTGTGATTTCTGTGCGATAAAATTATCTGAAGTTGCCAAAAGGGTTTTAGATGATGGAAGAATCAGTTGTACTATATGCCACAATTCAGCTGTTACCAATTCTGAGCAACTAAAGAGAATATATCTCAAAGCTTTTCGGGATATGATTTTCTTTTTTAATGTAAATCTTGATAAATTGAGTGAAAACTCAGAGAGAATAAAAATCGATGTCTTTATGACTAATGCAAAGAAAATCGCTAAAATGCACAATCTGATATTCAAACCTACAAAAAAATATGACGAAAGACCAACTACATATCTTGAAGAAATCAAAGAAGGGGAATATCGTATCTGGGTAGAAAATGGTGCACCCAAATTAACTACTTTGATAAATATTGTTTATGAGTTGACGAATATCTGGCAAAAAGAAAAAAGAAAGATGAATTCTAACTCTGAAGAAAAAAACGATGATGAAATAAACATGGGTGAGTGGACAAAGATCCAGTATCTTTTACACTTAAATGAAGTAGCTTATGCAAAGAGAATGATTTTAGTCCTACTAAACAACACCCAAGAAGCAGGAATGTCTTTTGCTGAATGTTACAAGCAATATGGACTTGAAGATGTCCACAATGTAGGGATAAGTGATTTTTTCAATCAGTTTGATGATGACGAATTAACTGAAGTAATAGGAGGCGGTGGAACACCCTTTGACGACCAATATGATGATCGTAAGAAAAAACGCTTTTGGACAAGAGATAAGTGGCGAAAACGAACCAAGAAAAAAACCGATAAAACAGGCACTAGAATATGTGATTTTGACGGCTGTATAATAAACCCTGAGGAAGAATATGAAGAGTTACCAGATGGTCGCGATAGATGTTCTGAATGCTCTAAATCAGTTATAAAAGAAAAAAATGATTTTGTTACTTTATACCAAGAAATAAGAGATAGACTTAAAAAACATCTCGGTGTAAACTTTGATGTTAAGATTGAGCTTTTTGTGAAAAATGCAAATGAAATAGCAAAAGCATGGGGAACTGAATTTAGACCAACACCAGGTTTTGATGCTCGTTTTCTGGGTTTTGCAAGGCAATATGGGGATATACGCGAAATATGGATAGAAAATGGTTCTCCATTGATCAGTATGCTAAAAACAACCGCTCATGAATTAGTTCATATATGGCAGTATACAAATCCAAACAAAAATTGGAACTATGAAACTCTTATTGTTATGTATGGAAATGAGAGTGAAAGAAGTATGGTTCTTGAAGGCCTTGCTCGCTGGTCTGAAATACAATACTTATTATACTATGTTGGAGATACAGATAGTAAGATTAAAGGGTTATTAAAGAAATTTAATAAAACTAAAAAGCATTCGATTACGGCGGATAAAGAGATGATTAAATCAAGGATAGAGAGAGCGTTAACATCATGGATATGTTTTGATAGATCAGAGTATGGAAGAGGTTTTGCAAATTACTACTATCAATATGGTCTTGATGATAAATATAATCTTGGTATCAATGGTTTTATCAAAAATTTAGGTCTTACCACACTCAATAAAAATAAAAACCCTTTTAAAAATAATATCCCTCTTGATATTCCAATATTTTGGACAGAAGAAAAATGGAATGAAAGAATAAATAAGTATGATAAATAAAAATTTAAAAGGATGTAAAAAATGACAAGTAAATATGGTGCATCCAAGGGAACCACTGGTTATAAGGCATCAACTGTGTCTGGTGGGACAAAGCCAAAAAGTTACACAGGATATAAAAATAATGAAGATTCAAGAAAGGGAACCTCAAGAAAATTGACTCCCTCTAAATCTGGTAACAAAAATTTTAATCCAATAATTATTATCTGTGTAATTGTAGTTATTCTTATTGGTTTTCTAATCTTATATTTTACAAAAGATTCAAAACCATATATTTACATAGCTCTTGGAGATTCTGTTTCTTCAGGTTTTGGAATAGATGAAGAATCCCAATACTATACATTTCAACTATTTCATAAGTTACAAACCGATGGTTATGTAAAAGAACACTACAACTTGGCACAGAATGGTTTTACAACTTCTGATTTATTAGAAATGTTGAACAATCAAACTAAAAAAGAGTTAAAAAAGTTTAAAAAAGCACGAGTTGTTTCGGTGAATATAGGTGGTAATAATGTATTATTACCCTTTATTGATTATGTGTCAAATACTCAATTAGCTGCTGGATTATCTAGTATAAAAGTGGGTGGGGAGGAAGTAGTTGCAGGGTCTCTCGACTTATTCAACGAAATATCTTCTGGTGTCCGAAGTGTTGTTTCTGAAAACGATCAATCAAGTTTTGATGCAAAAGGAGCATGGGAAGGAATAAAACGCATCGGTTCTGGTTTTGGTAGCTTATTTACTGGTGCCAAAGATGTTATCGTGGGTGCTCCAACAGTGTATTCTGTCCTTGATGGTAATATTTCTGATGAATTGATGGTAGCTTTTGATTCAGGTCTACAAACATTCACATCAGAATTTCAAGAAATCATCATTTGGATTGAAAATAATGCACCTAATGCGACTATCATAGTTAACACAATCTTTAATCCTATTCCTGAGGAAATATTGTTGCTTTCTATACCATTGTCAGAATGGGCAAGTATATATCTCGAAGCTATGAACTCTATGATTATAGAAGCAAGTGAACAAAAAGGTTTTTTAGTAACTGATGTTCATGCACACATGTCAAATCGATTAAATCTGATGAGTTTCAACCTTAATCCTCTCAGAGATTCAATTTCTTTGGATATGGTTCATCCAAATGTTGAGGGGCATAGACTAATTGCTGAATTGAATTACTTAGAATTTATTAAAGGAAAATAAGTTTATGAGAAAAAAAAAATTAAGATTTACATCAGGAATATTTTTAACTTTAGTGGGAAATAATACTATTATTAAAATAACAGTTGATATCTGTAAAGATGTGAAAACTATAAACAAAGAAAACGCATTGCCATGGAGACACAAGAAACAGTCCATAAATTAATAAATTAGGAGGAAAATTATGCATGATGTGTTCATATCATATGCGAGTGATGAAAAAGAAACAGCTGAAAAAACCATGAAAGAATTAGAGTTAAATGACATCAAATGTTGGATAAGTTATCGTGATGTTGAAGGTGGAAAATCATACGCTGAAGAAATACCTAAAGCAATTAGAAACTGTAAGGTTTTCATTTTGTTACTGACAAAAAACTCTCTAAAATCAGATCATATTAGAACTGAGGTCGACGAGGCTTATACAAACAAGAAAATCATCATACCATATAAGCTTGAAGAAATTGCTTTAGATGATGAGATGCGTTATTGGTTAGCTCGAAAGCAGTTTATAGATGCCACTACAATATGTAAACTAAGTGAGTTAGTGTCATTAGTAAATAAAAAAGTTGCTAGTCAGGAGATACCTATATCTACTGAATCTAATGAATCAAAAGAAAAAAAAATAGTGCACAAAAAAAGAGAAGAACCAGAAGACTATGATTCAAACATATCTATCACACGTATGGCGAAGTACAATGAATTACTTAAATTAGGATATACTGCTGAGAAAATAGCCTCGCAACTTGTTAAAAATGATTATATAAACTTTAATGAAATACCAGATGAAGTTGAAGGAACAGCTAGTCAGTGGCAACAATTTATTCAAGATTCTAGTGAAACATCTCGTTTTATGTTAAATTTTGAAAATGAGATAGTTGGTGACTGGCAGATCGTTGCTCTGAAAAAAGATGTTTTTGAAAAAGCAAAAGAAGGATTATTGATGGAAAAAGATATTGATTATGAAAAAATAGAACTAATTGCTTTTCCAGATTTTTATTATGGATATATACTCGCTATCTCTATTTTACCCGATTATCGTAATTTGGATAATTACATGAAACTGACGGAGTCTTTTTATGGGCAAATTGAAGAATACGCAGAAAAAGGAGTTTTTTTTAAAGAATGGTGTATAAATGTTTTTTCACCTGAAGTTGAAAATCAAATGAAAAGATTGGGATTTAGTTTTTTAATAAATCATAAGTCTTTCGGGAAAATTTATCATAAAGCATTCATTCCCATACCCCAAAATCAGATTATTAAAAAGTTTCCCAAATTAATAAATTTGTATAAAGAGGCAGAAAATGAAGTCTGAATTTGAAAAACACCAATATACTATTTTGCTATATCCTGAAAGAAGTGATGTTTGGCGGATGAATGCTGACCCAATTAAAAGAATAGTCGAAAACTTGGCCGAGTTTGTATCAGAGTTTGAACCTGTAATATTGGGATATAATGAAAACAATGTTCCAAGTAAAATGAATAAACTCAATTATGAGATACATTTTAAAAAAATTGATTATGACGATATTTGGGTTAGAGATACAGGAGCTATACCAATTTTCGATGACATATTTACTGCTTTCCAATATGATGCTTATGGAGGGTTAATAGGTGATGTAACTAAAGACAGCACGGTTGCTCAGCAAATAACTCAAATCCTTAAGGTAAAAATTGAAGAAAGCAGTTTAGTGTTAGAGGGTGGAAATATTGTTTCTGATGGAAATGGAACATTATTACTTGTAAAAGAAAGTGTAATTAAACGAAATTCTATTTCTATAGAAGATATTGAGAAAGAACTAAAACAAGTCTTAAAAATAAAACAGATAATCTGGATAAATAGGGGTCTTGTTTTTGATGAAACAGGCGGACATATAGACAATATATGTACTTTTGCTGATTCAAACACAGTAATTCTTTCTTGGACAGATGACAAAAACAATCCACAATATCATGTAGTACGAGAAGCTTTCAAAACATTAGAAAAATCTGAAAATATAAATGGCATTCCATATAAAATAGTGAAAATCCCGACTCCAGACATTTTTTTTGCATCACAAGATGATAGAGAAGGAATTGAGATTAGAGAAGATAGCAAAAAAAGGTTGGTTGGTGATTCTATTCAGGCAAGCTATATCAATTTTATGTTCGTGAACGGCGGCATAATAGCTCCACAATTTGGAGTTGAGCAAGATAAAAAAGCATTGGAAGTTTTCCAGCAAACATTTCCTAATAGAAAAATAGTCCCATTCAATGCAAGAGAAGTTGTTCTTGGTGGCGGGGGAATTCATTGTATCAGTCGAAATATTTAAATCCTAATAAGGAGGAGTAAAATGATTGAAAACAAAACAAAAAATGAAAATATTGTGAGTGAAAACACAATTAAGCGTGAAAACGCGTTAAAAGAATTATTAGACACTACAGCAGACAGTGGACAAATAGGAACTCTGCGACTATTTAAGAAAAAACAATCAGCAGGGAAATTGATTTATGATGCTCTAATGAAAAGATTGAAAGAATCTTCAAATGAAACATTAAATAATGGTAGTCGATTTTATCTCAATGAGCGTGATAGGACACCTGGTCTGATGACCGATTTATATGGAATAGTTGGTTTGTTGAGTTTGATAAATAGTTTTGAAATTGCTGTTGATTCAAAAGAAGACAAAGAAATAATTCAAAATTATCTTACTAAAACCATTAGTTATATAGAGGAATATGGTTATGATTTATCTCCATATTTAGATGAAGAAATAAATGAAAAGTTTTTTCATAAAGGAAGAACTGCAAATAACACAAAAGTTGATTATATTGGAGCACGGACATGGGCATTCTCCATGTTTCTTGCTGCAAGAAAGGCTCAATTGGATAAAAAAATTGATATTTCACATGAACAAGAACAAAAGATATTTCAAAATATCAGAGAGAATATTAGATTTTTTATCAATAATTTCATTGATTGTAACGAGATAATCGATGAAAAAGATAAAATATCCAGAGAGTATATTGGTTATGGATATGCAAATGGTTGTGAAGAGCCTTCTCTATTTTTCACCTATTCTGTTGTAGAAGCTTTTGCAGATTTTGATGACAATTGTTTAAACCTAAGCAAATCTGAAGGAAGTACAGAAGATGTCGAATTGTTAAAATTCATTAATGAGGGTAACTACGATGAACCATTGCAAAATCAATTTATGAAAATCTGTTTTAAAATAGGTGATAAAGCTTGGGATTATTTTGAACATAAACTCAAAAAAAACTTTTTTGAAGATAAAATAAACAATGATGTTAATAATATTGAAGAAGCAGAAATTGAAAAATCATCCAGATCTTCGGTATTGTTTAACAGTTTGTATGTCATTTTCATTCTTTTTTATACCTATAAGAATAATTACACTGTTCGTGAGAACATAATTGATGAAGATAAAAAAGAAAAATGGATGATTGATCTTGAAAACGATGTTAAAAAAACAATCGTTGATGGTTTATTGAAAATACAACAATACTATAATAAACTAAAGGAACTTGATTTAGATAGTATTGTAGAAAAACATATTATCAATTTTGACCAGCCACACGATTCAATAAAAAGATTTGGAAAGGAATTGAATGCAGCGTCAATTCAAGCATCTAGTTTATTGCCTTTGTTGGCACGAGTAAACAACTTAGTAGCATCACATATACACCGATTTCCTCAAAAGGATTTAGGTTCGCTTTTTGATCTGATATTGGAATCAAAGCTTTCTAAAGAATGGTTATGGGAAAATCGTCAATATGATCTTCTAACTACAGCGAGATATATTGAAGCCATTGCAGATTTTTATAACTACTACGATGATTTTGAAAGAGACTATACCACCACTTTCAAAGACAAAAAGGAAGCTGAAGAGAGTGTAACTCCAACCCTAGAAAAAAAATTAACAAAAAGCATTACTGAGCAAGTGAAAAAATCACAACAACCAGTTCTAAAACGATTGGAAGAGGAGAAAAAAAATGAAATTGCTCAAGTAAGAGAAGAATATATAATAGAAAATTCTATTATTCGAAAAATCCATAACGAAGCAATAAAATCAATATGCGACACTTTAGATGAAGTAAGCAGATTCTATGTAAAAAATACACCTATTGACAGAAATATTGACAATCTAAATAAAAATTCAAAATTATTGTGTAATTCATTAAATAATTATTTTGAAAGTCGATACCATTATCCTTTACAGCTTGTAAAACACTTATCAGAAAAACTCGATGATGATGATGCTATTAAGGAATTGTCCAAAAAAGAAATAGATGGAGCGGTACTAAAGTTCTTTGAGTTTATAGTGGCTAACATAGATAAACCAGAAGAAAAAAGAACATCTCTAAAAGACATTTTTATTTTGATTGAGAAGAAGAATAAGGAGATAAAAGAATGAAAATAATCACTTTTTACTCATTTAAGGGGGGATCAGGAAGAAGTTCTACCACCCAGAATACTTTACCATATTTGGTTTCGTCACTTGGAGCAACGAAAGAAACTCCTATTTTGTTACTCGATATGGATCTTGATAGTGCTGGTATGACATACTTGATGAAGCAAGAATGGAGTTTTAAAGATAAATTTGACATAAAAGATTTTCTAAAAGGATCAATCCAGTGGTCAACAACAGAACAGAGTTTGCATGATCATAGATTATTTAAACAATTTGTACCCGTCGGGAATTGTTTGGGTGTTGAGCATGAGTCAGTTGTATTTCTAGGTGTTGATGATAATCCCAAAAAAATCGGATTTGACGACAAAGACGGAATGCAGGAACAACATTTTAAAAATTTGGAACGCTTTTGCACAAACAATCATTTTGCCGGCATAGTAATTGATAGTTCGGCTGGTGATCAATTTTCCGCTAAGCTCTCCGTTAATGCAGCTTCTATAGTTGTGTGTTGCCTACGGGCTACAACTCAATTTAGAACTGGCACATTTCGATACCTCGACAGATACAAAAGAATAAACAAAGATAAAGACATAATCCTTTTACCAACTGTTGTACCTCGGCTTGACAGAGAAATAGATGGAAAAAAACAACTCAATGCAGCGTTAGAAGATATCATGGAAAAAATAAAAATATTCGAGTTAAAGAATATAAATTCAAGTTTTATTGATTACGATAAACTTGGTATAAATGAAGTAGAACGTTTTAAATGGCGTGAAGATGTTCTATATAAATTAGAACATATAGACAAAATAACTCTTTTAGAGGATGAAAAAGAAGCAGCAAATCGATACCAGAAATTGTCTGAAGTAATTGCTGAGATGGGAGATGAATAGTGGAAATAAGCTATAAATCGTTTGCTCAAAAACTTAATAATGAAATAACATGTCCAACCTTAAAAGAGATGATTTTTGGCATGCCAAACCTAAGAGGTAGAGATTTAAAGGGTATTGATGTTTTAAATCGATTATTAAATACAGCATTTATCTTAACTTTCATTAAGTATTATCACAATAAAAAAGAGAAAAGCGAAGAGGAAAGGTTATTTAATTCAACAAAAGCTAGTAATGTTTTTGATTTGCTGAAATCAATCTTCAAGGGAAACAACTTTGGATTACCTTTAATTAATCATGTACTTACAGAAATGCAGGAAGATGTGTCAATCCAAGGGAATGAATCTTATTTTAGTAATATTATTTCAAGTAGTGAAAATACAATGAAAATACCTATATTTAAAGATTTAATAAAGACTTGGCTTACTAGTGCAAGGTGTGCAGAGGATAACGAGGAGTTTTTACTTCAAAGATTATTGGGGTTATGTAACACCTTAATATTTCTCTATGATCTTGAAATTTTGGAAAAAAAAGAGGATAACTCGGATTTTAATTCAGTTAATTTACGGTTAAAATCTACAAACGAATTATTCGACACATCATATTTTTTGATTAGGAGTAAAGTAGATGGTCGTTATTGGTTCTTATATTCCATTGAAAATGAAAGTAATAAGTATAAAGTAGTATATTGTTCTTTGGATGGTTTGAATTATCACAACGAAATCTTTGAACTTAATGTCTACCAAAAATTGAAATTAGATATATTTGAATAAATAAAATAGGAGAAATAGATGGAACATATAATGCTGGACGCGTATAAATGCTCAGACTCAAAACTAAATGATATGCGAGCACTATACAACACAATATCAAAGATAACTGATTATTTATCTTTAAAAACTATAATGCCACCGATTATCATACCATATTTTTATGGTAAGGAGCAATCTGATGACGGAATCAGTGCTTTCGTACTACTTAAAGGCGGTCATTTTACAATTCATACCTTTCCTGAAAGAGAGTGTTATTTCGTAGATTTACTTTACAGTAGCTTTTTTGATTCAGATAAATTTGTTCTGGTTTTAAAAAAAGAACTACCTTATGGAACAGAAAAAATTTACAACATCAATAGAAATGTCAATATCAATGAACAAAAAGCAAAAACAATAATTGATGAAAATAAGGATTTTGGTCCACATTATTTAATAAAAAATCTTGAGACAATCTCTTTAGATTTTTCTAGAATCTATGCTATATTAGATAAATTGCCTCCAAAACTAAGTATGACACCAATAATGCGTCCAATGGTTATAACAGACAATGTAAAGAAACCTATTTTTATATCAGGAATGACCATGATAGCAGAAAGTCATATTGCTCTACACTATAACATTGAAGAGAAAACTTGTTTTGCAGATATTTTTTCATGTCAGTTTATCAATTGTAGTGATTTTAAACTATATATTGAAAATGAATTAGGAGTTGCCTGCGAAAATGAATTAATAACTCGTGGAAGCAAACATGCCCATTTATTACCTACTCGTGATGACATAGTGGAAAGATTCTCTAACTGGCGGAATAATATTTAATAAAGAAGAATATTAATTTATGAACTATCTACACGAAGGTTTCATAATATTTTTTCTTTTAATGCCAATTATTTCCTTTACATATGACATTTATCATTTTACAAACAACATAAAAAGCATAAAGGGAAAAATATAAACGAAAAGTTGTTTATTCTCCTAAAGGATTAATAAATATGTCAGCAAACATTTTCACGAAACCGAAGATAAACATAAAAATCTTCCTCGCTTCCTCAATAGAGGAGTTTGCAGATGAGCGTCAATCACTAAAAAATTTTATCCGACAAATAAAAAATGTTGTTATAGACCATAACATCATGATCAATATGTTTATCTGTGAATTTTCTGATAAAGCTATTACAAATGGAAGAAAACAAGAACAATTTTTAACAGAAATAGATGATTGTAATATTTTTTTACTCTTAATAGGTAAAAAAATGGGAAAATATACCTTTGAAGAATATGAATATGCTAAAAATCTAAAAAAACAGCAAGTTGAAGGTTTCCCTATAATTATAGCTGGTTTCAAGATTTGTGATGATAGCGAGAGTACTATCAATGTTTTTTTTGAAAACATCCCCTCAGATACCCTAAAGTTAAAGTTCACAGAAATAACTGATTTCAAAGAAATATTACTAAGCGTGATACTCGAAATCTTGAAAAATGAACTTACAAATGAAATACAACAAAGGCTTAATAAAATTATAACATTAGGAAATGAAAGAACAAATGAAAAAAATTAAACTTTTTCTCACTTCATCTTTAGACAAATTAGAAAAAGACATTCAGGAATTCGGTGCCTTTATTGACAGCCTAAACGATAATTATCAAAGGCTCGGAATATACTTTTATCTGAATATAAGCGGTGAAAATGACCCCGCCGAAGACCTCAAAGCAGCTGCAAATAGCGAACTATTTTATATCATCTTCCATGACGAACCTCAAGAAAAAGCAAAAGCTGAATTTGAAGCAGCTTATAATGCTTTCATCAATAAAAAAACACCTAAAATCTGCACTTATTATAAAAAACTTGATAACAAAAAACAAAATAAAACAGTTATCAACTTCATGGAAAAACTAAGAAATGAACTCGGTCACTACGACAGCAGTTACACCCATCTCGACACGCTGAAACTTAATTTAATTTTGCAATTAAAAACACTCGGTTTAGAACATATAAAAGTCGATGTAAACGAAACATCACTACTACTAGATGGACAAGAACTAATGACCCTCGAGAACATACCTATCATCTTTAATAATAAAAATTTAAGCTTATTAAAAAACGAATTTTTAGAAATCGAAAAAGAATTCATGGCACATAGAGCACTCATCAAGAAAAACCCTGACGATGATGACCTCCTAGCAGAATATTTAGGAATCAGCGGGAGAAAAAATAAAGCTAGCGAAGCCATTCACAACCTCCAACTCGACATCATCAAAATGGAAACCTCTTTTTTGGAAAAATCCGGCACAGGATATATCTCACCAAGACAAATATCCGCCAGACAATGCCTCGAAGAAGGTGATATAGAGGGAGCAAAACAAATACTCTCAGTTGACGAACTCGAACTTGAAGAGAAAAGAGAACTCGAAATCCTCGAAGAACATAAAAAGAAAATCCAAGCCCTCGTTGGTGACTGGATGCAAAGGGTAGATGTCCTTATAATTGATACACAAAACGAGAATCGGTTTACAGAGATAGAACACTCCTTTGAAAAAGCTATTAAGCTCGAAAAAGAAGCTGGACTGGAGAGAGAGTCACAGACGAAGTTTGTGGAGTATTTAATAGAGCAAAGATATTTTGATATAGCCTTAAAACATGCACAAGATTACCTAAAATGGGCAGAGATTTACTATGACAAAACAGAAGAATGTCTATATAGAATTGCAGAAATCCTTCAAAATATAGGTCTAATTTCAGGGTATAAATTTAAATTTGATGATGCAGAATATTTTTTTAAAAAGAGTATTGATATTAGCGATAAAATAAATCAAAGTAATCAAAAAATATATAACTATAAACAATGTAAGATGCTTAACAATTATGGTGAGATTAATTTCTTTCAAGGAAAGATGGATGCCGCAAAGGATATATTTTTAAAAAATGTTTCCTTAATGCAAGATGAAATAGTCGAAAAATCATTTAATCGATTAAGATTGTTAGCAGACACATATTGTAATATTGGCATGATATACAGTCACCCTACTAATTACAAGACTGCTCAATATAGTGATGCAGAACACTTCATGATGTTGGCAAAAAATATTTATTCAACATTAGATTATGAAGATACATACCTCTACCAGATTGACTTAGGACAATGTTATAGCTTACTTGGAAGTTTATATCTAAATAAATATCAACTCGTAGAATCTGAAGAATATTTCAAACTAGCTTTAATACTTCTAAAAAAAGGCGCAAATATTAATCCAAATTTTGTTGAACCTTATTTGATGGATCTTCATAGAGAATCAAGTCATCTATATTATCTTTTAAAACAATATACAGAAGGTATAGAACAGGTTAGATGTGCAATCAAAATAGGTAAGCGATTAATCAATCTTAGCTTTGATACATATATAGTAGGATTAGCAACTGCATACGGTGATTTAGGAAAGATGCTGTCAAAAACACATCAATATACAGAATCTATTGATAATCTTATAATGGCAATTGAGATTCTTGAGAGCTTGGATAAAGAGGTATATTTTACTATTGAGCATAATCTGGGGTTTCAATATTATTATATAAGTTTATCTCTTTATGCTCTAAAAAACTATCCAGAAACAGAAAAATATTACCACAAAGCTATAAATATCACTGAGCGATTGTTTTCAACAAATCCTGATGCATATCGGGAATTTTTATCCAACATCTATGCAAATTACGCAATATTGTTAAAAGAGACCAGCCTCTTCCCTGAAGCCTTAGAATACTGCCATAAAGCCTTATCACTTCGAGAAACATTACTTAACCAAACTCCAGATGTCATTAAATATAAAAACGATCTCGCAAAATTATTCTATGATATGGGGCTTCTATCTAAACTGATGCAAGAGCAAGAACAAGCCATAGAATATTTTAAACAAGCGTTTGATCTTTGGGAAACAATGGATTCAGAATCTATCGGTGAGAATAAGGAATTTTTTACAATCTGCAAAGAAAAAAAAGTGTAAGGAGTTAGAAATATGTCGGAAAACAATTTTACAAAACCGAATATAAACTTTGAAGTTTACAACGGCTCAAATCCGTTTCTATTTGTTAGTTATTCTCATACGAATACAGATATTGTGTATAAGATTTTGAATAAACTCGATAGTGAAAGATTCAGAATATGGTATGATGATACGATGGAGATAGGCTCTGACTTTAGAGAAGAACTCAGAACAAGAATAGAAAAATGCGGAGCATTCATCCTATTTATCTCAACTGCATCTATGCAGTCAAAGTATGTGGGAATGGAGATTATCACAGCATTTAAATACGACAAAAGAATTTATCCAATATATCTTGAAAGTGATGCAGAAATACCCAATAGTTTCAAATTGTTACTCGAAAACTTGCAACATTTAAAGGGTTATTCAACCGATGGAAACGATAAATATATTGATAATCTTGTAGCCAGTCTGCCTATTGAAACAATGAGACAATTAATTGTTAAAGATGGTGTTTTGACAAAATGCAAAGACGGAAGTAAGGAAATCATATTAGATGAAAGTATCAAAACTATTGCTGATTCAGCATTTAAACATTGTCGTAAGCTCGAATCTATCGTATTTTCTAAAACAGTTACATATATAGGAAACGAAGCTTTTCGAGGTTGCAGTAGGTTAAAAAAACTTTTTATCCCTCAGACCGTCCTTTATATCGGAGATAGCGCATTTAGAGATTGTATCGATTTGACTGATTTGGTTATTGAAAAAGAAATTGATATAGCTGAAAGAGCTTTTGAAAACTGCCCTCAATTAAAAAACATATCACTGCCTGACGACTTAATCGAAATAAATAACGGAGTCTTTAACAGTTGCTGTAGTTTGGACAATATAAAACTTCCAGAAGATTTAGCTGTATTGGGTGAAAACGCATTATCAGACTGTATTAGCCTAAAAAGAATCACCTTGTCACCGAATGTAATAATGCTCAATAATAGAGCTTTTGCAGGATGTATAAATCTTGAAGACATTGTTTTATCAGAGGAGTTGACAAAAATTACTCATTATGTTTTCTTAAATTGTTCTTCATTAGAAACAATTTATATTCCTTCAAAAGTTAATGAAATTGGGATAGGTCCTTTTAAAGGATGTAGTAAACTACATAATATCATCGTTGACCCTAAAAATAGGTACTTTAGGTCAACTGACGGGATTCTTTTTAATAAAAATAAATCAACATTATTGATCTATCCATCAAATAAAGACTTCGTTGAATATGAAGTTCCAGACAGCGTAACAAATATCAATGGATATGCTTTTTATGGTGCTATACGCCTCAAAAAAATCATACTGCATGATAGTTTAAACACAATTAATATAGGTGCTTTTTCAAATTGTACATCAATCGAAAAAATTGAAATACCCGATGGAGTTACCAAAATTGATGATAGTGTGTTTAGAGGCTGTATAAACTTAAAGGAAATTTCAATCCCTCCAAGTGTTGTTGACTTTGGATGGGAAATTTTCAGAGGTTGTAAAAAGATTACTGTTATTTGTAATGACAATGAGATAGCTGCATCATATTGTGAAAAGAATCAAATAAAATATGTGAGGAATAAAAAATCTTAAGTATGAGTGAAAAGATAGAAAATAGCTTTTGGATATGGATAAAAAAAAACATGGTGTTTGTTATAGCATTTATTGCAGCACTTATAACAAGTTTTATCGTTCCTCTTGATAAGAAGTATTTCGATTACTTTGATTTTAAGACCCTCACTTGTTTGTTTTGTGTTTTATCAGTTGTGAATGCTTTTAGAAATATACATTTTTTTGACATTATAGCCAAAAAAATTGTCTGTAAATTCATAAATTTGCGTTCCACTATCCTTGCCCTAGTGTTTATAACTCTAATTGCCTCCATGTTTATCGCCAATGACATGGCATTATTAACTTTTTTACCTCTTGGATATTTTGTGCTGACATTTACAAATAAACAGCATTATATGGCTTTTACTTTTATTATGCAATGTATAGCAGCTGATTTAGGTGGGATGCTAACTCCTTTTGGTAATCCGCAGAATTTGTATCTTTATACATATTTTCACATAGGGAATATTGAGTTTATGAAGATAATGTTTTTACCATTTATCATATCCATTGTTCTAATTGCTGTTTGTTGTTTATTTATCAAACCTGAACCGCTAACACTAAATAACAATGAAAATAAAACATTGCCTATAAAGAAATCCATTATTTATACATTGTTGTTCATCTTCTCAATCCTTATAGTTTTTCGATTTATCCCTTATATTTGGGGGTTGTTCATAGTTCCTATATCATTGCTCTTTCTCGACAAAAAAGCATTGAAACAAGTAGACTACCCCTTGTTATTTACATTTGCTGCTTTCTTTGTTTTTTCTGGAAATATGTCGAGAATTGATGCTGTCAGTAATTTTTTAGGCTCTCTTGTCAATAGCCACACTCTTTTAGTGGGAACACTCTCAAGCCAGCTGATTAGCAATGTTCCCAGTGCTATTTTGTTATCAAGATTTACCGAGAATTATCCGCAATTATTAGTTGCTGTAAATATTGGAGGTGTAGGAACCTTGATAGCTTCATTAGCAAGCCTGATTACCTTTAGAGAATATACAAAAAATAACCCTGGCAAAACATGGTATTATCTAAAGATGTTCTCTTTTTATAATTTTGGATTTCTAATAATTTTATTTATTATCTGCGCTTTGGTGATGACATAAGAAATATACAGGTTTAATAAAAAAAAATGAAATTATGATATTTTAATATCCTTTAAAATTCTGATGAGAAAGAAATACTTCAGATACAGTAAAAAGTGTAGAATTTGTCTACAAAATAAGTAAAATGATTAATGAAAAAGAGGAGGGTTAATAAATGACCTATTTCCAAAAAATATTTATCCTATTATTATTAGTAGGGTCTGTATGTGGTTTTATTTTTGCTATTGTTTCTTTTTTTAAACAAAATAGAAAACATAAGGGTAAAAATATAAACGAAAAACTATTTATTCCCATATTGTGTTTATTAGCTAGTATCTTCTGCCTTCGTTACATAATCGGTATATACACAATATTTTTAACATCTCTTGATGCTATGACAACAGTTAATTATAGTTGGTTTGAAAAAATGTTCAATAGCCTAGTCAGAACATTGCAAACATTCAGCTTGGATGAAGAATATGCAGAAACGATTCTTTTAGGAAAAGAATTATTTTTAGAAGAATTTAATTCTCGGTTTTTATCAGGATTTTACGGTTTATTCTCTGCAATTTTAAATTTATGTGCTCCTTTTGCAGGTGGTGCTGTTATATTGGGAATACTAACAAGGTTATTTCCAGGTCTTGTCTTGTTTTTCACTCCATATCAGGAAAAATATGTATTTTCAGAGCTGAATGAACGGGCTATTTGGCTCGCTGAAGATATTATTAGAGAAGCAAGAAAAGTAAATACAAGACATTTACCTCTAATTGTATTCACTGATGCATATATTGACAATGAAAGCGAGACTGTGTCAGAATTATTTCAAAGAGCAAAGGAAATAGGTGCTGTTTGTGTGAGAGATGACCTGCTTAAAATCCCTTTTACTAAAACAAAAAAATTGCATTATATTCTCATCGATGAAGAAGATATATGTAACATCAATGCGTTGACTTCGTTTGTAACTATGGACAAAGACAACTGGAAAAAGGGTTGTAATATCTATGTCTTTTCTCAAAATCCAGAGGCAAGTTCTATTGTGAAAAAACTTTATGAAGACGAATGGTTAAATAAATCCAATATCGTAATAAAGATAATTCAAGAATTTACCAGTATAGTTTATAATCTGTTCAATGAGATACCTTTGTTTACGCCATTATTATCAAAATATCCTCCAAATTACATCGAGGAAAAAGAGTTAGAAATAACTATCATCGGAGGTGGGTTAATAGGGCAAGAAGCTTTTTTAAATGCCTATTGGTGTGGACAATTATTAAATTGTAGGCTAAAAATAAATGTGATAACCGAAAATTCAAAAATATTTGAAGCAAAGATAAATCTCACAAATCCCGAAATAATGCAAACCGTAATCGATAATCACGAGCTTTTAAGAATATTTCCCGGACTGGAAAAATATTCACAGCCTTATGCAAAATTCTACTTTGAAGATGTTGATGTAAAAACGGATAAACTTATGAATGTTTTAAATGAAAACTCTTTATTATCATCAGATTATTTTATCGTTGCTTTAGGCACAGACGAACTAAATATAGTAACAGCATCAAATATTGATAGAATGGTGAGAAAAAAATTATTAAATGACATTGGTGTTTACAAACCAATAATAGCTTATTCAGTCTTTGATTCAAAAACCAATGAAGTTTTAAATAATATTGGACTACTAAGTAACAAATCATTTCGTAGAGCTTTTGCCTCATTAAAAAATATCTATAGCTGCAGAAATATATTTATGAATGACATAAATAAATTTGCTTATGATATAAGTAACACTCACAGCGAAAAAGACATGACCAAATTTCTCAAAGATGAATATGGATGGTGGTCTAGCATTGCTCGTGATTTACATTTTAAATATAAGATGTATTCTATCGGGCTGTATAGAGAAGATGATGATTTTAAAATACTATCAGATGAAAAAATAGAGAAATATCTCGAAATAGTAAAAAATAATACTCCTGTATCTAACTCTTTGACATGGTTAGAACATCGTCGCTGGAACGCATTCATGCGATCAAAAGGATTTATAGCACCTACGAAATCTCAATGGAATTACTATGCTTATAATAAAGAAGAACATAGAGATGGGCATAAACATTTGGGTTTAAAATTACATCCTTTTATAGTAGAAAGCTCTGAGGATTTTTTAATTTCTGAAAAGGATTGGGATGACCCAAACTACGCAAACAATTCAAAACTCGATTTTCTAGATATTGCTTCTATTATGAAATATATAACTGAAAAAGAGCGTTCTGAAAATCCAGATAAAGTTGAGAAAGTTGACTATAAAGTTTATGATAAACCTGAATGGGGAATACCTATTTTATAATTATACATTGTCAAAATACCCATAATTTGAAAAAAAATATTTTAAAATCAATCCCTTCCAATAAAACAGGTTGGATGATTTTTGGACTTATTGTTTTTCTTATAGCGACTGCTGTAGCTTATTTCAGTCAAGTTGATATTGGATATGTGATTGCTTTTGCTATAGGTGCAATGTTATTTATTGCGTTTTTGCCTTCTGTAGTAAAAAAAGGAAAACAACATGATTATCAAAGAGCAAATGCAGAAAATGATTTGAGATGTTTTGAAGGTGAATTACCAGCTAAGATACAACAATTTAAAGAACGGAAAATGGCACTCACGGGTATTTATGAAGGAGTGTCTGGTGATACTTCGGCTTTTTAAGGAAAAAATATTAATGTTTTTTAACACAGAGAAAAACAGAGAAGGCACAGAGTTCACAGAGAGAATTGTTGAGGCTATTTCATATCTCATTTATGAATAGGAAGTTAATGAAATGTGAGTTGTAAAAGATATAGAAAAAATAATAATCAAAAGGATTTATAAATATGGCACTTCAACCAGCAATATGTAGTAGCTGTGGTGGTAATATCAAAGTCGATGATATCGATTTGAATGGTATTAGTAAATGTGAATTTTGTAAGACACCACATAAAGTGATAGATGTAATCACTATCGATGGTTTACCAACTGCGAGGAGTCTTTTGGAGACAGCAGAACATAGTATACAAGATGGAAATTATGAAAAAGCAGTTGGGCTTTTTAATGAAATTTTGAAAATCAAACCAAATTGCCATGAGGCTTGGTGGGGACTTTATCGGTGCAATTCGTATTTCGATGATTATTATGGATATAGAGATAAATATGGGAATAAAGGTCCATTAACGAAAGCAAGAATAATTGATGAGACTCTACAAAAATATGCTATGAGAGCAATTGACTACGCTCCCCAAGATATTGCTGATGCTTATAAAAACAAGATTAAGGAAAATATGAATTTTGTAGAATCTGTCAAACAAGGCAAATTTGATAAAGAAATAGCTAAGAAAAGCGGTTGTTTGCTTTTTATGATACCGAAAAATTGGTTTATATTATAAAAGGGAAAGGATATATTAATGCAGTCCGAAAAGTCATATTTGCGTATTTTCGGTGTTTTTTTGGAGGTATTCTATGTAGGGGCGTATTGCATACGCCTTTTAAATCGTTTATATTCGTTTCGAAAATCGGGCGTATACAATACGCCCCTACGAATTCGACTTTTAGGACTGCCGTCATAAATAAATTTTGATAAAAAAAAACGCAGGTATAAAAATATCTGTGGAAAAATAAACGGAGGTAATGTGTTATGACACAATACAAAACGATTGCGGGACCAGTTGGACTGGTCGTAGAAGGAAATGAAGGATATGAAGGAGCTGTCAGGAAATATGCAGCTCTAATCGATCAGGAAGCTGTTGGGGGCTGGGAATTGTTATTGATTCAGCAAGTACCAGTGACGAAAAAGAAGCTTAATGTAGTAGCATTTTTATTTGTAGCTATTTTATTTGCTGCGATAGGATATGCAATTGGTTCAACTCTTGGAGGTAGAGGTGATGATTTTACCATTCTAGGTGGCATTGTAGGTCTAGGTCTTGGAGTTCTGATAGGATTGCAAATTAAAACTGCAACTTATGAAATCTTCAACATGCTCGTTTTTGCTTTAAAGCAGTAGGGATCTACAGAAGAGAAATTGCTACCATAAGTGTCAACTTTCTATTTTTATAATTATACCTTAAATATTCCAGAGGAATTATGGCTTGGTAGAGTGTTCTCAAAACAGAGGATATATCCTGTAGGGATAATGCTATGTCGTAATTTTACGAGCTTCTCGATAAATCTCGAATCTCTTGAACCGCTACGAGAAATAATTCCTTTTTGTCTCCGATTTCTACCAAGCCATTGCCCCTCTGGGGCATTAAAGGTAAAGCACAAACAGAAAAGTTGACACTTATGCTCCGCCACCCAAGAGTCGAAGCATCGTGATGGTATCTTGTAGCATCAATCTCTGATTGACAAAAAAGAGCGAAAAAAATATGTGGAACTATAAACTTTCAGAGGATGAATACTTATGGAAACATTAAAGAAAATGGATGAAAAAGTAATAGAAAATCAAAACATTGAATTTAAAGAATCTTGGCATGATGAATATTTGAAAACCATCTGTGGTTTTGCAAATGCGTCTGGTGGCTGTTTAGAGATAGTCAGAAATGACGAAGGCATGATAATTGGATTGGCTGAATCAAAAAAGCTCATGGAGGATATACCAAATAAGATAAAGAATGCTATGGCAATCATTGCAGAAATATCTCTCCAGAATAAAAATAGCAAAGAATATATTTCAATCAATGTTAATGCTTATCCTTTTCCCATAAGCTATAGAGGCATATATTATATCCGTTCTGGTAGCACAACACAGGAATTGACAGGTAATGCTCTCGATGAGTTTATTTTACGCAAACAAGGTAAAACATGGGATGGTGTTCCTATGCCTTATGTAAAGGTGGATGATTTAGAAAGGGATGCTTTGCGTTATTTCAGAAAGAAAGCATTAGAAAGTCAGCGCCTATCAAAGGAAGATTTAGATATTGATGATGCTACTTTGATACAAAACTTGACTCTAACTGAAAACAATTATTTAAAAAGAGCAGCAATTTTATTATTTCACCAAAATCCAGAATATTGGGTTACAGGAGCCTATATAAAAATAGGTTTTTTTCAAACAGGTGCAGATTTAATCTATCAAGATGAAATAAGAGGTCCACTAATCTCAATGCCCGACAGAGCGTTAGATACAATCTATACAAAATATTTAAAGGGTATTATTCGATATGAGGGGATACAACGAATAGATTCTTATATTGTGGCTCGTTCTGCCCTTCGAGAGGCTTTGTTGAATGCTGTTGTGCATAAAGATTATAATACAGGCGTGCCGATACAGATTAAAGTATTTCCTGATAAAGTGATAGTTTTTAATACTGGTGGGCTTCCCGAAAGCTGGACAGTGGATACTCTTTTATCTCCTCATAGCTCTGTTCAAAGAAATCCATTTATTGCTGAAGTTTTTTTCCGTTCTGGTATGATTGAGGCTTGGGGAAGAGGAATAGAAAAAATCATGATTGCCTGTAAAGAATATGATAACCCTTTACCTGTTTTTTCATCAAACAGATCTGGAACAGATATTACTTTTAATAGTATTCCACTTTCAAACAATGGTGAAATTATCGGTGCAAATATTGGTGAAATTTATAGTGCAAACAATGGTGAAATTATCGGTGCAAATGATTTGAATGAAAAGTATCCTGTAAAGTATCCTATAAAGTATCCTATAAATGAAACTAAAAACGGAATAATAAATGCTATATCAAAAAATCCTGAAATTACAATTGAACAACTTGCAACTGAGATAGGGATATCTATACCTGGTATAAAGAAGAATATTAATCAATTGAAGAAATTAGGCATTATAGAGCGTAAAGGTGGTAATAAAAATGGACAGTGGATATTAAGCAACAATGAGCATTTATTGGATACTCAAAAGTATCCTGTAAAGTATCCTATAAAGTATCCTATAAAGTATCCTGTAAATGACACTCAAAACAAAATTATTAATATCTTGATAAAAAATCCTGAAATTACACTTGAACAACTTGCTTCTGAGGTAGGTATGTCTATACCCGGTGTAAAGAAGAACATTAACCAATTGAAGAAATTAGATATTATAGAGCGTAAAGGCTCTGACAAAACAGGTTATTGGGAAACAAAAGTTTAATGAAAGTATCAGATTTAGAGAATAAGGAATACAGTGCAAATAAACTGATTGAAGAGAATCCCTCTTCAAAATCAAACCATGCTCCATTTGGAGTCCTCTCCGAAAAGTCGATTTTTAGTTATTTATTGATATTCCTTACACATCTTGGAGAGATCGGTTCAAGAGATATGAGGCTATGCCGAATGGCTCGCAGAATTACCTCATTGTTGTACTACATAGAGTTCCACCCCTTAGGGGTGGATGTTGTTGGTTGCCGTTTTTCTATAAAGAGTCACACACCTTCGGCGTGCGTAAGGTATGATTTTATACAAATATACTTTTTAGAGTTCCACCCCTTAGGGGTGGATGTTGTTGGTTGCCGTTTTTCTATAAAGAGTCACACACCTTCGGCGTGCGTAAGGTATGATTTTATACAAATATACTTTTTAGAGTTCCACCCCTTAGGGGTGGATGTTGTTGGTTGCATGATATTCTCATGAGGTAATTCTGCGAGCTATTCGGCATAGCCTCTTATCTCTTGAACCGACACTTCGGTGTGTGTAAGGTATGATTTTATGAAAATATACTTTTCGGAGTGGACTCAAATGAGATACAATAAAAATTGAGGATAATAAAATGACAATAATAACGAATAAAAAATTAATAACACCCGAAAAAATAAGCTCCTTAGCTCCCAATGAAGTTTTTGTTTTTGGGAGTAATCTTGCAGGTCAACACGCTGGTGGAGCGGCTCAAACTGCTCATGAAAAATTCGGAGCGATTTATGGTCAAGGTGTCGGATTACAAGGTCAGAGTTATGCTATTCCCACTATGCAAGGAGGAGTAGATAGTATAATTCCTTATGTAAATGATTTTTTGGATTTTGCTAAAGAACATCAAGAGTTATTTTTTTATGTAACTCGCATAGGTTGCGGCATTGCAGGTTTTAAAGATGAGGAAATTGCTCCTCTTTTTAAAGAGGCAATAAAAATGAATAATGTGAGTTTACCAGAATCATTTGTGGATTTACTTATGAAGGTAGGAAATGAATAATATTTCTATAGTCGAATTATCAAACGGTGAATATGTAGGTCTTTGTGCAATCGAAATAACCAGCATACCGCACTTGTCTATCTTACAAAAGAGATTTACTACAGTTGACAACATTGATACCGAGTACAAGCAGGATATGGCACGCTTGCTGTCGGAGGTATATCAGAATTATAAATTAAGTCCTCCCCACATTTATGTGGGGGGAAGCCAGGATATATCGCTAGAAATCTTATGGTCAACTCAGGAAGTGAAGAACCAACCCTATAAAGCCGCTATCACTTTACATATAATCATCAGAGCAATCGGGAATAATAATGCAGAAATAGAGAATACTATTTCCTCTGTTTTGAGGGTATGCAAATCCACCCTTGATTTTGGTAAATTTGAATATAAAGATGCAGACATCAATAATTTAATAGCGAAAATAAAAAATACAAATAATCAATCTATAAAAGCAGTGGTCAAAAGCGAACATCTTGAGAACTTACAAAATAATATGATTCCATATTGTTTTGCTTTTAGTAAAATTGCTGAGACAGAAAACGACCTCAGTCGTATTGTAAGTTCGCTTATAGATTTTCCAAATTGTGCTGTTTCATTTCAGTTGATGCCTGTCATTTATTCACCACTAGAAGCCTCAGCTATAGACAGAAATGCTCAAATGCTGGGAACTCTATCCAAAGGTGTCATGGAACATGGTGTTGGTAATATCAGCTTTGCTCTCGCAGAAAAACATGCAGAAACTTATAAATATTATTCTCAGAAAAAGAACACAGCTGCTTTTGCCTTTAATATTCTTGTTTATGGTTCTCAAAGCGAAACAAATGCCATCGCCACTAGAATTTTGGCTCAATTAAACAATAGTAATGAACTAAGAATAACATCATTGCAACCAAACGATGTAAGGAAAGACGACAACTTCTACCCACTTCCTTGGGCAGTTCACGAATTATTACTTGCCACCGATAGAAATCCATCTGTTTGGAATGTAGGGCAAAATTTAAATGATTTTTATAAATTGCCTTATATCATCACTGCTGAAGAAGCGTCAGAATTTTTCAGGCTTCCTATTGGCAGTGACACAGTATATGCTGGTCTGGTAGTGAACGAATCAGGAAAAATAAGTCGGACTTATGCTGATAATGTGGTTGGTGGTGGAGACATCATGCTTGGTAGGCTAAAATCATCTTCTCAAGGTGATACTATCGGCATTTCCTTGAAAGACCTTACTAAGCATATGCTTGTGGTGGGAACGCCTGGCTCTGGTAAAACTACATTTTCTGTAAGTTTGCTTGATAGGCTGTGGAAAGACCATAAAATACCATTTCTCGTGATTGAACCAGCAAAAAATGAGTATCGAGCTTTGGTACAGAGTATTCCAGACTTGCAGGTGTTTACACCGGGAAAAAACTTTATATCCCCGTTCGTGTTTAATCCTTTTGTGCCACCCAAGAATGTAAAACTTGAGACCTATAAAAACACATTAAAAACAGCCTTTGCTGCTGGTGTGGCGATGTCATCACCTCTTGATAAGATCTTTGAAGAAACTGTCAATAATTGTTATTCTGATTTTCGTTGGTTGGACACATATACCAGCGATAATAAAGGAAAAGTTTTTAATATCACGGATTTCATTAAATGCTTTGAAGAAACCTTTGAGGCAATAGGATATACAGGAGATGCAAAAAATATTGGAAGAGCAGGGTTAGTAAGGTTGCAAAGCCTTGTAAATTTGTTTGATAATTATCATTCTATTCCGATAGAAGATTTATTAACCAAACCTACTGTTATTGAGCTTGCTGCTATTGAGAATAGCGACCAAAAAGCATTGATAATATCTTTACTTTTATTATCTATTTTGGCTTATGTGAATAGTAATTATCTTGGTGAAGGTAATCTTAAAAATGTGATTTTACTTGAAGAAGCCCATGTTTTGCTTGATGCTGATTCCAATGCTGGTGAAGGTGAAGCAAACCCAGCTGCAATAGCTCAAGGACTAGTAAAACGCATGCTTGCTGAGATTCGCTCTTATGGAGTAGGTATAGTCATTGCTGACCAATCACCGAGAAAAGTCTCGACTGATGTTGTGTCATTGACGGATATAAAAGTCACTTTTAGGCTTGTAGAAGGCACGGATAAAGAGATGATAGCCAATAGTTCAAATATGACGGAAATTCAAGAGAAAAGACTTGCTAAACTAAAACCGGGTGAAGCCTTTTTATTTTTTGGAAAGCTTGATGAACCTGAAGAGATAAAAACAGAAGACTATAGACTCGCTCAAAATATTAGTATCACCCTTTCTGATGAAAGTATAAAGTCACTTTCTACATACTGGAATAACCGTAAAGATAAACTGCGACCTTATCCTGAATGTGGTTATTGTCGCTTTTGTGTAGATGGATGTGAATACGATAAAAGAATTTTAGGTAGAGAAATAGCCAGAAGAATATTTGTAAAGAATTTTAAACCTGATAGTGCAGATTCTTCCATCGTTAAAAATGTATTTAATCAAATAGAAAGGCTTATTAAATACGAGCTGAACGATGAGGTTTATGATCAGAAATTACTTGCTTGTGTTGAATTGCATTTACTTCGCAGAATTAGATATGGAACGAAGATAAATGTGTCTGATGCTACTGTCCAGAAAACTTTGGAGAATATAGTATGAATATATTTAGTTTCCTCGCACACCAGAGGTGTGCATCGTTTAGTAGAAAACGGAATGTCCATGATGTTATTTTTTCCCTACCCCACCAGCTTTGCTGGTGGGGTAGGGAGGGGGATTGTGTTGTTGTTCGTTTTCTACTAAGCGTCACATACCCTTCGGGCATGCGAAAGGAAAAATATATTATTTTAATTTTTATAAAGGAAAAATCTTATGAATGAAAAATATGAACTAAATAGAGATATAATACCAGATAATAAAATATCTCAAGATGATGTCAATAATCTAACAAATGACTTTGGGGGAGATTTGGCAACTGATGCAGGGGTCGATTTAAATAATAAACCTAGTGAAATAGAAAACAAACCTGAAATACATGAAGAAAATAACTTAGGGGTTGATTTAAACAAATTTTCTAAAGACTATACTTATGATGATTATCTAGAAAGTGGAGAAGTTCAAAACCCTTTAGAAGTAGAATCACCACCAGAGACCAAGGAATATACAGGTAGTGAATATACTGACTTTAACAAGACCCAGTATAATGATAAAGCACCAGAAAATCAAGAAATAGGTCGTTGGAGTGATATGACACTTGATGAACAAAAATTGGCAATGAATGAACTTGCAAACGATGTTATCGCTGACACAGGTATGAAGAACCCACCAGAGATAGTTTTTAGCGGCGATATGGGTGAAAATAATTATGGTGGTTATAATCAAGAAACAAATATTATCGAAATAAATGAAAATATGCTTGATGACGGACCAGAAGCTGCTGATACCATAGCCCATGAAATGTGGCATGCTTATCAGTATGAATGTTCACAAGATCCCTCAAATCCGAGAGGTGCTGAATATCAAGAAGGTTTTGAAAACTATATCACACCGGATATGGATTTTGAGGCTTATGAAAACCAGATGGTAGAGGCAGAGGCAAGAGATTTTGCTGCAGGGTATAGGGATAGATTTGATATATAAAATAGGAGGGTAATAATGGATAAGATATTAAACTATATAATCAATGAAAAAAAACAAAAACCTTTAGTGGCTGAAAAAATAGCATCATCTTTTGCAAAACATGATGATATTAGATTTGAACTTGAAAGTTGGATAGAAAATAAAATATTTCCAACTGAAAATATGATTTCAATTGAGGGTTATAGTGCAGAAATGATATACAAACTTGCTCCTTTTATGGATGGGGTAGGAGTGTATAATTTTCTCGTGACTCTCAGGGAGAGACCCGAAAATGCTAAAAGGATTATCGCCGAAGGATTTAAACGAAAATAGATTTTCTATCTATATCGTAATTTTCAAGGGTCAAATTATTGATATTCCTTACACATCTCGCCTATAACTTCTTTTTTTAACACAGAGTTTTTTGAGAGAAGGCACAGAACGCACAGAGATTGAGAACACAGAGAATAAGGGAGTATTTTGAAGTTACCGCTTTGATGGTTCGACCCTCTGGTCGCGGCGGCTTCGGCATGTGTAAGGTATGATTTTATATAAAATAAACAGGAGAAATATATGGGAATTTTTACTAAAAACCCTAACGAAACTGCTTTTGCAGGCGGGAAAAAAAACTGGGCAGAAGTAATAAAAAACTCTGGTCCCGGTGATTTACTTATCTGGAGGCAACCAGAAGAAGATTTCAATACTAATTCCACGCTTATAGTTATGCCCGGTGAAGAGGCTATCTTTATCAAAGGTGGAGTGATTGAGCAAGTTTTTGACAATGGCTCATATAAACTTTCTACAGAGAATTACCCATTTATCAGTAGACTACGAAATATGTTTACTGGTGGTATTAGCACCTTTAATTGCGTTGTTTATTTTGTAAAAACAACTCATAGTTTAGAGGTGAAATGGGGAACTACATCACCAATTCAAGTGCGTGATAAACTGCTTGGTATTGCGACCAAAATTCGTGCCAGAGGTGCATATAGAATCCAAGTCAACAATCCACAAAAGTTTCTGACAAAATTGGTTGGCAATAATGCTAATATGATTACCAGTCAAACACTTTTAGATGATTATTTTGCCAATGAATTTCAAAGCAAAATAAAAGCAAGTATCACCAGAGCTCTCAATGAGACACAAACAGAGCTTCTGGGAATTGAGGCAAGAATATTGGAGTTTTCAGAAGCAGTCGAACCATTTTTCGGAGAAGTATTAGAAGATTATGGTCTGAGAATAATTAAATTTTCTATAGCTGCTTTGGATATTGATGATGATGAGCTTCGCAGACGATATGATGAAATAGGCATGGATGCGATTGCTAAACTCAGAAACGCTCAAGCAGATAAAGGTGTGATGGATGTACTGGGTGATGACTGGGGAAGACAACAAGCAGCAAATATACTGGGCAAACTTGCTGATAATCCAGGTTCAGGCGGAGTTGCAGCTACAGGAGCTGGACTCGGTATGGGCATGGCAGCTGGTGGAATATTTGGAGGCATGGCACAGCAAATGTTGACACCTATTCAACAACCACCTCAGCAACCAACATCGCCACATCCTTCAGGCAGATTTACACAAAAATCCGCAGAAACTTCTCAGACAAATACAGAAGACCCTGTAGCTACTTTGAAAAAACTCAAAGAAATGCTTGATTTAGGTCTAATTGAGCAATCGGAGTTTGATGCAAAAAAAGCTGAAATCATGAGTAGGATGTAAGGAGGAAATCATGAAAAAAGAAAATAAACTTTGGATAATTTTAAATTCTATCTTTTTGATAGCTTTTAATGTCTTTTTTTTTACTTTGAGAGGAGCTGAAAATAAAGCGTCTGTCTGGATTTCTTATTCATTTATTCACTTTGCATATTTTATGCTCCTACTCACACCTATTCTAACACGAAAGGGAAAAAGTTCTGCTGTATTTGGGTTTTCGATTTATTACATTTCATCAATATATTTCCTTACAGCATTTGTGACAGGCATCGTATTTATTTTGATAAGCCCTGATAAGCATACTTATGCCTTGTTGTCACAACTTACTATCGCCTTTTTCTACAGCATTATACTGGTATCGCTATTAATTGCAAACGAAAGAACTGCAGATGCTGAAGAGATGAGAAAAACTCAGATCAATTACATCAAAGTTTCTTCTGAAAAAATCAAAGGATTAATAGAAAGAACAAAAGATAAAGAACCCCAAAAGAGCATAGAAAAAGTTTATGATTTGCTTTATTCAAGTCCAATAAAAACACATCCAGATTTGACAGAGGTAGAAGAAAGTATACTTGCATCAATAAGGGAATTGGAACGCAATGTTGTATCAGATAATAAAGAGGAGATAATAGCTGGCTCAAATTCGTTGATAACAAAAATAAACGAAAGAAATAGAATGCTAAAATCGTTGCAGTAGATGAGTCATTTTAGTTTTTGTCACGACAATATTTCAAGTTAGTTTGATTTCGAAATATTTGATCGGCACGGACTTTACTACGAATGATATGACGAACCCAAGATTGCCTAAAACTAACGATACTATTTGCTATTTTGTGTCTATTGTTGTTATAAATTTTCATTGATTTATAACAAATTATTTATTGTTTAGGAGGCATTACTCAACTATCAATATTTCTATAAATAATTTTTGCCAAAAATCTCTTTTTTAGAAATATAGCATTATATTGGCACATTTCGTGGCAACAAAGGCATTTTATACATTTCTTTTTATTTAAAATAAGTTCATTCCCTTTTGAATCTAAGGCTTGGACAGGACAGCTCTGGGCACAAACCAAACACATTTGGCATTCTTTATTAAAATCTGGATAATAATCTAATAAAGCTTTAAAAATATTTTTAATAAATTTTGGCAATTTATCAAGAAGATTATTTGAGAATATGACAGATTTGATATTTATCTTTTTATAATTTAATATTTCCTTTATTTCTTGGAGATTTAATTTTTTTTCTCTACAAAGAATATCTATATCATTTTCTAAATATTTCACTTCATCGTCTTGCAGACTTTGTTTTAAATATACGATATTATCTACATCAAAGCCCATCAATCCAGACGCTACAAAATCGGTAGCAGAGGCTATTTCAGAAGCTATCAATACTCCAAAAGGATATGGTTTTCCTGCTGATGGGCCATCGCCTTCCATACCGATAATGCCATCAATAATGTTCAATGCTAAACTAGGCTTGAGCAATCCGTAAATTGCGGATAAAACAGAAGAAAACTCTTTTGGACTAGGAAATTGTTTATGTAACTCTGATTTATATAAGCCGGGTATGGCTCCATAAAGATTTTTCACTGCTCCTGTGTAGAGCATTAGAGAATGGGTTTTCATCTTAGCGAGATTTATGATAGCGTCGCATTCTATAATGTATTTATCAAAAAAGAATTTCGTTAAATTTGTCTGGATATTGATTATCCCTTCTTTGCCAAAGTCAATAAGTCTGACATTGTGCCTTTCACAAATTTCTTGTATACCAGTCGTTTTCCAAACTACTGAAGCTTTTGCAGTTCCACCAGGACTATCACCGACAATGATTTCTTTTTCCATATCTTTCAAAATCATGATTAAAGCCTCTAAAACAACAGGATGAGTTGTAACAGCTTTATCTGGGTGATGTGCACCTAAAAGATTTGGTTTTAATAAAATGAGCTTTTTGTCTTTTAATTTATCAAATAAATCAAATTCGTTAAAAAACTCTCGGATAGAAAATACTATCTCATCTAAAATATATTCTTTATGTTCTTTTATTATAACTCTTGTTTTCATTTATCCTCCATTATCATAAACTTTTTGATCAGTAATTATTGCTGATATCAAATCTCTATTTGTGACATCAAAAGCTGGATTAAAAACTTTTATACATTTTGGAGTAAGAGAAACCCCTTTAAAAAAAGAAACTTCCTCACAATCTCTTTCCTCGATAACAATATCTTTTCCACTATTGATTTTTTTATCGAAAGTCGATTCTGGAGCTACTATATAAAACGGTATCGCAAAATGATTAGCCAGTAGAGCAAGATTCAAAGTTCCTATTTTGTTTGCTGTATCTCCGTTTTGAGCTATTCTATCTGCTCCGGTGATGATAGCTTGAATATTTTTCGTTTTGATTGTCCAAGCAGCCATATTATCAGTGATTAGTGTGCAATTAATATCTGATTTTTGTAATTCCCACATTGTCAATCTAGAACCTTGAAAAAGCGGTCTTGTCTCGTCTACATAAACCTCTATTTCTCTATGTTTTGCTATCTCTTTTATGACTCCGAGGGCAGTTCCGCTGCCATAAGTAGCTAAAGAACCTGTATTACAGTGGGTCAAAAATCTATTAATATGTTTAGGGATATAATCAAAACCATTAATAGCCATTTTCTGACAGGCTTCATATTCATATTGCATTAATTCGTCTACAAGTTTGTTGATTTCACAAAGAATGGTATTTTGATTAAATTTATTGGAGTCATTTTGAATCAGCAAAATATCTCTCACTTTTTCAATAGCATGAAATAGATTAACTGCAGTAGGCCTGCTATTCTCAATCTCAGACATAGCAACCAGCATTTTCTTTTTAAAATCAGTTTCATTGAGATATTTTTTTCCTGCTAAATAAGTAGCAGCTATACCAGCTATACCTATTGCTGGTGCACCTCTTATTTTGAGCTGTTTGATAGCCTCTATCATATCTTTATAATCATCAATCAAAAGATATTTTTCTTCGAGTGGGAGCAGCGTCTGATCTAAGATTTTAAATTTATCATCAAATCTTTTTATAGAAAAAACATCCATTGCTCAATCCTTTTTAACGATATCCCAAAGTTCGTCAAGCGCTTTCAAATCCATTTCCAGCATATTGAGTTGTTTCTCTTCACAGAGTTTTTCTACTTTATTGAACCTTGTTTTAAACTTTTCATTACTCAGTCTAAGTGCCGATTCTGAGTCTATTTTTAGTTTTCTCGAAAGGTTAACTACTGCAAAAAATAGATCTCCTATTTCCATTTCTAAATTACCCCTCTTTGCAAGGTGGGGGAGAGGTGGATCTATCTCCGCTTTCACCTCATCAATCTCTTCTTTTATCTTCTCAAATATAGGCTCAATAGAATCCCAATCAAAGCCAACAGAGGCAGCTTTTTCTTGTATTCTTTGAGCTTGAATCAAAGCTGGCAAATTTTTCGGCACACCCTCCAGAACAGATTTTCTCTCTTTTTTCTTTTCTTGAAGTTTTATCCTTTCCCAGTTGAGTTTTGCTTGGTCTGAAGTTTCTATTTCTAAATCTGCAAAGACATGAGGATGTCTTCTGATCAATTTATTATTGATACTTTTCAAAACATCATCAAGAGTAAATACTCCTTTTTCTTCTGCTATTTTTGCCTGTAACATGACATGTAGTAAAATGTCACCAAGCTCTTCTAGCAAAAGTGTGTCATCGCTTTCTTCGATGGCTTCGACTGCCTCATATACTTCTTCTATAAAATTGGGTATCAAAGACTTTGAAGTCTGTTTGATGTCCCAAGGACAGCCTTTTTCGGGGTCTCTTAGTTTATTTACTATATTTACAAACTCATCAAAAAGTAACATATTAACAATCCTTAAAACCAAATCCGACAGTCTTGAGCGAAAATAGCCTCAGAGCAACTCTCTGTGCCTTTTCTAAAATCTCTGTGTTTAAGACTATTTTCGACATATTTTTATATATTATCACTTCCTTTTCTCCATCTCTACAGCAATATAACTCGCCACATTAGTAGCATAACTTCCTGCTCCAAAACCTGCATCATAGCCAAGTTCGATAGCGAGTTCGTGATTTAGTCTTGGACCACCGCAGATGAAAAGCATTTTATCTCTCAATCTTTCTGCTTCTGCAAGTTCTATTAGTCTAGTAAGGTTTTTGACATGAATATCTTTTTGAGTAACTATTTGAGAGACTAAAATCACATCAGCATTGAACTCTCTTGCTCTTTTAAGCAGTTCTTCCGAAGGTATTTGAGCACCAAGATTTATTGCATTGAAATATTTATATCTTTCCAATCCGTATCGATGATTGTAGCCTTTCATATTCATGATAGCATCGATGCCCACAGTATGTGCATCAGTCTCTATACAAGCACCTATGACAGTTATTTTCCGACCTATGTTTTTTTCGATAAAATCGTCTGTTTCATCCATAGTCATAACTTCTGTTTCTACTACATTGACTATGATTTTGGTGGTATCTACAGTGACAGAAGTGTTTCCGTAGGCTATAAACTGCGTAAAACCTTCATGTAATTCTTTCAAAAAACAAATCTCTATGTTTTCAAAACCCATAGATTTTAGCAAAATTTTTGCCGCTTCTTTTCCTTTTTCATCACAGGTAACTGGCATAGAAAATGACAGCTGTATCCTACCATCGTTTAATGTATCCCCGTAGGGTTTGACTCTTGTATGGTCTATAATAAATGACATTTTATTCTCCTAATATTTGTTTACCTCTATTTGGGAGAGGTGTGTTATACGATGTTTATTTAATATATCATTTTTCTTTTTCTGAGCAAAGAAATCTTTATTTTCTATTGTGTTAAAAACATTCTTTTTTAAACAATCTTTTCTTCTATTTATAGGGTTTCTCCAGCTACGAAGAAGTTTTATTGATTCATGAATATACTTCAATTCTTCATCAGTAACTCCAAAAATGTCTTGTAAGACTATTTTATCACCTAAAGCATAAGTGTATTCGATTCCGTTTTTTTGAGTTTCTTCATTCAATTTCTCATATATTGAGCTAACAATACTGCGAGGAATATTTTCAACGATATTTAACCTATCAGCTTCACCCGGTATGATAACCAAAGTTCCTCCACCCAAAGAATGGATATTCAGCTCCAAAGATAATAAAGTAAGGCTGTTATACCATCTACAGATAAATTGCTCTTTTGAAATGCCTTTCAAACTGCCACACAAGAGACTGTTTGAAACAGCATATCCTCCTTTATTGGCAATAAGTTTAGGCACTTCACCAAAAACGGTTAATATCATGTCTGGATACTCAATGTTGGGAGTAATATACCATGGTTTGCGATTCTTGCATTTATATTTTTTATGAACTTGCATCATTTTTCCATTTTCTAAGTATAACCTATCACCTTCTGAAATATTTTTAGGACAGTATAGCTTTGAAGAACAATCTCCTTTAAGTACTTCCAAGCCTATGTTTGATCCTCCATTTATTTCTTTAGCATTTAAAATCGTAGGTATCAAATTTTCATCTGGAATTGAAAAATGACGAATAATGTTTGATTGTGGATGAAAATAGTTTTTATCAGCAGACACATAACCTATTTTAAATTTACAGCTATCTATTATGGGTTTCAAAAAACCTTTGTTTTTTATATTGATCAATTGTTTCTGTTGTGTTTTGTCAAGTGTCCTAGATATAAAGGGCTTTTCATTGTTGAATATTTCTGACAAACAGATAATTTCTTTTTTATTTATATTGTTATTTTGTAAATCCTCTACCCCATTATAAATATTGTAATCTATAAAGTCGGTTGTCCCATTTTTACCTGCTGCGTAAAAAATAATAGTTTCAACATCGACATTTGGGAAAAAGTCTTCATATATACGACTGATAGACAGGCTTGAAAAGTTTTGTGATAAGGTCTCCCACAAAGCATAAGCATATCGTGTATAAGTTATCTCAAAAGGCAAGACAAAAGCCATGCGACCTTCTGGCTTTAATAACGAAATAGATTTTAAAACAAATGGAAACCATAAGCTGCCATTGTTTGGGCATCTAGTTAAATACTGTTCAATGACTTTTTGAGCTGTATATCTTTGTTCCGATGAAATGTTTTTAAGGCAGACATAAGGCGGATTGCCTATCACAACATCAAATTTTTCATCAGAATGAAAAGCCAAAAAATCACTGTTTATAACATAAGATGTTTCCAATTTCTCTTTATTTCTGAAACTATCTGCGACTTCAGGTTGTATCTCTATAGCCACAAGCTTAGGATTATCATTGCCTAATTCATTAAAGCGATTCAAAGACTTTTCGATAAAAATGCCTTCTCCAAATGATGGTTCTAAAACACTTTCTTTACCTTCTCTGATTGCCCATTTTATCATACTTTCTACTACTACACTTTCAGTATAAAATGACCCTGTTTGCTTTTGCTTATGTGGAGACATACTAATTCTTTCCTTATAATGGTTTCCTTTCATTGTAAGTATGAACTATTTTGTCAAAAAAATGCTCAATACACAATAAAGGGTCAGTTTCCAAAATGGTGGGAGGGTCTGTTTCGAAATCTACTTTCAAAAAAGCAAAATGTTCATATTTATCCTTTGGAGACCTCCAATCTTCTCTACCAGTTATTCTCATATATAGCTTTTCAGCTCTTTCAAGATTAACCTTTTCAGTTACTCCTGTTTTGATAGGCTTTTTAGGTAGCAAATAGATATAACACAAAACTGCCATGGGAAACCTGTCGTGCAAGGAAATGCAATCTCCTATTATTTCTTCATAGTATGTTAAAATATTCTTACTTATTGAAGACATTTGGCTACGGATACCTACAATGATTTGTGGACCGTTTATGTTTTCAATGACTGCTACATCTACATCTTTGGATTTGTGAGAACCGTATAAAGTAGCTTCTTTTAGTATCTGAAAATGATTTTCATTTATGCCTACCTTTTGTAGCTCATCAATACAATATTCGTGTAAGAAATTTATAAAACCTTGGCTACGAACTGAACCTATAGGGTCTTTTAAATAAATCTTTTTCATTTCAATTAAACATTTTATTAAACTATTTTTGTTTATTGGCATTATATTCTCCTAATTTTATATTCTTGATTTAACCAAACGCTTGTATCCTTAAACAAAACATCTACAGCTACCTTGCCCTCTTTAGTTTGGTTCTCTTTCGAGACAGATAGATAAAAAAGGTCTTGATTTTTCCATTAGTTCATCAAGCTGTTCGATTTCGAATAATATTTTTTTCCCTATAGTTTTATCCAAGTTTTATTACCTCTCCAAGTGAACACAATAAATCATAAAATTTTGACTGTTCATCAAAATCAACTAGATCAATCTCATTTATTACTCTATCATCAAGTTTTGCGTATACTCGAAAGAATTTTTTAGGAGGTAACCCTTTAATTCCTAAGTCAATGTCTGATCTTTCGTGAATATTTCCAGTTAATAATGATCCAAATAGATAAACTGCTTCGCAACCCTCGCTTTTAAGAAAATCTACCGCAACTTCGATGTCTTTTTGATAATTTTCTGGAATCTTATTATCCATATAACTACAACTCCTATAAAGTTGATTCAAAAGCTATTCTACCTGCCTTTTTATAACGAAACTAAGTTTTTTATCAATATCAAATGGTCAATAACCAATGTTTTATCATACATAAACCACCTCCTTTTCAATTCTTGCCTTAAATCGAGGACGCTTAAATTTAGATTTTGTAGCTATATCCACTTTTACACCCATCATTTCTTCCAACTTTTCTGCGATATCCATACAAGTGAATATACTCATCGTTGGCGCTTCTACCAAAACATCTACATCACTTTCTTCTGTATGCTCATCTCGTGCTACAGACCCAAATAATCCAATACTTATAATACCTTATTTTTCACCATATTCTTGTTTAAAACGGCGTAAAATCTCGATATAATTTGCTCTAGTGGTCGTACAAAATATTCCTCTATCTTAAATAATTAATTAAAATTCATTTTAAAATGATAATCTTTTTCATACCTTCATTGCATCAAAGATAATAATATTAATGTTAAATGGGTAAATGTTTCCCTTACTGTATTTCACACCCCACTCTTCCTTCTATTACATTCCTTACATAGCATCTGACAGTTTTCCACAACCGTTTTCCCTCCTTTGCTCCAAGGTGTTATATGATCAGCTTCCATTTGTTTTATTTCAAAGGTTTTCTGACATTTAGAACAGACTCCATTTTGTCTCTCAAAGGTTTGCCTTCTCTGGCTCTCAGTAAAGGCTCTGATATTGAGATGTTTTTCTTTTCGATTGAGGACATAACTGTAAATCCCTTTTTTATTTGTTACATCGTCATCTACCATCAGGTTTTCTATCTCTTTTTCGAGCTTTGCTGTGTCGAATAACTTTTTATGATGTTCATCATATAGACCATCCCAGTCGAGACCTTTCATTTCTGAGCGGTATTTTGGAAAAGTCAGTTTTACCCAGTTTATCACATTCTGAAAATATGTCCAAAGCTCATTCGCATTGGGATCATGTTGATGAATAGACATATATTCCTCAATCTGACCTTTGTTTATCCATTTTATTGCGGTTTCGAGATAGTCTTGACGAATGGGGGAGCCGGTGACATAGTTTTGTGCTAATTTATATGCTGAACAACCAGTTTTGCTAAAAATTATTTTTGCTTCTGAAAGCCAAGGACCTGTGTAAACTGCATTTCGGAGTTCCTGTTCATAAAGTCTCTCGCCAGCAATATTAATTATTCGAAACCAATCGAGTTTTTCTTTGTCATTGCCCTCGCAGAAGTAAATCATGAGTTTATAATCGAGGATTTGCGATTGTTCTATATCAGTCATATTATAAAATCGTAAATTATCCACTTGAAAATCACCATTGATATATTGACAAAAACTGATAGTTCTTTGTTGCCCGTCTAAAACCTCATAAGTGCCATCTTCATTGACTATCCAATACATCACATTTAAAGGAAAACCTTTTACGATGGTATCTATCACTGCATCCCTTTTCTTGTCATCATATACAAATTCTCTTTGATATTTAGGACGGATGTTTAATCTTCGCTCATACCCTAATACACCTTCTTCTTTGTCATCAATGTATCCTAAAGCAACCTCTCTGATTGATATTTCTTTTAACTCTATTTTCATTTAATATCTCCTAGTCTTTTGATAAAAATTCTTGCATATAATCTTTTACCATTTATATAGCATCTACCTTTAGGAATATTTAGAGTTTCTTCATTTCCTACGATTTTAAATTGCTCTGGGTTATATTTATCTAAGAACGATATTGGTACTCCCATAATTCCATCCCAATCTATTGGAATATCTACAACTTTTGACACCTCAATAGCGTTAAAATTATCATATTGTGGAAACTCCTCAGGTGTATATTTTTTGTATGAATAAAGTTTTTCATGTCTTCTAGGAACATCAATATTTGTGAACCAACGAACACCTTTTACACGGATATATTTATTACCGTTTTCATCAATCCGTGTAGTTGCTGCATCAAGGGGATAATAATCTGGAACCTTAAATTCTCTATCACCGCTAGTAATGCTCTCCCCGAGCCATAATTTATTTTCTTTTATCAGTTTGAAAATTTCTTTGTAACTTACTGCGTTTATATTTCCGATTATGATAAATCTTTTATCATATTCTATCAGCTGTGCTATATACTCTCTGAGCAATGAAAAAGGAGGATTGGTTATTACTATATCGGTTTCTTTCAGTAATTCTATACATTCCTGCGAGCGAAAATCGCCATTGCCTTTTAATCTTGTTAACACATTTTTTTTGTTTCTGAGGATTAGTTCTACATCTGCTAATCCAGTGGCACCATCATGATTTTCATCTGTCAGTTCTTCCATTACTATTTTGTGAGCGTTTTTAGTAGTTTTATTTTCAGGTGGTTCATAATCAAACAATGTCAATTGGGTACTAGCAATTGGTGAACCATCATAACAAGTTGCAATGAGTTTTTTTAACCCCAAATGATTGAAACTCATAGCAAAAAATTTAAAAAAGTTACTTTCATAAGGGTCATCACAATTACAAAAAATAATTTGATTCTTAAATAAAGCCTTATAATACTTCATCTCTTTATCGATATCAGTCATCTGAGTATAAAACTCATCAGCCTTGTTAATCTTTGCAGTGTTCAAATGTTTTTGTGTCATTATCTCACTCCTTTATTTTTATTATCATCTGTCAATTATTAGCATCTCCCAGCCAACACTTCCTATATTTATAACTCTTCAACCTACATAAAAAAAAAGCATTAAATTTTGTCAACAATTATATAATTTATCAAAAAGGGTTTAAATTTTTTAGTAGATAATAAATCAATCTTTTTATTTCTTAGTAGCCAGTTCTATCTTCATCCTCTCCATAAAAGGATTGACATAATCTTCTGCTTTTTTAAACACCCCTTCGAGACCTTTACCAGCTTCTTCTGGTCTTTTTATATCTGCAAATTCTCCCTGTGCCATAGAGGTCAAAAGACCTTTTTCGGACACTTTTGCTAGAAAGTCAGTTGCTTGTTCTAAAACAAAATTTGCTCTTCGGTTGATAAAGCCATCTTCAGTTATGAAAATTTCTTTAGGCAAATCTTTCATTGTTTTAAAAATATATTCTGCATTTTCGATAGCCAATGCCCTATCTTGAAGGTGCGGTGTGTGAACAGCCTCAGTGAGCATCCCGAGTAGCTGCACTCCTTGTCCTGTGAGTTGAGCAACAAAATTAAACATGGCGTTCATCAAATATGCCTTAAATATATTGCCAGTGATAAACTTTGTTGGAGGCATGTATTTAGTCGGTGAATTAGGAAACAATTCTTTTGTCAGCATTGCATGAGCTATTTCGTAAAGAAAGCCATTTTCAATATCTGGGTCTATTTCAAAAGCATGTCCTATCCCCATTTTTTCTGCTTTCACTCCTGACAAAATCGCAAATTGTTCATTTATCAATTGAGATGCTGTCACTGTATATGCCTTTTCTACTGCATCTGAAGTGGTCAAATAATTGTCTTCACCGGTCTGAATCTCAATACCCGCAAAACCGTTTATCATTCTCGAAAAATACTGGTCTAACAATGTTCTTCGTGGATTTATATCTCTGAATAAAATGCCATACATTGCATCGTTAAGCATGACATCGAGTCTTTCCATTGCTCCCATTGCTGCTATTTCAGGCATACAAAGACCGGAAGCATAATTGGTCAGACAGATATAACGACCTATTTCTTCACCTACTTCATCAAGTGCCTTTCGCATGATTCGGAAATTTTCTTGGGTAGCAAAAGTTCCACCAAACCCCTCTGTAGTAGCCCCATAAGGCACATAATCGAGTAATGATTGTCCTGTTGACCGGATGACAGCAATGATGTCTGCACCTTGTTTAGCAGCTGCTTTTGCTTGGACTACATCGTCATAAATATTTCCTGTGGCTACAATCACATAAAGAGAAGGCTTTTTTCTTTCTCCATACTTGGTAAATTGACAGTTTCTATATTCTTTTTGCTGTGTGATATTTTCCAAAGATTTACTGGTTTCAGACTGCATTAATTCATAAACTTTTTTTGGGTCTTGAGCTGGTATTTCTGATAGGTTTATTTCGTTTTTTATTATTTTCTCAGCAATTTCTTGAGTTGTAAAATTACCTTGTAATCCGACATTCCCACTATCACACAAATAAATCATTGCATTACAAATATGATAAGCAGCTCCCTTATCAATGATTTTTTTGTCTTTTAAATAGTCCACTATCACATTAGGGTAAGGTGTCCCGTCTGCGGTAGCTCCATCTACACCGAGAAGTCTTAATACAGCTCTCTCTATGGTCACAGAGCTATATCCCTCAAAAAGCCATGTAATTTCATTGGTGATTTTCTTTGCATAAGCTCTTGCTTCTGTTATTTTTTTTTGATTGATTGTTAGTTTTATCATTTTTATCTCCTGATATATCTATTCTCTAATCCCTTTATAAAGGAGGATGTTACCTATCGTGCTATTTTATCGAGGAATAGCATTACCTCTACCCCTAAATAAAATTGTGGATGGAGGCTATCATCGAGCTTCCGGGACCAGTGGGTCGAACAATCCAAGGGGGTAACTTCAAAAAACTCCGTATTTCTCTGTGTTCTCTACCTCTGTGTGCTCTCGGTTCAAGAGATATTGAGCTTGTGAAATAGCTCGCAGAATTACCACAGGAAAAACTCTTTGTTAAAAAAAGAAGTTATAGACGAGAAAATTTGATATAGTTTTTTTGTCAACAATTTTTTTTATTTTTTGAATTTCTCTCTTTGCCACCGCAAAAATGATCGCATTTCGATAATGAATGATAACCATATAATGAAAAAAAGGAGCTTTCACTCCTTCTCACATCAAATAACTTACTTTAAATATCTTTATCCTAACAAGATTAAAACTGTTGACAAAAAAAGCATTTTTAAATAATTGGCACTTATGAAAATATACATTTAAAAAATGGAGGATAATATGAGTGTAGATACAGCAGAATTTGAAGGTAAATATCTTACTTTCAATCTATTGGAAGAATTTTACGGTGTCAGTGTCGGGAGCATACTTCAAATAATTGCAATTCCTGATATAACGAAAATTCCTCAAACCCCTGCTTTCGTAAAAGGTGTAATTAATTTAAGAGGTCGAATTATACCTGTAGTTGACCTGAGGTTAAAGTTTCTTCTTGAGGAGCAAGTTTATGATGACAGAACCAGCGTTATCATCATAAAAATGAAATTGGATGGAAGAGAAATTTTTATCGGTGTCATTGTCGATAAAGTAAATGAAGTTATAGACATCAATAAAAATGAGATAGAAAGCTCCCCTTCCTTTGGAGTAGATCTTGATACGCAATTTATCCTCGCTATGGCAAAGGTAAAAAACAAAGTAGTCTCTTTATTGGATATTGGTAAAATATTGACCAATAAAGAATTGATGCAAATACAAGATATGTAATCGAGCCTTTATCAAGTTAGGGAAAATACTTTTCTAATTTGAGATAGGCGAACTGTGTAATTTTTAAATATGAACTGAAAAGAAATGGAGAATGTTTAGAGATGAAACTTAATATGAAAATCTCTCTTTTGTTTGGGATTGCTTTATTTGTGTGTATTGTAGGAATAGTAATCCCTGTGGAAATGATATTGAATCGCAATTTTGAAAAGACATATCTCGATAAATTGGATATTATCGCAACCTCAAATGCTGATTTAATCAAAACGAATCTAGACGCAGAATTGAATAGGCTTTTTGAAATTGCAAACAGGACTGAATCTAGAACTTTAGACTGGGAAGGCGTCATCCGGGAAAATCTGATTCCTGATGTGCAGCGTATTGGTGCTCAAGAAATGGGGATGGTGTTTCCGGATGGTAGATATAGGCACATATCAGAAGTTCCTGATGCAAACTTAAATCTGGGTGATAGAGATTATGTTCAAGTAGCTTTGACTGGCAGAAACGCAGTCTCTGATTTGATAATCAGTCGAGTTACAAACAGCCTCGTTTTGATGTATGCTGCACCTATTATGTCTCATAATGGACCTGGGGCTAGGGTGATAGGCATGATTGTAGCACGCAGAGACGGAAATCTTGCGCTTATTGACTTGGTAAACAATGCCAGAACTATGGAAGGTTCTTATGCTTTTATGATTAATAACTCAGGCACTATTGTCGCTCATCCAGACAGAGATATGGTCTTTAATCAAGTTAATGTAATTTCTGAGGCAGCAAATAATCCAGACTATCGCTCAAAAGCTGATATGGTATCTGTTGCACTAAACTCAAGGTCTGGGAATGCGAGATTTACTGAAGATGGGAAAAAATACATTGCAGCTTATACTGAAATCACAGGTTATCCTTGGAAACTTTTCTTTACTTTAGACGAGGATGTTATGAATTCTGAACTGGCTCAGGTGCGTAATACAATACTCGTTATTGGTTTTATTTTTCTTGTTTTAGGTGTAATTGTTGCTATAGCTTTTGCCAGAATGATTTCCAAACCTATCCATGAATGCCTTGATATTGCCCGTAACATCGAAAACGGCAACACAAATCTGAATATAAATGTGAAATCAAAAGACGAATTAGGTGATTTAGCTAAAGCTATGCAAAATATGGTAAATGCTATTCAAAGAGTTTTATCTGATTGTGATTATTTAACCAAAGAAGCTTTTGCTGGTAAACTTAAAACTCGGATTGATGTGAAAAAACATCAAAATGATTATGCAAAACTGGTCGATGGTATGAACAACATCCTCGAATCTGTTGCTTATCCTATGAAAGAATGCCTCGATGTTATGGATAGACTTTCTAAAAAAGATTTAACTGCTCGCATTATTAATAAATATCCCGGCGATTTTGATTTTCTCATGCAAAATATTAATAATGCTGGCAATACTCTGGAAGAAGCCATTACGCAAGTAGAACTCGCTGTTGAGCAAATAACTTCTGCATCAAACGAAATTACAGCCGGCTCGCAAAACCTCGCTAATTCTACTTCGCAACAGGCTTCCTCTCTCGAAGAGATTTCAAGTTCTCTTGAAGAGATAAATTCTCTGACCGCAAACAACGCCGATAACGCTAAAGCGGGTTTAAAACTTGCAGATCAAGCTGTTCGATCTGTTGATTCTAGTAATGAATCAATGGAGAAAATGAATAAAGCTATGGAAGCTATCTTGAAATCATCACAGGAAACAGGAAAAATCATCAAAACTATAGAAGATATTGCTTTTCAAACTAACCTTCTCGCTTTGAATGCTGCCGTAGAAGCCGCTCATGCTGGTGACGCTGGAAAAGGTTTTGCAGTTGTTGCCGAAGAAGTTAAAAATCTCGCTCTCAGAAGTGCTGAAGCTGCTAAAAACACAAATGCTCTTATAGATGAATCGAGCCGAAATTCTGAAATGGGAGCAAAAATAGTCGAGCAAGTCACTAAATCTTTTATTGAAATGAAAGAACATTTCAATAAAGTGAAAAGCATTGTAAATGAGATTTCTGCCTCTTCTGACGAACAAGCATCTGGTGTTGGGCAAATTTCTACTGGTGTAAATGAGATGAACCGCGGAACTCAACAAAATGCAGCGAATGCCGAAGAATCTGCCTCTGCAGCGGAAGAATTAAATAGTCAAGCTGACGAATTAAAAGATATGGTTGAGTCTTTCACCCTTAGTAGAAAATTCAGTAATATGAGCAATAATACAGCTTTTAGAAAAACTCATAATTTACCCAATGAGAGAAGAAAAACTCATGCTCAACTTCCCAACAAAAAACCAACAAACGCTCTTGAAATCATGCCAGAGACAATGTTGCCGATGGATAGCTTTGATGAGGATTTTATATAGGTGTATATGAAAAAAAAAGAGGTTATATTTCCCTAAAAAATAATTCATAGGAGTAAAAAAGATGATTAAAAACTCGAAAAAAATGGGTCTGTTTATCATTATCTTAGCTGTTTTTATAACAGCTTGTTGTCCAGCTATCAATGACTCCAGAACCATAGTTGGAAATGGTGCAATAACAAGTCAGGAGACATTTCACCGAATTTTTGACAATATTGTTTTTGACGGAGTAGGAAATGTCAATATTCATTTTTCAGATGAAGTTAAAGTGGAAGTTCACACAGACAGAAACATCCATCAAGCAGTGATACTCAATGTCAATGATAATACATTGCACATAGGGCAAGAACGTGATGTGAACATAAACTTTACTCGTTTGGAATATGATGTTTACCTACCAGAGTTGAGAAGTTTAAATTTAAGAGGTGCTGGAAGCATCAATATTGATAGTGGAAATGCCGCTAGTCTGACAATCAATTTATCCGGCGTTGGCAATGTCAATACTGCGAATTATGAAGTAGACAATGTCTATATTATACTATCCGGAGCTGGCAATGCGAGGATTTCTGCAAATAATTCTTTGAATGGAACTCTTTCAGGAACTGGTGATATAATGTTTCGTGGCAGACCAGTTATGAATGTCCGTGTAACAGGGCTTGGAAATATCAGACCGATATAATATGAAATCGGTTTATGGAAAAATTTAAGGAGACAATGATGATTTTATTTACTAAAAAAGCAGATACTACTAGTATTTCTGTTTTTGTTTTGGTATTTTTTGTAATGTTTTTTACTTTTTTGACTTATGAACTAAATGCAATGGGGCGTAATGAGCGAGCCTCAATGCCTCAAAATCATAATGTCCAACGGACAGAAATAAAAATACTTGGTTCTAGTCAATCTATGGCACCTTCCCATCAAGAAAATAATAATACTTCCTTTATTGTCCTAGATTCACTTCAGGATATTGAAGATTTTATCTCTTTAAAAATGAATGAAATGGGACAAATGTGGGATTATACTCATGCTCCTCAAATCGCTTCAGAATTAAGAGAATATAATGAAGATTATTTTTTGAATAATCAGATAATTATGGTTTTTCGTAGTGAAGCAAGCGGTTCAAATAGAATTAGTGCAGAAGAACCAGAAATTGCGAATGAAACCCTAAATATCACTATAAATCGACATGTTCCTGAAATTGGTAATAGGATGATGGCTTATTGGTCCATTCTTTTTCCTATTCAAAGAGATGTGATGGAATATAGTGAGATCAACATAATAGTTGATACTTTTGAGCTTGATTATTCGCAAGACGGGTGGGATTAAATAGAATCGGAAAATAAAAAATCCCCCTTTTCAGGGGGATTTTTTATGTTGTGTTAAGCCTAAGAGAAACAAAAATACTTTCTTAAAAAGTTGTCTTGTCTACAAAAACAAAATCCTTTATCAACATTGCTGGAACTTTTGAATTTGAGCCTTGTTGAACACTTTCTCCAGTGGCAAGTATTCTTTTTGTCACATCGTGTATCTGCTCATTAAAACGGAAATTGTTCACAGCATATTTTATCTCTCCGTCTTCAAAATACATGACTCCGTCGCGTGTCATACCTGTAAAATCAGCAGTTTTTAAGTCATTCAGCCTGATATACCAGAGATTGTTTATGATAAGCCCTCTTTTCACCATTTTCATCATCTCTTTCTCGGAGACACCTTCGCCTTCAATGATAAAATTGAACATGTAGCTCGGTATTAGATTGTGTTTTTGTGCCCATTGTCTCGAAGTAGGGAGGTCTAATATGACACCATCTTTCACCCATTGAACTGTTTTATGAACATTGTTTGAGCTAAAAGGTTGTGTGGTCAGGTCTTTGTCATTGATATCTGAGATGATATTAAACTTTTCTCCAAAGAATTTTTGACCTATTTGATTTGTGAGTGGTGTTAAACCTTCATCAGCTCTTTTTCTGTCCAACATATACCAGTTGAAAAACATAAACAACTGTTCAACTGCTTGTGGTCTCAAAATTACAGGTATAGCCTCAAAATCCATCGATCTCATTTCTTTAAGCGAATCAAATTGCTCATTTAGACGCGATAATATACCATCCAAACAGAGCTTTTCAAAATCTTTATTGGTAAAAGTAGTCTTTGTCTCAATATGTTCTTTGCGTAAGGTCATGGAAAGTTCAATTTCAGATGATTTATCATACCCCAAAAAACCATTTTTTGTCATATAGACAAACTCATTTATGCTTTTTGTGATAATACCTGAAAGAATACCCTGTTTTGTCTCAGCAAAATCTATACATTTCTTTATGATTTCAATCATTTTTGCAGTATCAAGGGTTTCTATAGCTGGAAAATAATTCTTTAATTCGGGATAATCTTCTTTTGAAAGAGTTGTTTCCATATCAGTGTCTGGTGAGTTATTAACAGCAATTTCTTCTGCTTTTTGTATGATTTTCAATAAGTTTTCTTCATCTATTTGCCTTGTAGATGCTGTGCCTATTCTTTGGTCTTTGATGCAAACATAAGAGACTTCTATGTAGTCACCACTGATATGTTGAGTTATAGTATTTTGAGCGAACCGGGTGCATTGTTCGTCATTATAATTTACATAAAGTTTGAAATCATCCGCATTGATGTTTTTCTTCATAAATTCTGCGATTGACATGATTTTTTCTTTCATTGTGAACCTCCAACGCGTATATTTCTAAATCTTGAGGGAGATGCTCCATGTGTCATTATGGCAGTTTGATTAGGTTGACCTTTACCACAATTAACAACTCCAAAAGGTTTCCAATACCTTTCATCGCAGATAGCATCGCAAGCATTCCAAAATTCCGGATTGTTTGACCTATATAAAACTTTTTTCAAGGGTCTATGTAGCTTGCCATTTTTTATTTCCCAAAAATAATCCCCACCAAACTGGAAGTTTACTCTATGTTGGTCGATAGAAAATGAGCCTCTACCCTGAATATATACACCATCTTCTGTATCACGAATCATGTCAGATAAGGAATATTTATTTTTTCCGGGCAATAGATAAAGGTTGGGAATTCTATTCATTGGCTGATCATAATAAAATGTAGCTCTATTGCAGCCTCTTGAATAATCTAATCCTATATAAGGAGCAGTTTCACGAGTTGTCCCATACTCATTTAATATGCCATCTTTTATGATAAACCATTTTTGCCCCGGAACTCCATCATCGTCAAATCCTGAGGTTGCAAGACCTTCTTTCAAGGTGTTGTCACCAACAAAATTTACTATAGGAGAGCCATATTGATAGTTTTTCAATTTTTCAGGAGTGGCGAAGGATACACCAGCATAATCAGCTTCCCAACCCAATACTCTATCCAGTTCTGTGGGGTGACCGACTGATTCGTGCATGGTAAGTCCAAGATGATTGGGATCGAGTATCAGGGTTCTTCTCTTTTCTTCGCCTAAAACATCGGCATTGACCTTTGTGATAGCTTCTTGAGCAATGGTGTCAGCCTTTTTTATAAAGTCAAGACTTTCTATCCATTCCCAGCCTGTAGCTCTTCCACCATCGTCAAATTGCCTTGATTGATTGTCATTTTCGTTGAAAGCATAAGCAACTATCATCGGATTGATAAAACAAGTATTGATTTCAAGTTCAGTCCCAATTGTTGAAGCAAATATTTTTTCTTCTTTTTTACTATAAAAATAAACCATAGTTTTTTTGATAGGTTCATAATTTAGCATTTTTTTTGAAATTTCCAGCATTAATTCAGTTTTTTCCCTAATTGGAACTTTAAAAGGGTCTTTAATAAGCGGGGTATCGTATTTCGCAATATAGCTCTTTTCATTGGCGAGCTTTATACCATCGCCTTTTTTGAGTTTAGCTGAAAATTTCGCAATATCAAATGCTTTCTGTGTAGTTTTTTTTACAGCCTCTTCGCTGAAGATATTTGAATGAGAAAATCCCCAAGCACCATCTTTTAGCACTCTTATACCATATCCGTAAATGGTTCCTTGTGCGTTCTGCTTAAAACTCGTATCCTCAAGATAAATCCATTCCTGAGTTGTCCTTTGAATACGGATGTCAGCATAATCAGCACCTAAATCCTTTGCTATGCCCATAGCAATTTCTTGATATTTCATAAGCACCTCTTTTTTTAGTGTTTATTGCCTATATTTTAAAAACACTTTATTTGTCAAGATATTTTCTCTTTATCGATTTATGTAGCTGCTTTGTCAATCCGAACGCAAACCTTGTCATTCCGAGCGCAGCGAGGAATCTTAAGACCTTTCACTGCGTTCCTCGCAAGGACAACTACATGTAAAGTTGAAATACAAAAAATATTTTTTTTTGACAAATAAAACCAAATAAATATACTGGCACATTATGACAAAAATATTAGTTTAAATGGAGTTTTATATAAGCTTTTTTTAGGATATAAAGAGGTTAAAATGCTAAAAACAAAAGAGTTTAGCGACATTTCGTTATTTCTGACTCAAACTGTTTTAAATAGACAGATTTTTGAGCGATTGAGAAGAAGCCTAAAAAAAACATTATTTATTTTAACTGCTCTTTTTTATCTTATTACCAGTTTATTTAGTTTTCCTTTACCCAGCTTATCTATTTCCTCCGATGAAATCACAGAACATGATTATGATATTCAGGAATTTATAGCTATCAACATATTTGTTGTCGATGACGATGAACCAGAAGATGAAACAAACTCTGAAACGAATAATCACCAAAAATGCCCAAAACAACATAAAAAAACAACTAAAAAAGATAAAAAAGAT